>Ga0256407_10001414_pt1 | contig 50799 bp, 44 predicted proteins | sample RumenRJG_04DNA_FD_193489 | JGI IMG/M metagenome (GOLD analysis project Ga0256407, IMG submission 193489) | Bovine rumen microbial communities from Lethbridge, Alberta, Canada - RJG_04 | ecosystem: Host-associated > Mammals > Digestive system > Stomach > Rumen | place: Canada: Alberta...
TTGAATGTTAACTGCGGCGAAGCCTCATCGTTATCATGACCTGTGGTCCTGAATCCGCGGGCGTAATATTTTTTATTTGTCACGACTACATCATCGAGGCTTATCGTAACAAGCTCCTTATACGCGTAGTCGTTAGAATCCTTCGTCTTGCCTTTGTACGTACCCTGAAGTCCGGAGTATACAGTCACATTGTACTTGTATCCGGCCTCGTTTGCAGAATCATTCGCAGGATCATCTGTAGGCTCTGCCCAGACCGCTGCTGCGCTGAAGGTCAGCGCGAACATCAGCATCACAGTCAGAATAGTGATCAGTTTTTTCATGCCTCATCACCATCCTTTCTGTCTTTGCGTCTGCTTAGCAATGCGAGCAGGCCGACTATGAGCGCCAGTGACATGATCAGAAGTCCCTTCATAAGATCAAACGGGTCACCCGTCCTCGCCGAGCCGTCCTGTATAACGCGCTGTCCCGGTTCAACGATTTCAACTGCGTAGGCCAGTCTCACGACGCCCTTCGTATCCCAATAGTCGTTGACCTGGGTCTCGCCGTCCAGTTCCACATGCAGAGACGTTTTTCCGCTCTGACCAGGCGCCAGCTGCTGTATGAAGAAGTAGTCCCTCGTGGCGTTGGTTGCCTGGTGCAGTCCTTCCAGTCCGCCGGTCTTGGTCTCTCCGCCTACCTCAGAGTTGTCGAAGTAGGTCGTTTCTGTACCGTCAGGGCCGATGTTCTTGAGCACATATGTATAACCGCCGTTCTCCGCTGCGTCTTTGCTCTCTTCCAGCGTCTCCAGCACATCGTTAAGCATGTACCATTCCGTGGTTTTGCCGGAATTGTTGGTGTATGTCACCTGGTAGTCCAGCTTATCGCCCGGTTCCAGATGTGACAGGTAAGTCGCCAGATCGGACGATTCAAAGTTGCTGCTTATTTCAGACCCGTCAAAGGAGCAGGCCGCATCGTCCACGGAATACTCTTCCGCAAAGGCAGCATAAGGCGCCGCCAGCACAATTGTCATTGCCATCAGAAAGGCAATCATGAAGTTTTTCTTTTTCATTGCCTTTCCTCCTTAATGAACCGTCAGCGTGTCGCCCGAAACCGTAACGTTCTCGACACCCCATGAACTCTTGATGGCATCATTGATGTTGTGCGGCTGCAGAACCTGCACTTCCGCTTCAACACAGATGGTCTTGCCGTCATACCTGTAGGTGAACTTATATACATCACCTTCATGTGAAGGGATGAGGTTTGTATCGCTGATGTCTGTCGCGATCGAAGCATCCAGCTTCAGATAATCGATGAGAGGCTCTGTAACCTCCTGACCAGCCAGCTTCTTTGTGTAGTAGTAGACGGTACGCTCCGGCGTCGTCTCCTCATCGTTTATCTGCCAAGGACCTTCGTTGTAAGCCTTGTCTCCGTAACCCAGATGGATCAGTGAAGGCTTCATCGTCGTATCCTTGCTTCCGTCCTCGTTGATCCAGTACTTCTTCAGTATGATGCGCGCGTACTGATCGACGGCATCGACTGTATCGGTTCCAGTCGCGTTCTGCGCGGTAATGACCTCCTGATAGGTCTTGCCAGGCACGATCATGCCAATCGACCCCATCAGAGCGCCGGAACCGCTGTCCGCGCCATTAACACTCTTTCCGTTTTCCTGCAGATGAACGCTGACGTGATCCAGTTCAAAGGTCTCGTCCAGATTACTGCTCCTGATGTTGAGAGCCGCCTTCGCGACCATGACGCCGCCGCACGCAAAGAGCAGAACAGCTGCGATTGTCATAGCCAGGGTGCGAGTTGATCGTTTTTTCATTCCAAACTTCATACCTGCACCCCCTACTCAACCGGCACTACCTTTTTCCAGCCGTCGGGAACGATGTAATATCCATCGTCACCGGCCGCCAGAGGCAGTGACTCATGCACGACGGTAATATCCATTTCCGCAGTCGCTTCGCCGACAGGGATACCTTCTACAAGGACTTTAAGCGGGCTGGTACTGCTTCCCGCATGAAGCACATGCTTGTAGTACCAGAAGCCATCCGTTTCCGGATGGTACCAATCACCGCTGTCGAATTTATAATTCATCTTATCCGGTCCGTATATGCCGACGCGTACGATAACGTCGCCCTCGCCATTGTTGAGAACGGAAATAACCTTGTCCAGGTCTTCAAATTCTTCATTGATCACCGTCTGTCCGGACAGCTTCACGACAGCCGTACCACGCGCCATTTCATAGTCAGTGAAGTATGCAAAAGCAACCCCCACTGTCACGCAGAGGGATAATGTGACTGCGCATATTGTCAGCAGAAATCTTTTATTCGCTTTTTTCATGCTGCATTCACCTCCCGATTATCTGTGATGCGTCTGCCTGTTGGTATCTGCCTGAGGCGCTACGCGCTTGAAGGTTTCGCCGTCCTGTTCGTACTTGTTGACGACTCCTCCGTTATGCGTCTTGCCCGTAAGCTCGTTTTCGAAGCTGACTTTGTAGACGCCGTTTTTATCAGGACCCGTCGCCTTACGTTCCGGCGGATTAACATCGTCCGTAACTAAAGTGTAATCACCGTAGTACACCTCTTTAACCATCAGCTTTTCCAGACCGCTCGGAATGCCTTTGACTGTAATCGTCTGCGTGCGGTCTCCGCTCTTCTTGAACTGCATGCCGACGCGCTTGGTGTAGACCGGTTCGGTATTGTCTTTAACATAACCGTTTATCTCGAATACAAAGGTTACGTCGTTCCCGGTTCCGTTGTCTATGTATTTATCGATGGTCTTCGTGATCTCCAGTGTGTTCTTGGCCTTGTTGAACAGGGTGATCTGCGCGACCTTCATGCCCTCCTCGTCAGGGAGATTTTCCACATCGAGCTTCTTTCCATCGAGTGTTGCCGTTATCTTTGTATCTGTAGCAACCGTCTCCACAGTAATGATGACCGGACTGTCAAAGCCGACATATCCCGTAGGCGTCTTTGTCTCGAACATGTAATAAATCGTATTGTCCTTTAGCGCGCCCAGATCAAGAATGCCCTTATCGTTAGTCGTGCCTGTCAGTACAGGCTCTTCGTCTTTCTTCGGCTTGCCGTCCTGAATCTGATCGCTGGTGTACAGTTCAAATTTCACGCCAGGCAAAATCTCAGGATCCCCATAAGCCTTCTCAGCCTTCTTGAGAATGCGCACGATTTTCTTCGGCGTGTTCTTCACGGTCAAAGTAACGTTGCCGTCTTTATCTGTCGACAGCTCCGCCCTGTCGCTGTCTATTTCAGTGAACACCCACTTGTGTTCTGACTCTGAGTATTCCGCTTTTTCAATTATGATCTTACCGGTCTTCTCAATGGTAAGACGTACATCGTAAGCAACACTCTTATACTGTGACGGTACATCCTTCTCATGTAGATAGAAGGTTCCCGGTTTCAAATCATCAAGGGTAATCTTCGGAATAGTGCCGTCTGCCTCTGTCTGCAGCTTATCAAAGCCCTCCATAGGCCGATAGTCCCTCATCGGATTGCCCGTCTGCGAGTCCTTGATCTCGCGGTACAGTTCAAAGCCCGCGCCTTTTACAGGTACTCCGCTTACAAGGTCCGTCTTCACCGCGTTTAGCTTAAACAGTTTGTTTTTGATCGTGATGGTCGGCATTTGCGCAACGGTCGGATGCGCTACCTGTTTGATCTCATAGTATCCGTCAGTCGGCGCCGTAGGCGAATCGTTGACGTATACGGTATTGCTGCCGTCTTCACTGTCCACTTCCACCTTAATGGTCAGCGGCTCGATCACCGACATATACTTGTACGGAGCTATCGTCTCGGTGAGAATGTACTCCTCTCCCTCCGTCAGGTACGCCACAGCGATGAGTCCGTCCTCATCTGAAGTAAAGGTCTTCTTTGTAGTGCCTTCAGTATCATTCTTCTCTACGAGAGTAAATGTTGCTCCCTCAAGGACCTTTCCATTCATGTCGGTCTTGATCAGCTTCAGACCCGGTCTGGAATTGGAAACCTTGTCCTTCCTGGAGTTTGCGCCGTCCTCTATCTGCTTAGGCGTCAGCGTCTCGCGGTCATAGCTTGCTGTGTAATCAAATGTTGTTGCGTATCCGTGGTCGTTAGTTTGGCCGTTAACAGTGATAATGCCGTCTTGTTCGACTTTGGTGACTGTCCAGCCTTCCGGTATGATCGCGGCTCCTGAGTCAGGATCTTTATCCAGTTTAGCATATTCGTCAGGCGTAATATCCTTACCCTCGCCGTTCTTGACCGTTACCTCATAGACGAGGTAATCGTTCAGCGTCTTGTTCTCCGCCAGATCATGGAAGAACCACTGGAGCGATGTTTCTGTCTTGCCCAGCTGGAGCAGTGAATTATCCAGAAGCGTCAGATCATCTCCGCTGCCTTTGAGATAGACCGCGAAATAAATCGGATCATGCCACTCCATGAACGGCGCATCGGACCACTTCTTTTCGACATGCAGTCCGTATCCGTGCTGGTTGTTTACAATAACATGTTCGTCACCGTTCCTGATGACGCCCTTATTCGCCAATTCACCCTCCGGAATGTCTCCTTCCCGCTTGTAACCAATCAGGTTGTAGCCTGCAGGAATCTCACCCTCGCGCTCTTCAACCATAAAAGCGTTCCCGGCCATGAGACCCGGCACCTCTACAGTATATCCGACCGGAATCCTGTCTGCTATGCCGCTCGGGGATGTCTCGAAGGTTGCCATATCCCGCTCGCTCTCCCACGCGCCAGGCGGGGTAATTGGATCGAGCTCGTCAAAGTCCTTCTTTCCGGTTGAGACGAACTTCCCATTACGGTTAATGCAGTATTCACCGTCCGGATTCTTGACGTAGTACTTGCCTGTATTGTATACCTCAGGATTTCCCTGACTGTCCGTACCTATGCAGATACGGAAACGGAATACTGTGTCATCGCGTTCCGCCGGAATAAGTCTGGTCATCCCGGTGTCCTCCCAGAGTTTCTTGGTGATGTTCAGACTGTGCTGGGCGGATTTGCTTACGTGGTTGTTGTAAATGACCCTCTTGCGTTCAGCTACGGTGTCTTTCTCAGATTCGAAATCCTCGCGGCCGGCAACCGTCGTCGACGTGCCTTTCGTTTCTTTCTCGTTGATTGTCACCTGATCGTAGATAGCTCTATCCATGCCGCACTCGCAGATGTAATACTTCGTATCTTCGTCAGGAAGCTCTATCGAAACAGTCTGGTTCGGCTTCAGAAGATAAACACCTTCGTAGGTCAAGCCGCCGACTGCATATGTCGCCTCATACGGAACAGGATCCCCCGTCTTGGAGTCCTTAACGGAGATTTCATGCATGATGATGTTTTCATACTTAGTTTCTGGCCAATCTTTTTTATGATAAAAAATCTGGAATGGGAAGATCATGGACGAATCCGGTTTCTCAATGCCGCTGACTTCCTTCTTCAGCTGCACCTCGCCATCCTTATACGGCGCGAGGTTGAAGCGCATGTGAAGGTTCGACGCGCCCGCGCCGCGCTCCATGTAAAACATGCGCATGGTATGTCCGGAGTAGTCCTTGAATACTGTCTTTACACCCTGTTCATTCTCTTTGAATATGCCGTCCAGATATTCTGTAACTTCGGAGTCAGGTGCTCCCCGATGCTCCTCAAGATAAGCTTCTTTGAACAATTCTCTCAGATTGGTATTCTTGCCGTTCACGACCACCTTGCCGGTACGGAAGTTTATGCTGCCGTCCAGCGCGGAGTGAATACCGCCGAGATCCAGTATGAGCTTGCCGTCCACGTAGAACCAGAAGTCGTCGTCTCCTGAGAATTCAAAGATCAGATCGTGTCCCCAGTCGTCCAGGCCGTTGGCGCTCTGCATGAATTTAGCCGACATGTCCACGCCGAAGAAGTGGTCCGCATACTTCGGAACCTCTCCATTCTTCATGAACGGAATGTTATAGAGTTTTTCACCTTTCCGCGGATCCAGCGACGAGAGCGGTACCGCTGTCGACGTACTGGTGTGGATGTCCATCTCGTTTGTATAAATCGAGGAGAACTTGCCCTCCTCCAAATCGTTGTACGGCAGGAACTGGCCGTGCTTCAGGGTGTCCTTGTTACGTTCGTTCGTGGTTCCGAGCTGCTCATACACGACGAAATCCCCAATGCCATAGGTTCCCCCGTCCGGTCTCGGCTGTCCGTACCATTTATCATCTGTACTGCTGACCAGATGTGCGAAATTCTGCGTGGAATCATATTCGAAGTATCCGGTTTCCTTATAGGTTCCCGTGAGGAACTGATGATTGACCTCCAGCGCTTCATCAAAAAGCTTCCCGAGAGACTTGCCCGTCTTCGTCGCCGTCGGATAATCGCCGTTTATGTTTTTCGTGAGAAGACCGGCCGTCACGCTGTTTGGAGAAAACGCCGTATCTCCTATGACAGCGCTCATGTCGTTCGACCGGTAATCTCCGCTGGTAGTCTCATTACCGTAGTCCTGCATCTTGATTGTGATGCCGTACGGCTTGTGGTCTACAGTCGCAACCTCTGTCAGCTTATCCTGCGTCTCCTCCTTCTTCATGACTGCGAAATAGAAGGTGTCCGCCTTTGAAATCGGCGCGGAAGTCAGATTCAGATCCTTAACCTTCAGGGACGCGTAATCATAATATGGGTCGTCCCAGGCCAGTATGGTCGTGTAATATTCTTTGTTGCGGCGTCCGTTCAGATTGATTCCGATAGTGCTATCCGAAAGGATTTTTCCGTCCGTAACCTGCGGCGCGATATATTTTCCTGAATACTGATTCTGCAGTTCATAATAGTAGTTCGGCGTGCCGTCACTTTTGTGATACTCTGTGAAATCCCACAGCATCGTATTGTTCCTGCTGCCCACCCAGGCTATCGAGTCTCCGCTGGCGTAAGCCCTGACCAGCATGCCGTCATAGTCAATTACGTAGTAATCGTACTGCTTCGTATCTTCATTCCATACACGCGTATAGACGACCACTTCGTCTCCATCCTTGACGTCATAATCAATCGTTCCGTCAGGATTTACCTTACCTGACACGCTGACCTTTTCCGCCGTATATGTAACGAAGTCATCGTCGTTGAGGTTGGATTTTTTGGCCAGATACATCCACGCATAGTCATTATTAGCGTTGGTTGCCCGTTCGAAATTGCTGCCGTTCAGACGCAAAACCTGATTGCCGGATCTTAATCTCACCTTTCCATTGTACTTTCCCGTTCCCTGTTCCACGGTAATCAGGCAGCTGTCATCAGGCTCGTCCACAAGCTTGACGGCGCTGCCCGTTATGCTCAGGTACTTTGTTGCGCCGCCTACTTCTGTTGTTATGTAGTACTGATCCCCAGGTGCAGGGGAGAATGTCCACATGGTAATGTTGCTGTCTTTGGCAACATAAACGGTGCTCGTACGGTCAGCCGTATCGATTCGTACCGTCATGGTGCGGCCTTTCAGTTTCGTATCACCGGACGCCTGATTCATCATGGCGGTTCCGGAGACGGTGTTGAAGTTGTTTACAATGCCGTAGGACTTGCCGTCCAGGCCGTCATCTTCCACAGTCGCGATTGCGTAAACAGAGAATCCGTCAGTTTCGAAGGCGACAGCGCTGTCCATCTTCTTTGCGTCTGCCTTTGCGACCTCTGTTTCGAGCACGACATCTTTTTCTTTCTTGCCGCGCTGCTCATCTTCCTTGAAGTGTATGGCCGTTACGTCTTCTTTCCTGATGTTGTCCGGCAGCTCAACGACCACCTCTACAGGCGCCTCAGGCTGTACTTCTTCATCGCCGCTCATTATTTTGATGTCAAAAAAACGAGCAAAAGCAACAACCTTGCTTTTGCCTACCGCGTCTTCCGTTCTGGCCATGTATTCGTCATACTCGTCCGCTGAATCCTCGATTTCCTCAACCTGAAGCTCCGCATCCTCCGGGATCGCGGCTTCTTCGTCATAGGATACAGTGACGTTGTATGTTTTTCCCTTGGCGCTTATGGCAGTTTTTTCTGCCTTTGCATCAGAATCCTTATCCTGATCCTCCCCAGCCTTATCTGACCGAGCAGCATTCTCTTCCCCTTCGTTTTCAGGCGCAGCAACATCGGAGTCCGTATTGGCATCGTACTCCTGCGCAGTGCTCTGTGTCTGAGGTGTCTCTTCCTCAAACGCAAAAGATGGCGCTACAAAATCGTATGTTGTAAGCGCAACAACAAACGACATGAAAATCGCCACGAAAACTTTTATGAACTTGTGTTTTCCTTTCGGTTCCTTATAATGCCCCACTGAATGTCTCATAAACGAATAACCCCTTTCAAAACATATACATTATATATTCTTGTTATTTTTTTGTCAATTTTTACCTTGTGCGGAATAACATCTGACTGCTTTTGACATTGTGCCAAAACCATAATAAAATGTACCAATGATGCAAAGATCAGTACTGTTTTTATTAATAGCGGTCATCGGGCTAGCGGCTTTTCTGCTTCTGGTGGAAGGTCCCGAACCCATCACCGTACAAGTAAAGAACCTACAGGTCGAGCAGAACGGCTTCGACCTCAATATTACGTGGGACGAAATGGACTGCGACGGGTATGACCTTGTCATAACTCAGGATAATCAGCGCACGGCCGTAAACACGCCGGACAACAGCTACACGGTCCAGGACATCGTCCTCGAAAAGAACTACCGCATCAAGGTCAACGCCAGACTGAAATCAGGTCATAAATCACGAAGCGCAAAGGCAGAAATACTGACCAGAAAGCTCCCTCAGGACCTGACCGTCGACATCGAAAGCTACGATGGATTCAAAGGCGATTCATTCCGCGTCAAGGCCAAAGGAACGGGCGATATCACTTTCTCCTCAGGAAACAGCAAGACCGCAAAGGTCAACAAAAAAGGCCTGGTTAAGCTGAAGAACACCGGCAAGACGGAGATACGTGTATCCGCGGCCGGCGACGCTCTTTACGCTGACGGCGAAGTTACCATTCCGGTCAACGTTTACCCGGAGGAGCTGACAAGGCCGGTTAACCTGAAGGCTAAAAACGTTTCAGATACAAGATGCGAGCTTACCTGGGACCGGGTTGGTTTTGCATCTCACTATAAAGTATTCAGGCAGAATGTCCACACCAAGAAGTACGAGCACTACAGAGACACGGACACAGAGGAGACGAGTATTGAAATAACGAGGGACGCGGGCACTTACTCCGTTGTCGCGTTCAACGAGATCCAGGACAAGACCATAAAGAGTCCACACGCCAAGTCAGTGCAAGTCCAGGGAACGACTGAAATAGCAAATGTCTACTCTTCGGCCAGGACCATAAAAAAGCTCAATTCGTCCAACCTGACACTTCTTCGTGAGATCAATGGCGACGGCGAGACAAGAACGCCGCAGTCCCTCTCACAGAAAGATGACTGCTATGTAATCTCCTACGTCAACATGTCGGGCACCGCCGGCAAAATCGTGTCGTACAGAAAATCTGACGTCGAGTGCGTCGAGATCGTTCCGGCCGAAGGCATGGGGCACGCCAACGGGACCACGTACAATCCGAACACGAACAAGTTCTACATGGCAAAGACGCACAAAGGCTACAAGACCGCTTCGTGCAGCACCTATGACGGAACCACGAAGAAGTCCACCGGCACGATCACCCTGCCGAGAAAGACCTCAGGCATAGCCTACGACGAGAGCAACGACTGCTTCTACCTCTCAAAGGGCAACGAAATCTACGTCTGCGACAGCGACTTCACTGTCCAGAAGTTCATTCATAAAAAGGCTAGATACAATCATGCGCAGGACATAGGCGCGTACAACGGCGTCGTCCTCGTGTGCACCTGGGTAAACGGCAACACAAGTTACATAGATCTCTATAGAGTCTCTGACAAGGCTTACCTTGGCAGCTACGACGTCTCCATCGGAGAAATCGAAAGCTGCGTAGTGGACGACGGATATCTCGTCATTCTCATGAACATGAGAGGCACAAGCACGGACCGCCTCTACAAGACAAAAGACCGGATTGCTATTCCGTAAAACGCGCGATTGACCTATAATTGATGTGAGGTACATACCATGCATATTAAACTGGGATACGGCAAAGGCTTTCAGGAAGCCGAAGTGGCCGACAGCAGCATAATCAAGATTATCGAACAGAATGAAATCGACGATGCAAAGGCAGGCGTCCATATTTCTGTTCCCGATATAATCCGCGGCGCCCTTGCTGAACCTATCGGTACAGAGCGCCTGCGCGACATAGTAAAGCCGGGCGAAAAGATCGCCATCATAACAAGCGACATCACGCGGCCAATGCCTACATGGGAAGTAATGCCGTATGTTATGGAAGAACTGGCCGCCGCCGGAATCACGGAGGAAGACGCGGCTAACGACGTTACCCTTGTCTTTGCTCTGGGCAGCCACCGCGCCCATACTGACGAGGAGCGCCGCAGACTCGCTGGAGACGCTTACGATAAGATCAAGTGCGTGGACAGCGACCCTGAATCATGTCTGCATCTGGGCACGACAAGCAATGGGACTCCTGTAGATATTACAAAAGCTGTAGCAGAAGCCGACAGAATCATCTGCCTGGGCAACATCGAATACCACTACTTCGCCGGTTTCTCAGGCGGAGTCAAGGCTCTCTTCCCGGGAGCGTCAACCCCTCAGGCAATTCAGGCGAATCACTCAATGATGGTCCGCGACGAAGCCTGCACCGGTAATCTGGACGGCAATCCGCTGAGAGAAGATCTGGAAGAGGTGATCGGTATCTGTCCGATTGATTTCATGCTCAACGTGGTACTCGATGAGCACAAACACATCGTTCACGCCGTAGCCGGTGATGTGATCAAGGCTCACAGAGTCGGCTGCGAGTATCTCGACAGGCTTTACCGTGTAAGCATTCCTGAGCGCGCGGACATCGTCATCGTATCTCAGGGAGGCGCGCCGAAAGACCTGAATCTCTATCAGACTCAGAAGGCTCTCGACAACTCGAAGCACGCCGTAAAGGACGGCGGCACAATCGTGCTTGTCGGTTCATGCCGTGAGGGTCTCGGCCAGAAAGTTTTCGAAGAATGGATCACTGAGGCGGAAGCGCCGCAGGATCTTATTACGCGCGTACGTGAGAACTTCAGACTCGGCGGTCACAAGGCCGCGGCCATCGCCATGGTTCTCGAGCGCGCAAATATAAAACTCGTATCCGAGATGGATACGAGCCTTGTTCGTCAGATATTCATGGAACCGTACTCTGATTTGCAGACAGCTGTCGACGAAGCGATAGCTGAGCAGCGCGCGGCTCACGCAGGCGAATCTGCCGGTTCCGACGCTGCCGGTTCCGACTATGAGCCGAGCATCATCATCATGCCGTACGGCGGTTCCACCCTGCCGGCGCTGTAAACTTTCTACTTCACCAGCAGTTTTTTGATTCCCTCTTCAAGTCCGCTGAGGGACAGTTCGTACATTGGGAATACTTCTCCTATGTCGTGAATTGTCGCGGAACCATAGGTGTACTCCCATGATTTCTTTGAAATAGGGTTCAGCCAGATTTGTTTCTTGAAGCGTTTCTTGAACTTCATGAACCACTCCATGCCGGTCTCACGGTTGAAGAGACCGATTATGGCGTTGCCGCCTTTGCGGTAGAGTTCCGACGGCGCCATTGCGGCGTCACCGACGAAGATGACTTTGTATTCCGCGTCCAGCTTGTTGAACACCCAGGTCGTTTCGACTGAGTCGCGCAGCTTGCAGTGCGGCGTCGTGTAGAGCTGGTCGTAAATCGCGTTGTGGAAATAATAGATTTTTAGATCCTTGAAGTGATTGGACCGGCTGACGGCCTGGAACAGTCTGTTGCAAAGCCGGCTGTACGGCAGCATGGATCCTTCGGAATCTATAAGCAGCAGAACCTTGACGGTATTCTTACGCGGCTTTTCATATGCCAGGGTCAGCATTCCGCCGTTCTCGCAGGTCTCATCGATCGTCTTGTCGATATCAAGTTCCTTCTCGGCGGTATCCACGCGCGAAGAGTACTGGCGCAGCTTACGGAAAGCCATCTGGAACTGTCTTATATCCAGAATGGTGTCCTCGCGGAAGTCCTTAAAGTTACGCTCTCCCGCAACCTGCAGAGCGGTCTTGTGGCGGCTTTTGCCCCCTACCCTTATGCCGCTCGGGTGGTATCCGCCGCGGCCCATTGGAGAAGTACCGCCGGTACCGATCCAGTAGTTTCCGCCGTCGTGCTTTTCCTTCTGCTCCTTGATTCTCTCCTCAAACATCTTGAGCAGTTCGTCGAGTTCCTTTGCGAACAGCCGCTTGTCACCGTGGTCCTCAAGGTCGCGTTCAAGCTCGCTCTCCTCGAGCCAGCGCCAGAATTCATCCGGCAGATCCTCAGGGGTCTCAATGCCCTGAAAGTACTCAGAGAAAATCTGGTCGAACTTGTCGAAATCTGATTCAGTTTTTATAAGTATGCTCCTGCAAAGCCGGTAGAATCCCATGAGTGATGAATTCGCAAGGCCCTTGTCAAGCGCCTCGACGAGCGTCATCCATTCGTTTATGGATACTTCCAGGCCTCTCGCCCGGAGCAGGTAGAAAAATTCTAAAAACATATCGCTAAGCGGTCTCTCCCGCGTCCTACCAGTTTCTCAGGCTGTAGCCTTTCTCCTTTATCTCCTCAAACGTGTCAACGTCCTGATTCTTCTTCAGCAGTACGCCCAGGAACGGCATGTCTTCATAGAGATCAGTAATGCTGACACCGCTTATCATGAGCGCCTGGATCCAGTCCAGAAGCTCAGATGTTGACGGTCTCTTCTGCAGATCCTTCATGTCGCGGATCTTGTAGAAAGCCTCGAGGGCGTTCTGAACGAGCGTCTTATCTATGTCTCCGTAGTGAACACGAATGATCTCTTCCATCTTCTCCTCGTCCGGGAATTCGATGTAGTGGAATATGCAGCGGCGCAGGAACGCGTCCGGCAGCTCCTTCTCGGCGTTGGATGTGATGATTACGATCGGTCTGTGCTTGGTTGTGATGGTCTCCTTCGTCTCGTTGATGTAGAACTCCATCTTGTCCAGCTCCCAGAGAAGGTCGTTCGGGAACTCCAGATCGGCCTTGTCGATCTCGTCGATAAGCAGAACCACCTGCCTGTCTGAAGTGAACGCTTCACCCAGCTTGCCGAGCTTGATGTACTGTCCGATGTTCTTTACATCGCCCTCGCCGAACTGCGAGTCGTACAGCCTTTGCACTGTGTCGTATACGTAGAGTCCGTCCTGTGCCTTTGTGGTGGACTTGATGCTCCATATGATGAGCGGCATGTCCAGCGATTCGGCAATAGCCTCAGCCAGCATGGTTTTGCCAGTACCCGGCTCGCCCTTTATAAGCAAAGGCTTCCTGAGGGCTATCGCCACGTTTACGGCGTTCATCAGCTCATCAGTTACTACGTAGTTGTCGCTTCCTTTGAAGACATTCATTTCGTTCGTCATCTTACTGCTCCTCTTGCTCTTCTTTTATCTCAATTTCTTCGAGAACTCCGTCCTGCTCGTTACGTTCCTGCAGGATCTGTTCTTTTTCTTTATCTAACGCTTCCATTTCTTTTTTGTTAAGGACTTTGCCTTTGTATTTGATGGTCTTCACCGGACCGCCGCGTTCAGCTTTGATTCCGATGGTGTCGATGCCTCCCTTGACATATTCCTTATACGCCTCGTAAGCCTTCTCCCAGCTTTCGTAGCCCGCTTCTCCTCTGTGATCAGGCAGATCGTAGTGCTCCTTCAGATAGGCAGTCAGCCAGCGAGTGTACTTCTCCGCTCCGATGTAATTCACGTGCTTGCTGTTGTAGTAATCCTTGTCGAAATCCAGTTCCAGTTCGTCGTACATCTCAGGCGTGTTGAAATCCAGTACCGTATATCCTCGGTCACGGATCTTGTCGAAGGCCGTGTTGAAGATCGGCTTCTGCCCCTTCAGACAGCAGTACGGCGACAGGACGAAGATTACCTGCTTGCCGTCTTTCGTGAGTGTGTCGCACTTGTCCAATGTTGCGTTAAGCGCTGTTTCCGCTATGTCCGAAAGCGGCTCACGCTTTTTGGACACTCTGCCCGGGAACTGGTTCACCTGCTTGGTCGTGTTGAAGCTCATGACGTAGCCTTTGGTCTTGTTCCTCGTGGCCGTGAGTTTGAAGTCGCCCGGCGACATGTTGCCCTCAGACAAACGCCCGTGGTACTTGAGAATCGGAATGTAATAATCGAGACCTTTATCGCCGATATCCCCCAGCATGCCTTTGCTTCCTTCCATCTGCGCAAAGGCAGTATCCAGGGCGTCTCTCTTGATGCTTGAATATTTCAGATTGTCCGTGACCCTGCGTATGTGGGCGTCGGTTATCAAGTCGCGGTTCTTCAGCACCCATCGCAGCTCAATTACATAAAGCTTCGGATCCTGGGTCTTCTGCACCTCGTCGATCAGGTCAGGCACGAAGAACATCGGCATTCCCATGGTAGCCACGGTAAAGCATGTCATTCCCTCTTCATCATAAGCCAGCGGATTAATGAAGTACCTGTTGGACGCGCTGGTCCCAAGGTACATGACATCGATCGTGTTCTTCGGCTCCGCGTAAAAGGCCTTGAAGGTCTGGCGGTTTGCGTCAGCGTCGCCCATGCTGAAGACTTTGTTGAGATAGCAGAACAAAAGCCCCGCGCACAGCAGGAATATTACTATGACGAGGATGATCCTTCCCTTCTTATTCTTTTTTTGAGGCGCCTTTGCGGCTGCTTCTTTGTTGTCCATACAGAGTGTATTATAACAAAAAAGAGTCGTTCTTTGAAGGTGAAGTCTGACTCTTACTATGCATCTCCTAATATGAATTTTTCACTCAAATGGGTTTTTATATGTTGATTACGAAAAAGCCTTGAATTATTATCGCATTCGCGATAATATTTTAACATGAACAATATAAATATACCAACAACAAAAAATACAAAACTCAACCTGCGGCTCCGGGAACGCGGCATGTCTCTAAGGCTTCTTAGCAGGGTCTCCGGTGTAGCCTATGCAACAGTCTACAACCTGTTCACAGGGAAAAAATCCATTTGTGATGCCAGCGCAGGAACCGTTCGCAAGCTGTCAGCAGCATTAGACATGAGCATGGATGACCTGTACGACGAGATGCAGAATCAGGCTGGCAATTCCGGCGAGGGAGTGGATCCGGCTCCAATCAGAGATTTCACTCTTATGTGGAGGGATGAGATAATTGCAGACCTTATGATATCGGACGGCAAGGTTTTTATCGAACGATACTCCACCTCCCCTGCCAAACAGATTTTTCATGCGAATCAAATGACATTGTTCACCCTTGGAGAAATCCTGAGAACCAGATGTTGGGATGAAAACAGAGAAGATATTGGTAATCTCCTGGAGCTTATTGGTCTTGATGAGTATAACCCATACGCCATAGTCAGCAAAACCCACGGGCTCATGGCGCAGGATCCTATCTGGTTCCGTTTCAAAGGCGAAAAACTGACATACAGAGAAGTGAGGAGGCTCAATATTGTTACAGGAAATCACAATTGATGACAGATACGCAATCGCTGACAAAGGCACCAGCGACGGTACACAAATCAAATACTTCAGAAACAACACATGGTACAAGCTGGATCGATACGGCGGAGAAGGTGAAGCTGAAGCTCTGGCATCAACGATACTCACGCTCAGCGGGTATCCAAAAAAGAAGTATGTAACATACAGTCAGGTTTTAATAAATGGCAGGCCCGGATGCTCATGCAGAAACTTTCTTCGAAAGGACGACCAGTTTGTGACGCTCTACAGACTGTACATGAACTATTGCGGACGGGATCTGTCTGCTGCCATCCAGAAGATGGATTATGATGATGGCATCGAATATGTACTTAGTTTTGTATTAAAACAAACTGGCATCGATCTGCATGAGTACCTGGCGGACACATTCATTCTTGATGAACTGATTCTCAATGAAGACAGGCATTTCAATAATCTTGGCTTACTGTTCGATGGAGACGCCTTTCGAACTGCTCCCATATTTGATAACGGCAAAAGTCTGCTTGTCGGCAACAAAACCGGGAAAGCCTATGCAAAAGCATTCAGCGGCAGTTTCTCCCTCAACCGTGCTTATCTTCAGGATTACGCCTCACTCAAGCTGAACCGCCAGGCAATCAATACTTATCTGGATGAGCATCGGAGTGAAATCAGCCGACGCGCCCTCGGCGTACTGAACAAGAATCTACAAAAACCTTTGAACAGCCACTGATTAGCTATTAACCATCGCCTTTAAGTCATCGTCTACCGTCCCGATTCCGGAAATACCGAATGACTCCTGCAGTATCTTCAATACATTCGGCGAGATGAACGCCGGCAGAGTTGGTCCCAAATGGATGTTCCGGATACCAAGAGACAAAAGCGCCAGAAGCACTATGACGGCCTTTTGCTCATACCAGGCAATGTTATATTCAATCGGCAGGTCATTGATGTCCTCCACATCCAATAGTTCCTTAAGCTTTTGCGCAATCTGCACCAGCGAGTAGGAATCGTTGCACTGTCCCGCATCAAGAACCCTCGGAATACCTCCGACATCCCCCAAATCAAGTTTCAGATACCGGTACTTGGCGCATCCGGCAGTCAGAATCACGACATCGTCCGGCAGCTTCCGGGCGAACTCAGTATAATACTGTCTTGATTTCATCCTTCCGTCGCATCCTGCCATGACGACTAACTTGCGAATCTCCCCTTTACTGATAGCGCGAACAAGCAAATCTGAAATCGCCGCCACCTGCGCATGTGCGAACCCGCCAACAATGCTTCCGGTTTCTTTTGCATCCGGATGGGTGAATTTCAGCGCCTGCTCGATGATTGGAGAAAAGTCCTTCTCTTCGCCATAATCACCCGGTATGTGCCTGCATCCCGGAACCCCAACGGTTCCTGTCGTCCACAGTCTGTTTTCATATTTCCTTCCCGGAGGGACAACACAGTTCGTTGTCATGAGAATCGGCCCACGGAAATTCTCAAAATCTTTTTTCTGTTCCCACCAGGAACCTCCGTAATTTCCAACGAGGTGAGAAAAGCGCTTCAGTCTTGGATAGTAGTGCGCCGGCAGCATCTCAGAATGAGTGTAAATGTCCACTCCTGTGCCTTCGCTTTGTTCAAGGAGCATCTCCAGATCACGAAGATCATGTCCTGAAACCAGAATCCCCGGCTTATCCCTTGCTCCAATGCTGACACTTGTAATCACCGGAGAACCATATCTTTCCGTATTCGCCTTGTCAAGAAGCGCCATGCCGTTGACACCGTACCCGCCTGTCTTAAGAACGAGATTGAGCAGCTCGTCTGCGCTCAGTTCATCACTTAGCATCATGGCGAGGGTCTTTTGTATGAATGCATCAACCCCCTGATCTTCATAGGACAGGGCATTTGCATGCTTCATATACGCTGCAAGCCCCTTCAGGCCGTATGTTATTATTTCTCTCAGGCTTCTGATATCTTCATCTTCTGTCGCCAGCACACCCAGTCCTTCAGCTTTTTCAATTCCGTCCTCTATTCTCCAGAATGCCGCCTCAGGTAATCCGGTTTTTCTTCCGACCTGGGAACGCAACGAGTCTCTGACAATGAGAGTACTTTCGATTCGATTGATCAGATCCTTTTTTTCAAAATTCGTATTTGTAATAGTCGAAAACAGGTTCTGAGTGATCATATGGTTCGTTTTCCTGTTGACCATCTTGTTTTCTTCTCTCAGTCTTGTTGTGACACAGGACAGTCCTTTTGTAGCATACAAAAGCAGATCCTGAACCATTGCCAGATCAGGACTCTTACCGCACACTCCATACTTCTTGCAACCTTTTCCTCCAGCTGTTTCCTGACACTGGTAGCAGAACATCTGATGTTCCATTATCCTTTCACTCCTTTCCTCTCAACTCATCTGCAATTATTAATTAAAGCGGCCCACGAAACACAATTTTTATCCAGGACGTGTTTTTACATGTCATCATCACGCTATTATCAACTGACTGAAGAACAGCTTTAAAAGAAACCACTTAATGCCTCGCGGGCCGTTTAATGCTATCATTTTCCCTCTCACCTCTCACTAACGGGTTATTCACCCCCGGACAACCCTTCTATATATGATCGTCAGACAGGCTATAATAATGACAACATGAGGCAGGTAGATTAACAGTTCAACAGTACTTGTCATCCCCATGACCGCAACCAGTGAAATCAGTACAAAGATCATATAGCAAACCGCAATGACGGCTCCCAGAGACAGGATGGTTCGACCTTTGCCCCAAATACACGTAACCAGCAACCCGCATCCAAGCGCATAATCTCCCGTAGTAAAAGGGTTGATTATTGCAAAGGCAGGAAGCACTTTTTCCTGAGCTTCATCCGGCAACACAAATATGAACGAAATGAATAGCAAAAACAACAATATGCAAATCCCGTCAATAGCCAGTACTATCCAATCGCTCACTTTATTTTTCATGATGTTTCATCGCCTTTCAGTCATATGATTTCCATTTTGCTGCAAAAAAACGGATGTGTAACATACCCGGCCAGGAGTCTCCCATCAGCAATACTGACATCTTTGTTCAGAACCGCATAGTTTAAGCGCGCGCCCTCCCCGACAGTCGAGTTCTGCATGACCACACTGTTTTCTATTACAGCATTGCTTTTAACTCTCACCCCTCGAAAAATGATGCTGTTTCTCACTTCACCTTCAATCACAGCCCCGTCCGCAATGATGCTGTTCATCACCTTTGCTTCTCGACCATAACGAGTCGCAGGGCTGTCCTTTGTCTTTGTAATGACAGGGCCGGAATCGCTATTGAAAAGCTGCCTCTGTACATCCGGATCGAGCAGTGCCAGAGATCCGACTAAATACTCGCTTAGATTTTCCAGGTAGATCACCTGCTTGTCTGTGAAATAAGCATGCACCTTTTTTGTCCGGATCAGTTCCTGCAGCGACTGAAGCGGGGTTACCTCAAAAGTGTTTCCATCCAGACTCTCAAGAAGTTCCAGAAGAAAAGTCTTCTCAACGACACAGGTGTTCATAGTCAGTTCGCTGATCAATGATTTTGTTTTTGTTGTATCTATGGACAGGATTCTTCCGTCCTCATCAGTAACCAGCCCGATTTTCCGGTAAAGAGGTGTGCCATTGATCACGTTGCTGCAGAACATGACTGTTATATCAGCATTTTTATCGATATGTTCATCCACAAGTTCCCTGAAGTCCAGACTGGCAACATATCCTGTTCCGCATAGTATTATGTATTTTTCACTCAGCTGACGGATATAGAATTCATTGTTGCGAAGGTTCTGCACCCGGGATCCCTCAGCCAAATGACTGCCGGAAACAGACAAAGGAGGCAGATACCTCAATCCGCTGTTTTTCCGATCAAGGTCCCATTCGGCACCGGACTGAACATGCTGAATGACACTGTCGTACTGTCCGCTCATGATGACTCCTACATTGCTGATACCGGCGTTGGCCATATTGCTGAGAGTGAAATCGATCAGACGGTATTTCGCTCCGAACGGCACGGCAGCCAACGTACGGGGTTCCGTCAGTTCATCAAGCAGTCTTGCAGCATTGTCAGCCAAAACGATTCCTGCAGTGTTCACTTCAAGTTCCTCCTTCGCTGTGCAATTTAATTTGCCGGATTCCGGAAATCCTCCTCGGAGGAGATAATCTGTCCGGGCAGAACAACAGTTCCTGCGGAAATCCTGATGTTCGGACCAATGACCGTCAGTCTGTTTCCTTCCTCAAGTGTCTCTCCGACATGCGACCCTTCTCCGATCACTACGTTTTCTCCGATGATGGAATGGCAGACTTGCGCATCGGCTTCCAGCACGCAATTCTGCATGACCACACTTTCACTTATCCCGGCACCTTCACTTACCAGGACATTGCTGGAAACCACCGAATCCCTCACGCTTCCATAAATACTCCCACCATCCCCTATGACACTATTCGATACCGAAGCCCGTGGACCGATCATCTCAGGATGCGTATTGCCATGGCGATAGTATATTTTCCAGCCCGGGTCGTTCAGCAGCAGCACCGGAACGTCTCCAATCGTATCCATGTTGGACAGCCACAGGGATTCCAGTGTCCCGACATCCTTCCAGTACCCTCCGTAGAGATAGGCGAACATCCTCTCACCGGATGACAGCATTCTGGGTATGACGTTTTTGCCGAAGTCATTATCCGATTCTGCATCCATCGCATCCTCCCCAAGATATCTGATCAACTTATCCGTATTAAAAATATACACCCCCATGCTTGCGAGGGTGCTGTTTGGCTTAGATGGTTTTTCGTGAAATTCAATTATGCGGCCGGTTTCATCAGTGGTCATGATACCGAACCTGCATGCCTCTTCCAAAGGCACATTTATTACTGATATCGTGCAGTCAGCGCCGTTGCTGATGTGTTCATCCAGCATGATTCTGTAATCCATCTTATACACGTGATCGCCGGACAGAATCAGCACGTACTCAGGACTGTACCGGTTGATAAAGCGTATGTTCTGATAAACTGCATTAGCTGTCCCCATGAACCACTCTGCCTTTTTGTCGCTCTCGTATGGCGGCAGTATGTGCATCCCGCCGTATTTCAGATTAAGATCCCAGGGTTCTCCCCTTCCCAGATAATCATTCAGTTCCATTGGTTGATACTGTGTTAAAACCCCGACAGTATCGATATTGGAATTAATGCAGTTTGACAGCGGGAAATCAATAATACGGTACTTCCCACCGAAGGGAACGGCAGGCTTAGCAGTTGAGTTTGTCAGTGGGACTAAACGCCGACCCTGCCCTCCCGCAAGCAACATTGCAATTATCTTCTTTTTCTCGGCCATCTTTATGCACTCTCCCATAAACAATCAACTGAAACAGCGCATTTATCCTATTTTTAATGTATCACCGCCATACTAATACTCAACAAACACAATCTAATTACCGGTTTTGCCCACTTGATATTTCCGATTGACAACCCGGATTATAATATCTTCCGGATTTCCTGTCCTCAGCTTTTTCAATTTGATCTGCCACTTTTTGATGCTAAAACTGTTTACGCTCTTCGAACTCCCCTTTTTCACAAACAGATCCCGCATCGATATAGAGCAGGATGCCAATAACCGCAACTGTAACAAAAGCTGCCAATACTCCTAATTTCTTCATCACCTGACCTCCCTCTGTGTTTTTTTCACCTCTTCTTCCCACAGCCTATCCGCTATATCGCTCCATGCAGCTGCGTAAGGCCGCGTCTTGCTGCAAAGATCTTCGATGCTTTCCGGGGCAACGACGTCCGTGTTAACTACATCCATATTGTTTATCATTTCTTCAATGCATTCAGGATTCTCAAGCATCGGACATGGTTTGAATGCATTTTCGTTGAATGGCTGTTCGTCGTGATACGCCATGAACAGCGGTCTTCTATATGCTTCAAGAAGTGTATTTTCATGAATATTACTGTCTGAGTAATGTATGAATGCGCACGGCTCGATATCTCCGTTAGCGTTGATATGCAGGTATTTTCTTCCTCCGGCAATACATCCGCCGGCATATTATCCGTCATTCTGAAAATCAATGGTAAAAATCGGTTTAGACTGCCGGTGTTTCTGTATGTTCTCATACATTTTTTCTCTTTGCTCCGGTCGTGGAAGAAGACTGACGTCCGCATTACTTCCGACCGGCATGTAATGAAAGAACCACACGAAGAAAGCCCCGCTTTTTATCATCATGTCAAAATACTCATCGCTTGAAACATAGTCTATGTTCTGGCTTGTATAACATGTTGAAATACCAAAAGGTATCTTATAGTCCCTCATCATTTTCATTTTTTCTTTTATTATCTGATAAGTGCCTTCCCCTCTCCTCGCATCATTTGATTCTTCAAAGCCCTCCAGGCTGACTGCTGTCAGGAAATTCTTCACTCTGAGCATGTCCATGCAGAAGTCATCATCGATCAGTGTCCCGTTTGTGAATGCCATGAACATACAGTCGGAGTGTTTTTCACAGAGTCTGATGATATCCTTTTTTCTCATCAATGGCTCGCCGCCGGTATAAAGATATATGTACGTCCCCATTTCCTTGCCCTGGCATACTATGGAATCCATCGTTTCATAGGTCAGGTTCATTTTGTTCCCATACTCTGTTGCCCAGCAGCCCTTGCACTTCATATTACATGCTGATGTAGGATCAAGCAGAATTGCCCAGGGAACGTTACAGTAGTATTTCTCAGCGATTTCCTGCTGAATGTCGCTTCCATTCAGCGTAGCGTTGAATATGAAATTCTGCAGTACGTGCTTTCGGATGCCTGAATCTATTTCATATGCCCGAAGTATGAGCTGATACCAGTTGTTTTTTTCGTCTATCGCTTTACGAAATGCATTTCGCTGACCAATGCACCACCCTTCAGGGGAAACTCTGTCCACCAGATCCATGAGCTTCGGGATGTTCTCTTCAGGGTTATTATCGATATAAGCCATTGCTTTCTTTAATGTGTAACCGCGCATTACCTTTTTTATGCTCTCCGAAGACATGGCTTCGCTCCTTTCTTTAGATAACCACGATACTGGGATGAATTCTCATAGAATTGTAGTTCCCAGCCACTAACAAACAACAAACGCTTTTGTTGTAGAGCACAACAAAAGAAGGCAGGGTATGCCGCCTTCTTTTTGAAACTACTAAATATCAATTGTTTATTATATATTTATGCCCCTTTGCTTACATGAAAGTAAGGCTTAATCCTGATTATTGTTTCTTCGGTTTGCGTCTTAGCAGGCATGCTATCGCAAGCGCTGAAATCAGCAACGCTCCGATACAGCCATATAGATTTATAGCATCCTCTGTCTTAGGTTTTCCATCTGACGAAGAGACAACCGAATCTTGCTTTTCAGGTGTATGTGTGTTGGTAACAACGTAGCCTTGACTTGCATCTCCTGTAATTTGAACTGTATATCCGCTGACGCCTGCTTCTGAAATTGTGTAGTCAATCCGCTTTCCGTTTTTGTACGCGTCAAGATTGGTGAAGCTTGCAGTCCAATTGTTTGCATTGTTCAGTTCTAAGCTATCTCCGGTTTCCTTCCCATCAGCTAAGAGTTTGATAGTAACTGATGCCGGACGGATACCATCCTGGTCATTGTTGTCGTCCCATGCTTTTGAAACTGTAACGCTGGTCTTTCCAGGCGCATGGATATTTGTAACATCGTAACTATTATATTCAGTTGAATAGCCGGACACAGCATCCTCTGTGAGCGAATAGACGATTTCATGGCCGTCACTTAAATCATATATTGGAAGATTTTGGAACACCCAACTCCAATCATTTGCTTCTGTTACTGTTTTGTTTTCCTTCTCAACTCCATCAGCGAGGAGACGAATTGTTATGCTATCAGGTCTCACGCCATCCTGATTATTGTTATCATCCCACGTCTTCTTTCCGCTGATTTCTGTAGTTGCCACTTTATTCGTAATAGTTTTTAGCACTGTTTTGTCAGATCCGAATTCATTTGCAGATACTATGACAGGATCCTCCAGAGGCAAAAATCCTTCAGGAGCGGTAACTTCGACAAGGCTATAATCTGTCTTCAGCAAGCCTGAAAGGCTGCCGTTACCATCTGAACCTGTTGTAATCGTTCCCACGACAGAGTTGTTCGCTGTTCTTACAACATTAAATACTGCGCCACTTAATGCCGAACCATCCTCACTCTCTTTGTGAATCTTGATTTCGTATACATAGCCTACTGCGGATCCTCCCGCAACCGTCCACGTAATCCTCGCATCAAAGCTTTTGTCTTCATTATTACTCGAGTGTAAGATAACATTGTTGTCTACATTTTCACCATCTATCAGCTCGTAATCCGAAGTGACATAATAAGTGATCTGATAACCCTCACTGGAACTTACATCTCCAAGTGAGACTGTGAATCCTACGTCGCCGTTCCATTCTACGTCATACTGATCAGTAACCACAGTGAGATTCTGAAGTTGCCAGTCTCCCTTTACTGCAACCCAATTGCCTTTCTTGATGACAAACGTATCCTTATTGATTTTGATACCGTCAGTCTTAAGCGTATCTACAACAGTTACATCTTTTAAATCTGTATGTTGGGTGTTTATATTTACATTAAAGAAGGCACGTGTGCCATTAGCCGTCGATTCCTGAGTACCGCTTTTTGCTACTATCGCCCCAGACGGTGTTGGGTATCCGACAAAATGTACTGATCCAGCGGATATCACCTGATTGTTTACAACAAAATCTAATGGTATATCTTCTGCGTCTTCAACCTTGCTGCGATCCATTCGAACATAAAAGAAAAAGTTTCCTGTTACGTCTGAATGTTTTTCGGCAAAATCAGTATAAGTTAGCGTTATTGTTTTGTCCGCGCCATTAACCACGGCGTTGGCAACAACATCTCCATCTTTGGTTTTAATTTCAAACGGTACAGTTTGATTAAACCTTAGTTTTTCCGGGAGCTTGATGGTAGTGGTGTCTCCTGATTTTACAGAATCATTTAAGGCGAAATCTGCCTTAATCCGAAAGACCTGCCACTGAGTAATGTTACCTACAGGGCCAGAACCATCCTGCAACAGCGCTTCAATATTTGTGATAACGCCATCCTGTACTGCACGGTTTCCCTTTGCCACTTCTTTCTTTGTGGCCTGTTTCTCTACCGTTGCTTCTTTTGAATCCTCAGACTCATCATTGCTCTCGGTCTTCGTGTTGGCTTCATCGGTTGAGGAAATAGTTTGCATGGCGTCTATGCCATCATCTCCATTATTATCTGCAGCGAAAGAAAATACATTACAATACATTGCTGACAGACACATCCCCACGCTTAGGGCCAAAGCGAGCGCTGCTCTACGTTTCGATCCACTCTTCATTTTTTCTCCTTTAGTTGATACCTTTATCTTATTAAAAAACATATATGGAAATCGGTTGTTGACAATATCCAAATAAATTGTATTGAACAGGCACTAACGCAACACAAACAAAAAGAGCCGGTGTTTTAAAGGTTAAAGGCCGTCATTTTTTTGTTTGTAATGCATTAGTAATCTGGGGATATCATTAATAGAACAAAGAAGAAGGAAGGGGAGGAGATCGTGTCTGCAAAAAACATATCTAGACCGCCATTCAGTACGGCATTTTCTGCCTCTAGTCAAACATAATGTGCGCATAAAATATGGGAATATTATTCGCCCGATTCAAAACAATATTATGTTGCATTATGGTCATACTGCCCCTGATGTTAACAGCATGCGGCAGCAGTTCCGGCAGTGCATCCTCTTCCGGAGGCGGCGGTGATAGTGATTTCGTCGCAGAGTATCATAATGCGGAATATCACGAGGATAGTACACAGGGAAACAGCGAGGTGCAGGTTGATTTGTCGTGCATTTCAGAAGGTTATTTTGGTTTGATTGCCAGCAGCAGTTCAAGACTGAAGCTGCAGGTTTTCAAAGGTGAAGAAACTTTCACCTACGATATAGCAAGCGGCGCCCCCCAGTTCTTTCCTCTCCAGTGCGGCGATGGCATTTACACCATCAAGGTCATGAAGAACGTGAAGGGCAATCAGTACTACGAACTGTACTCCACCAGTGCAACCGTTTCTCTGGAGGACCCCAACGCACCCTATGTGCGGCCGAGCGTCTATGCTAATTACACGGAAGATTCCGACTGTGTGAAGGAAGCTGCAAAAATGGCTGCGATCGCCACCAGCGAGGAGGACTTCGTCAATCGGGTTTACCAATACATATGCAAAAAAGTGAAGTACGATTACAAGGAGGCTGAAACTGTTAGCCCGGGCTATGTCCCCGATCCAGATGAAGTCATGAATACAGGCAAGGGAAGCTGTTTCGACTACGCCAGCCTTGCCGCATCCATGCTCCGCAGTCAGGGCATCCCGACTAAGATCATCTTCGGCTACGTAGCACCGGATAACCGCTACCACGCATGGAACATGTTCTACACCGAAGAGACCAGCTGGACGACAGTAGAATTCTCTGTGAATCCGGGCGGCTGGACCCGTGTGGATCTGACTTTCTCAGTCAATGGGGCGAACGCCGACTTCATCAGCGACGACTCAAACTACCAGGATGTTTATCAATACTAAGCGGCTGCGTGCAGGCAGGATCTGCGTTTCCTACAGGACTATGGGCGAAAACATAGTCACCTCTTCAAGTTGGAAAGGACGCTTTTTCAATTATACGTTATACCGTACGCATTTTCTGCCCCAAGTCAGATCCCGCGGATTTTCCCATTGGATCCGTCGCTGTTCGACAGTCCAGTCCTCGTATCATAGAAGTATATTAATATCCTTTGTTTCCAAAAAGATAATGCTATACTTTTTTTGATACTGTGGATTAGTTCACGCGCCCTACCACTTTGATGGTTACCGAAAGCTCTAACCACAGTCGTCTTGTTGATCTGTTAATGAGTTAGATACCGCCAGACGTTTTATGTAGAACGAGGTTACGGAAACAGGATGTACTGTGGGTCCTAAAACAGTGTCGAATTCATTTACAGGAGGCATGATAAAAAGTAAACAGTAGGTGATTCGAGTGCTCTTGTTGCTGTTGTAGAATATATACAACAGTAAGACAGAGTAGATACTAATTCGTCATAATTAGTGATCCTTAGAGATCTTGACAGGAGAATGAAGGGTTAGCATCGAAACATGCAGTGGTCGGTAAAGACCGGATAGGAGATTGGCTCGGATTGCCAAACAGAAAGCTGTCTTGCTGAAATAATCGAAAGGAAAAGGAAAAGATGAGCAAGACAGAAATCAACAGGATGTGTGTAGGTATCGACCTTCACAAAAATCAGTTCACTGTTTGTGCCCTTGACGAGGGAACAGGCGTGGTGGAACTCGAAGGTGAATTCAGAACTAATGTAGACGGATATGAAGACTTCATAGACCGTATGCATGATATTGAAGGCGAAAGTGGGAGTGCCATAGAACTGGCCGTCGAGTCGACAGGGAACGCAAGATTCTTCAAGAATAAGATGGAGGCGGAAGGCTTCCGTGTAGTCGTGGTGAACACCAACAAATTCAAGGTCATAACCATGAGTACCAAGAAGAATGACGCAAACGATGCTGAAACACTTGCATTCTACCTGTTAAAGGAAATGCTGCCGGAATCGCACTTATGTGATCAAACAAGCGAAGAGATCAGAAGGATGCTCAAAACAAGAAGCATCTTGGTACAGGCCACAGTGAAGATGAAGAATCAGATTCACGGAATGATGCTTGGATATGGGATCGAGACAAAATCTGCCCAGCTTCAGAGCAAGAAAAAGAGGCAGGAATTGTATCAAGATCTCGCGGATCACAACTTTTCTGAATTCACTGCCTCATCACTAAAAGTGATATTAGATAGTGTAGACGATTTGCAGAGACAAATCAAGACTATTGAGGGGCAGTTGCAGAAAATGGTCGAAGACAATGCCAATGTAGAGTTGCTGAAGACCATGCCTGGAATCGGACAGATAGGAGCGATCACGATAGCAGCATATACAAATGATATGAGCAGATTCAATGGTGACTTCAAAAGATTTGCGTCATATCTGGGAATCGTCCCAAGTGTTCGTGATTCGAACCAGACTGTGCGCAGAGGGAAGATAACCAAGCACGGTCCCCAGGAACTGAGGACTGCATTCGTACAAGTAGCGATGGGCATCATCAGACAACCTCAGAACACTTCTGAGTGGAAACTCATGAAAGATTACTATCGCATGAAAAAAGAAAAAGGTTCTGGCAGAGCGATTATTGCTCTGACCAGGAAAGTGGCAAGGATCGTATTTGCAATGCTGAACAATCAGGAAGAATTTAATCCGGCATTGATGATACGAAAAGAATCAAGGTTGACAGCTTAAAACTGTTTGACTTTTTATAGGAGGTTTTTTATGATTTATGTTGGAATTGATGTGGCTAAAAGCAGAGATGTATGCTGAAGGATGGCACAGACAGTTTGATACGCCCGAGGAAATGATAGACAGCTTTGTATATTACTATAACAATTACAGACCTGCATACTCACTACAATACAAAACCCCAGTTCAGTATAGAACTGATCTGGGGTTCTTGTGATTGAGACTTGGCCTTTTTGAACTGTCTACTTTTAGTTGACAAGTTCATGTTTTACCGACTCTTTGAACCCATATATCTTTCTTCTCGCGTATTCATGAGGAGACTTTGTTACTACATGAGCCCAAGATTGCGCTTCTCTATGATATCGGCCAAAATATACTCTCCCCAAGTATATTCGGCAAGGAACTCACCCTCAAACAAAGTCCTTTCGTCCTCACCTTTGTCCTGCCATGTGTAGTAGTCGCAGTCAAACATTTCCGTATTGATTTTCTGACCTCTCCTGGTTGATATCAGCAGATCTTCAACGCCCTCCTTTTTTAGTGCATTTTTCAGCCTTCTAAGCGCATTATAGAGAACAGTCATGTCCTTGTTGCTGAAAGGCCTGTTTTCCCAAAGCGTACGGTATATCTCTTCATTTGATATTTCTTTACCCCTTTTAATCACAGTCAAGGCAAGGATTTCCTTGGCTTTTCCTGTAAGCGGCAGCGGCCTTTCTCCGTTCATGACAAGGAATCGCCCGAACGTCTGGATGTATAACATCTTTTTCTGCCTTTTGCCCAGCAGTCTCACACGCTGCATTGCCATCTCCAGAGTTTCCTCATTGTATGGCTTGATCAGGTAGTAGTCTCCGCCTATTTCATTGCTGTCTTTTATGTATTCATCGTACGCCGTTACAAATACTATAAGAACATCCGGTCTTATCTCCCGCAGTTTTTTTGCCAGATCAATCCCGTTGGTTACAGGCATTTCTACATCCAGAAATGCGAGTTCAACAGGTCTGTTCTCCATAAATTCCACCGCGGATTCCGCATCCTCAAAACTCCCGACAATATCAATATCACGGATTCCCTTACTTATCCTTATGAACTTACGAATCATTATGGCTTCATCGTCAACTATTATTGTTTCCATTGCCAGCACCTCCCTCGTCTTTTATTTTGGGTATAGATACAACTACCGAAGTTCCTTTTCCGATGGTGCTGTCCAGACTGATTTCAGCTCCAAGCACCTTCTCAAGGCGGAACTTAATGTTTTTCAGCCCAGCAGAATCGCTGGTGCCCATCTTCATTTCACCCAGGTACTGCTCACAATCAAACCCGACTCCGTCATCCTCTATGATTATCATCCACGCAGTTTCGCTCTCACAGGTTCTCACAAGCACAGTACCGCCTTCTTTTCCTTTCTGGTATATTCCATGCCTGATCGCATTTTCAACAAGGGGCTGTATGCTAAGCGGCAGAACCTCAAAGTCTTTAACCGGTATGTCGTATTCAACCGCCAGCTTTTCACCGAATCTCATTTTCTCTATGTTAACGTACGCGCGTATATTATCCAGTTCCTGCACAAAAGGCACCGGCCTGTCACTAGCCATCGATCTGATGCAGCCCCTCAGGTACGTGGTGAAATTCCCAAGAAGGTCAAAGGCATATTGTGGATCCTCAAGCATTATCTCCTGAATGGATCCCAACGCGTTGTATAGAAAGTGCGGCTTCATCTGCCCTGTAAAATTTCTAATACGGCTGAGCTGAAGTTTCTGCTCAAGTTCCTGCATCTCCTTTTCCTTTTTTTGATGCTCTGTAAGGTCATAAATCACGCAAAAGCTCATTACGTCCTTACTGTTATCATCCTGATATAAATAAAAAACCTGTTTGCATGGCTGCAGTTCATCCGATTCAGTCTTAAATGAATAATCAAGAGATACCCGGCGTTCACCCCTCTCAAAAGCTTCCATTAGATACTCTCGTCTGGTGGACAGCTCGTATGCATCATGATTTGTCGCGAGCAGGTTTTCGCGAACCCATTGGCTTAATTGAGAGTACCTTGTCATCTCCTGATTATGAGGCACCCTCGACAGAGGCTTGATTTCCCCTCCATCTTTTACCTCAGACCTTTCAAGGACCATATCCTTCGTCAGATTAATCTCCATGTACCCCTCTGCACTCGCCATGATTGCGTTCATGTGATTGCGCTCTTTCTGAAGAAGCGATCCGATTTCTTCAGAGTGTCTTTTCTCCTGCTTGACGAGATAATTGATATCTCTTATTCCCAGATAGACATGTGTTACTCCATCATTTTTTTCCTGCTTGGCACGAATTTTATGATATATTTCTTTACCATCACGACATACTCTGTATATGAAAGAATAATACTCATCATTTTTCGTGCCATCCATCAAGGCGTCTCTGCTGAGCATCTTCAGAACATGCTCCTGATCTTCAGAAACAATCACCCTCGGTACTGTCTGCTTAAGGGTTTCGAAGAAATCAGATCCCTGTTTTTCAATATCAAAACTTTCATAGGCTTCGCTCTGATAGAAACAAATATACTCCCCGGTTTCCATGTTTATGTCATAAAGACTCTCATAATTGATAAATAATGCCTTTGCTATTGTTTCATAACTAATTGACATTTGAAAACCCTCCTCGTTTTCTATTATTATACAGCACTTTCAGGCATTTACATAAAAAGCCGCAAACCTGCCTTTCGGAATGGGATTGCTTGAAAAGTTAAAGGGTTGCCCTTCCTAAGTGAGAGGCACGTGGATAAGAGTTGCCCGGGTAAACCATCCGCATCCGAATAAGCAAGCTTGCGGCAAACTGCAATGGGGAGTTTCAAAGTAAATTTAACACGCTTATACTAACGTTTTACTAACACTTGCCATTGTTGCACATATATTACCTGAAAACTGACCTATTTATAATACAAACGAGGCGCATGTGGTGGTGATGCGCCTCGTCCGGGAATTATCATCCTTGCCATTATATACAGCAAGGAGGAAGTCTAAGTTGTTCTCTATGCCTCTGCGGCTTCTTCAGCAGCCTTCTTGTCAGCCTCTCTCATTTCGAGAACGTGCTGGTATTCTTCCTCTGTCATTTCCTTCATAGTGATTCCTGTTACTCCGTAGAACATTGAGATAAGTGGGTTGATCCAGTTAAGTACAGCAAATGGAATGTACGCACTGTTTACGCCCAGGAATGATCTCATTGTAGCGCCGCAAGTGTTCCAAGGGAAGAAGTTTGAAGTGATCGTTCCGGAGTCTTCCAGACATCTTGACAGGTTCTTTGGAGCCAGTCTTCTGTCTTCGAAAGCTTCCTTGTACATTCTGCCCGGCAGAATGATGGACAGGTACTGGTCGCAGCAGATCGCATTTACGAATACGCATGACAGCTCTGTTACGATTACCAGTCCGCCTCTTGTTCCTCTTGCCAGCTTCAGAAGTGCTGCAGCAAGGTTGCCCATGATACCGGTAACGTCTACGATACCACCGAAGCACATAGCCAGCATGATCAGGGAGATCGTCCACATCATGGACTGCAGTCCGCCGCCTGTCAGCAGTGCTTCGAGCTTTTCAGCTACGAGCGGATCATCTACCATGTCAGTTCCGACCGGCAGTTCTTCAACACCGTAGTTGAGTACATAACCAACGTTGGACAGTTCGCCGCCGCCAGGGATCAGCTTAACGCCCTGTGCCGCAGCGAATGGAATACCAAGGAGTACACCTGCAACCAGTGCCGGCAGAGCAGGCATCTTAACGATTACAGCTACGATTACGAAGACCGGCGGGATCAGGAACAGCAGACCAACAGTGTAGTTAGCCTTGATGGCTTCCAGCATTGCGTTAACGATCGATTCGTCAGCGCTGCCGCCGCTGCGTGTGAACCCCAGAACCAGATATACGATCTCAGCGATGATCCATGACGGAGCAACGGTGTAGACCATGTGTCTGATGTGGTCGAACAGATTGGAGCCTGCTACTGCAGGAGCCAGGTTAGTTGTATCGGACAGCGGTGACATCTTGTCGCCGAAGTATGCGCCGGATACTACAGCACCAGCTGACATGGCTGATGGGAATCCGAGTGCAGTACCGATACCGATGATGGCAACGCCCATGGAACCAGCAGTTGACCATGATGAACCAGTTGCCAGTGATACGATAGAACACAGCAGGCATGCTGTGAACAGGAATACGCTTGGTGCGATAACCTTGATGCCGTAGTACATCATCGAAGGGATGACGCCGCCGGCCATCCATGATGCGATCATGGCACCTACGACTGCCAGGATCAGCATTGCCTGCATTGATCTGTTGATAGCAGCCAGGATACCCTGTTCCATGTAGCTCCACTTCCAGCCATTGACTACGCCGATGATTCCGGCTACGCAGGCAGCCAGGATCAGGCCGATGTGTGCCTCTCCGCCTTCGTCGCCCATGACGTTCCAGAACAGGAATACGATCATGGCTACGATAGCGAGGATGCACTGCCACATAGGTACTTTTCTACCCATAATTAATCCTCCTTTTCAAAACGATTTTTTAAGAATAATTCCGTTTTAGGTTTAGTAACCCCCCCTTCCTAAAATAAAATCGTCGTTGATTATAGTGTTTTGAGACTAACACAACACTAACCAACCGGAGTCTGCTTTTCAAATTCCTGTCATTCCGAAGTTCTTTTTAAGCACTTCCATTATTGCAGGCGAGAAAAAAGCCGGCATAGAAGGTCCAAAATGGATGTTTTTTATTCCCAGTGCCAACATTGCCAGCAGTGTTAATATGGATTTTTGTTCAAGCCAAGAAATATTATAAACAATAGGTAGATTGTTAATATCCTCTTCTCCCAGCAATTCCTGAAGTTTCCTTACGATCAGCAACAGTGAATAAGAATCCGTACATTGTCCAACATCAAAAACTCGTGGAATGCCTCCAACATCTTCAAGGTTGAGCTTAATGAATCTGTATTTCGCACAGCCGGCGGTCAATATCACAACATCCTTGGGCAGCGCCCTGGCTAAATCTGTATAGTATTGCCGTGATCCCATTCTTCCGTCGCATCCGGCTATAACAGCGAAGCTACTGATAATCCCTTTTTTTACCGCTTTAACAATAGTATCTGAGACTGACAGAAATTGCTCGTGCCCAAACCCGCCTATTATGCTCCCTCCTTCAACCTTCTCGGGAGGAGCGAACTTGCCTGCCTGTGCAATTATTTCAGAAAAATCCTTCTTTCCATCAACTCTATCATAAATGTGCCTGCAGCCCGGAATGCTGGCGGTGCCCGTCGTCCAGAGTCTGTTCTTATATGTGATTCCAGGCGGGATGACGCAGTTTGACGTCATTAGAACCGGACCTCGGAAATGTTCAAAATCCTTTTTCTGGTCACGCCACGATCCCCCGTAATTACAGGCAAGGTGAGTGTATCTTTTAAGCTTTGGATAGTAGTGGGCGGGAAGCATGTCTGAGTGTGTGTATATATCTATGCCGGCATTTTTGCTCTGCTCAAGGAGCATTTCAAGATCATGAAAATCATGCCCTGAAACCAATATCCCCGGTTTCTTTCGCACACCTGTGCTTACACTTGTAATCACAGGGGCGCCATATTTTTTTGTTTTAGCAGCACTTAACAAAGACATGCCGGATAGTCCGAATTTACCCGTCTCAAGCATGAGTTTCAACAACTCAGCCGGGCTTATTGCATCATCAAGTGTCTTTGAAAGAGTGCTCTGAATAAAAGCATCGATTTCCTCATCCTCCTCTGACAGCGCATTTGCGCTCACCATGCAGGATGCCAGACCTTTTAAACCATATGTTATGGTTTCTTTCAGGCTTTGTATGTCTTCGTCCTCTCCAGTAATGACACCGAGACTGTTTTTATCATACAAGCCATTCTCAATTTCCCAGAATGCGGCCTCAGGCAAATTGTCTGCATTGTTTAACTGAGGGAGGAGCGCGTCTTTTGCGAAAACTGTATCAACGACATATTTTGCCAGAAGCCTTTTGTTAAAATTCGTATTGGTAATTGTTGTAGAAAGGTTGTGTGTTATAAGATGATTTATTTCTCTTGAGACGCGCTTATTTTCCTCTCTCAATCTTGTCGTTATACAGGAGATGCCTTTTGTCACATATAGCAGCAAATCCTGCATGGCTGCCACGTCAGGGCCTTTACCGCAGACCCCGTATTTTACACACCTTTTTCCCAGGGCTGTTTCCTGACACTGGTAGCAAAACATCAGATTACGCATACAATCTTCCCCCTTTTATGTATTCACGTTATCAACTCTGCTGCCGTTAGTGATTCGTTATTTACAGTGTGCTATCCTTCAAATATTCCTAGTCATAAACGTTCTTCCTCGTCGGCGTCCGGTTGAAATTCTGCATTATTTCTCCGGACGCTGGCACATTCATCCTTATTTTATTTTTTTGCACAGCAACCAGAATGTCACAAACATCACTATGCAAAATATCAATGAAGGAATCCTTCCTGTTGGTATCAGTTCAATAAATGACATGTTGTTTGCATTATCTCCTGTCTAAAAAAAATTCCACGAAGCACTGTTATTTGTTCGTGAGGGTACGTTGTTGTCTGCCACTTCAGCAATTAATCTTTGTCTGGCCTAATAGTTATGACTGGAAAGGAACTAAAACGTGCCTCGTGGACACACTGATACTACCATTCCCCTCCTCACGGCTTACTAATGTCCCCAGTAAGACTGCGATTAATAATAGTACTCTTCCTCAAGTTCTTCCTCAATCGGAATTGCAATCATGTCACCCTCTTTTAGTCCGTCCTTGACCTCAATGTATTTGCTGTTGGCAAATCCGGTGGTGACTTCGACGTCTTCCCGGCTGCCGTCGTCCTTTACGCGAGTAACATAGCTGGCCTCGCCATCATCGTATATAGCATCGACCGGCACGCCGATTACATTCTTCACCTGCCCCAAAACGATCTTCGCCCTGCCGTTCATGCCCAGCTTCAGACTACCGTCATTGTTGAAGAGCACATCAACCTTAAAGGTTGATACTCCGTCAGAATACTCTCCCATATCGCTGATAAAAACAACCTCGCCTTTGTACGAGCTGTCGGCCGCCTTGATTGTTACTGTCGCCGGTTGACCCTTCTTTACGAGCATTATTTTGTCCTCCGCCACAGACAGCTCCATCCTGAGAACATCAGTCCCGGCGAGCTCCACATAGTGGTCGTTGCTGAGTTTCCCGTTCTTGTCAGGCAGATTCCAGTTCTTGACTACGCAGTTGTACGGTGCGGACATGCTGCCCCCGTTGGCATAAAAGAGTATAGGCTGTCCTTCCTTGACTTCCTCTCCCTTTTCCACTGCCATTTTCTCGAATTTGTACGATGTATGAGGTGTCACCTTTTCTTCCAGGGAACTGGTTACCTCTCCCTTCGAGTTCACTGTCTTTCTTATATCCATGACCTCGGCAGAGACTATTTCTTCCTCTGCGAACCCCTCTGCGTCAGGAGCGTTGCAGCGATTAACGGCTACCGCAACTGCCGCTGCCAGAAGAAACAGGCAGATAATTATGATCACTTTTTTCTTTCGGGACATGCCTTTTATTTTGTCTTTGAACCTGAGTCTTCTCATTGTTTTTTCTCCTGATTGTGTCTGACATATACGCGGTATGATCTCTCATCTCCATTTGCTGCTGTTACCTTTACGACGATGCGGGACATTTCCTCTCCAACATTGCTGTTTCCTGCAATGTTTACCTGAGCGCTCTTATCTGCAGGTACGGCGTTGACGTTAACACTTTTCACATCCTCTGTTACATCTACGAAATATATGTTTCTCGTCTTGTTGAACTTCTCACTCAACTCATGGCCCGAAATGTCTAGTTTCTCAAGGTAGTTATTGGCAGAGCCGTGATATACATAAGCCGGATCCGGTTCTTCTCCGCCACCGCCGCCGGCCGCCGAACCGGTTTCAATTTTTTCCGATCCTTTCGGCAAAGGCTCTTCAGGAGGCTTATCAGCCGGTTTTTCCTCCGGCTTTTTCTCATTTGGAATCGCCGTAAATACGAACTTCTCCTCCGTGACTTTATCACGCCCGCTAATGGCGACCGTGACTGTATACTCAGTCTCTTTATCAAGACCCGCGTGTGGGCTGACCGTCCCATTGAGTTCCTTAAGGCTCATGAGCTCATCTGACGCCACCGACCACGCTCCGTTCACAACGTTAAATTTAACGTCGATGTTTTCCTTAAAATCAAAGCACTCTCTCGGCTCCTCCGGTGTAATGGCAAAGGCAATCTCATAGGGTCCGAACTCCTGGATGTCGATTTTCTCCAGGTCGATCCGAAACCGAAGACTGTCTCCCGCTTTAACCGTGTCTCCTTCTGTGCTGAGAATCTCACTTTCTGCAAAGGCAAAAGCAACCATCGCAATCAGCACTGTAATTCCTGCTGCAATTAATAATTTTCTCATGTAACCCCTCTCGCTTAATAACGCAGTGCTTCTACTGGTCTGAGTCCGGCCGCTCTGTTAGCAGGCATTATCCCGAACAAAAGTCCCACTGCCACGCTCACACCAAATGATATAAGCACAATTCCTATTCCCGGCGCAAAATCATATCCGATAAGTGTAGCTACCCTTCCAAGAAGCCATCCCAGCACTATGCCGATGATCCCTCCGAACACACATAGAACCACCGACTCAATAAGGAACTGTCTTATTATGTCTTTTTTCTTCGCTCCCAGAGATTTACGAATTCCAATCTCCTGCGTCCGCTCCGTAACTGAAACAAGCATTACATTCATTACGCCAATGCCGCCGACCAGAAGGGATATCGATGCGATCCCTCCCAGCAGCAGGGATAATATCCTGTTCGTTTTTTCGATTTCCTCCAGCCATTGCTGCTCCGTATATACGTCCATGTAGTCTGATTCAATACCGATCTCATTTTTCATGTACTGCGTGACGTTTTTTGATGCCGCAATCGCTTCGTCCTTGTTTACTGCCCTTGCATAAATCTCTGTTATCTCCGGTTCATATCCCAGATACACAACCGTCGTGAGCGGGATCATTACTGTCTTGTCAACATTGTTTCCGTAGGATGACCCGATGCTTTTAAGCACTCCGACAACTGTATAATCGTCACCGTCGATCTTGATGGTGTCGCCGCATGGATCTCTTTTTTTCCAGTATTTATCCGCAATGTCGCTTCCGATTACGGCTGCTTTTGTACTGTTCTCTATATCAATGAACGAAAAATCCCGTCCGGCCTTGATATCGTATCCCATGACTCTGGCATAGCTGTCCCCTACCGCGAGAACTGAAGTCCCTTTTGCTTTGGTTCCGCCTTTGGTCACAGAAGCTGACGCCATCATGTACGGTGCGACAGATTCAATCTTATCCACCTTTTCGATTTCCTGAACGTCATCGAAGTCAAGAGACTTGGTTTCGTCCCAGATATTGATTGAGATGACATCCGCTCCCCCTTCAGACATCTGCTGCATAATGCTCTGGGTAGCCCCGTTTACAAGCCCTACCAGCAGTATCACCGATGCTATTCCTATGACGATTCCCAGCACAGTAAGGGACGATCTCATCCGGTTACCGAATATGTTTTTCAATGCTATCCTTAAAGTTATCGATAAGCTCAAATGTCCGTCTCCTCTCTGAGTCTCCCATCTTCCATGCTCAGGATCCGCCTGGCTCTTTTCGCTATTGACATGTCGTGTGTGATGATGATAATGGTCTGTCCCTTATCGTTGAGCTGTCTGAAGATGTCCATGATTTCCCTGCCCGTGGCCTGATCCAGGGCTCCGGTCGGCTCATCTGCAAGCACAAGTTCAGGCTTTCCCACAAGCGCTCTGGCTATGGCTACCCTCTGCTGCTGCCCGCCTGAAAGCTGTGATGGCACGTGGTCTTTGCGGTCTGCCAGCTTAAGTCTGTCCAGCATGTCCCCCGCCATGACTTTTGCCTCTCTCTCGGAAATCCCTCTGTACAGCAGCGGCACCATGACATTTTCCATGGCAGTAAGTTTCTGGAGCAGATAAAAACTCTGAAAAACAAATCCTATCTTGCGATTTCTGATTTCTGCCTGTCTGTCATCGCTGAGCCCGGTCACTTCGCTCTCATCGATGATATAGGTCCCTTCATCGGCCCTGTCCAACAGCCCAAGTATGTTCATCAATGTTGACTTGCCGGATCCCGACGGTCCAACTATTGCTACGAAATCACCTTCCTCTATCTCCAGGCTCACGTTGTTCACTGCCGCTATGGTTTCATCTCCTAAATGAAACTTTTTTACAAGCGAATCCATTTTTATCATCTCGTTTTAATTCTTCCTTATCCTGATTTTGTCGCCTTCATTAAGACCACTCAATATCTCAACATTCATCGGGTCGCTGTCACCCGTCCTTACTTCCGCTTTCTGTATTTTTTTGCCGTCGATAAGTTCTACGTACTTCTTCCGGTTTTTGGTGAAATTAACAGCCTCAACCGGAACAGCAAGCACATCTTTTCTGTCAGAAACGGTTATCACCGCGCTGGCGCTCATGCCCGGACGAATATCTCCATCATTTTCAAAGGCTATATCTATGGCGTAATACGCGGTGCCTTCGCTTTCTCCGTCTTCCAGTTCTTCACCGCCGCTGTCATAACCATCTTCTTCACTCTCAGAAGCTTCGTTGCTGTCGCCTTCATCAGTCGCTTCCTCATCTGACCGCATGGATGAAGGCTCGCCCTGAATCTTGATGATTTTGCCTGTATATTCTCTGTCGCTGTACGCATTGATTACTATGTCCGCCGAGTTGCCTTTGGTGACTTCGTTGATTCTGTCCTCCGGCACCATCACCTTCAGATACAGTTTCTGGGTATTTTCGATCTTTACATTATTTGAACTGCTGCAGACAGCCCTGCTCTTTGGTGCACTGATACTGCCTATTACCCCGCTGACCGGTGCATCGGTATGTGAACCGTCAGTATAATAGACAAGCGGCTCTCCTTTTTGAACCAGTTCTTTTTGTTCCACTACTACAGCGCGGACTGCCCTGCCCTTCACGAGATCGACTTTTGTGGTGTCACCTGTCGTCACGTTGCCGGATGCCGTAATCGTCTGTGTCATGCGCACATGGCTGACATCACTTGTGATGTATTCATGCTCATCCTGTGCTGGGTTCTGACGTGCCTGCATTGAGCAGATAACAACCGCAGCAACTAAAACTGCCGCGATGACGCATAAGATAATTATTCTCTTTTTAGTAAACAGTTTTCTCTTATCCTTCATTTTCTATACGTAATATCCCGTTAATGATGTATGTCGGGCCGGCATCCAGCTTTTGCTGAAATGTGCCGTACCACGGATCTGTCACCAGCAGGATGAAAAATGGGAATAAAAACGAGAATGCATTTGCTGCAGCGACAACAGCTGTTGTCTTAAGAAGTCTGCCTGTATCCGAAATCAGCCATATCGCTAACACCTCAACCACGATTGTTGCCATGGCCACCGGCGGCAGAACATCAAAGGGTCTGGTATCTGTCAGCCACATCCATGATGAATTCGCAAATACAGTTTTTGAAATAGCTAAAGTAATAATCTCCTTGTTCACGCTTTACCCCTAAAAAGTTAGCAATAACAAACCGAGATCATTATAAGATGACCAGACTAATGCTCTACTAATGCCTGAAACGAGATGTGGATATTGCCCATGAATAAAAGTTTTGCTCACATTTGATGATTGTGCGATAATATAAATGCGGATAACGATTAAACATTAAGTAAATTATATTTATTTGTGGGAGGAGGTTGTTATGAAATTCAAATGTAAAGTTTGCGGATACCTTCATGAAGGAGATTCCGCCCCTGAAGCATGTCCTAAATGTGGACTAAAAGACGTGTTTGAGCCTTTGGAAGAAGTGCCTGCAAACCCATATGCAGGGACACAGACAGAGAAAAACCTGCAGGTTGCTTTTGCCGGAGAATCTGAAGCACGCAACAAATACACTTATTATTCATCCGTAGCAAAGAAGGAAGGATATGAGCAGATCGCAGCTCTGTTCCTCAAAACTGCTGAAAACGAGAAAGAGCATGCAAAGCTTTGGTACAAAGAACTCCATGGCGGCACCACAGGAACAACTACTGAGAACCTCGAGGCGGCAGCTGATGGTGAAAACTACGAATGGACTGACATGTACGCAGGTTTTGCTGAAACAGCAGATGCGGAAGGATTCCATGACCTTGCGGAAAAGTTCCGTGGAGTCGCAGCTATCGAAAAGCATCACGAAGAACGTTACCGCGCACTGCTTAAAAACGTTGAATTGAAAGAAGTCTTCGAAAAGAGCGAGGTCAAGATTTGGGAATGCAGAAATTGCGGACATCTCATGACAGGGACAAAAGCGCCTGATGTGTGTCCTGTATGCGCTCACCCACAGAGCTTCTTTGAAGTCAATGCGGAAAACTATTAACTAGATGAAAGCGGCAATACCTTCGGGTATTGCCGCCGTTTTTCATCGTTATCTGTCCGCATACATTTTCTCATAATAGTTCTGGTACTCTCCGCTGATGATTTCTTCCCACCAGTATTTGTTATCGAGATACCAGGCGATGGTCTTTTTGATGCCGTCTTCAAACATAGTCTCTGGCAGCCATCCGAGTTCTCCGTGAATCTTCGTCGGATCGATGGCGTAACGCATGTCGTGGCCTTTGCGGTCTGTGACGTATTTTATCAGAGACTCCGGCTTGTCCAGAGCCTTGCAGATCAGTTTGACTATATCAATGTTCCGCATCTCGTTGTGACCGCCGATATTATAGACTTCTCCTACACGGCCATTATGCAAAATCAGGTCGATGGCTTTGCAGTGATCCTCGACGTACAGCCAATCTCTCACGTTGATGCCCTCCCCGTATACCGGAAGGTCTTTGTCGGCCAGGCAGTTTGCTATCATAAGAGGAATCAGCTTCTCCGGAAACTGATACGGACCGTAATTATTGGAGCAGCGGCTGATTGTCACTGGGAGCCCGAAAGTTCTGTGGTATGACATCGCCAGCAGATCGGCAGCGGCCTTGGACGAACTGTATGGCGAGCTCGTCTGTATCGGTGTATCTTCTGTAAAGAACAGATCCGGTCTGTCCAGCGGCAGATCGCCGTAAACCTCGTCTGTCGAGACTTGATGATATCTCTGTATTCCGTATTTGCGGCAGGCATCCATCATGACAGCCGTTCCCATAATGTTCGTCTGTAAGAACACACCCGGGTCTTCAATACTTCTGTCCACATGGCTTTCCGCTGCAAAGTTCACGACTACATCAGGCTTCTCTTCTTCAAACAGCTTATAGACGCCTTCTCTATCGCAAATGTTCAGCTTGACGAAACGGAAATTTGGATTGTCCATCGCGTCCTTGAGCGTCGACAGATTACCCGCGTATGTCAGACTGTCCACACATACGATTCTATAGTCCGGGTATTTGTCAAGCATGTAATAGACAAAATTGGCTCCGATAAAGCCAGCGCCGCCTGTAATTATGATTGTCATTTTTAGTCCTCCTGATAGTTTTTGTTATCTTTTTCTCACTACTGAAGTCAAGTCAGTTTTCCTACTTTACTGTATATCATTCCTGTAATACACAAGCAAATTAAAACATAGACAATTGTTCGCTCTTTAGTACTTCATTTGCTATTTCGGGCAGGTTTATGACAGCGTCCAAATTCGGCTTTCCGCCTTTGCTCCTTATCGGTTTGCCCCCATGCTCAATGAAATACGGATTGGCCTCAGCAGACACTTCCGGTTTCGCATAATCAACTACAAATAATGGCATATCACGTTTTAATGACTCCTCACCTGCAGCGAATGTTCCTCCGCTTTTTCCAGACTCTACAAGTATCATAGCCTTAGATAAGCCAATAATAACAGAATTACGCCTCATTGCATTCTGTGCACTCCAAATTGAATCGGGTAAGAACTGGGAGACAAATAGATGATTGCTGCCATTCAAGAATTCGCCCACCTCGCTCCTTACTTTAATATTCATGATCCCTTCTGCTAATACAAATATCGTATTGCCACCAGCCTTGAGTGCTGCGCTGTGTGCAGTAATATCTGTTCCACCTGCATGTCCACTAACTACGGTAATATTATTATTTACAAGCTGGCATACACACTGTTCAGTGATGACTGCTCCCTTCTTCGAAACTTTGCGCGATCCGCAAAAGCCAATGCAGCATGACTCTAATAATGCCTTATCACCTTTAGTAAACAGTATTGCTGGACAATCCTTACCAAGACTAATCCGTAACTTCTCAGGATATTCATCATCCAATTCGGAAATCATATCGATACCGTTTCTTTCAAGCCGTTCAATCAGTTTCTCAGCAACGGCTTTATTCGATGCAAGGCTTAACATCGTTTCATCAATTCTTTTAGGTCGGAACAGGACTCTTTGCAACACAACAGAATCCCGACAATAATCTTCAAAGGAGTGATTGTTGCGAGTTAACACATCTTCTAATATCTTTTTTAAAGTTGCGTTGCCAATACCTTTAGATAGCATCAGCTGCAAAAGATATCGATCCATAATCTTCTTAACCCTCTGTTTCACAATTTCACTTCTTAGTTTTCGTGATGGTGATAACAAAAACCTTATCAATATTCGGATCTTCACCGAGAACTTCTGCACACTGTCTCATCGTTGATCCGGTCTGATAAATATCATCAATCAATAGAATGTTTATTTTTCGTTGCGCCTTTTTCTTTTGTACTATCACCCCGTGCTCTGACATTTTTTCTGGAAGAGATAAATTCTTGTACTCAGATTCAGTCTTTTTTTCAAGCACCTTATCGGAACAAAAAACACCCAAGCGCTGTGCCAGCAATTCAGCTATCTCAAATGTTGGTTGATAAGTTCTGGCCTTGTTGGATGGAGGCACAGGAAGTACAGACTGGACATTGCGCATTTCCGGATGGTTATCCAAAAAAGCAACAACTGCATCAACAATCAAATACACATTATCATACTGATTCTTGTATTTGAACTCCTTAAGTACTTTTCCAATAGGCGTATATGAAGTTTCATACTGCATATGCCCAAAAGGATCTTCACCAATTGGAATACTCTTGATTGTATGATAATCTAACGCGAATCCCCTGTTCCATAAACCATCCAATTCAATTGGATTAATCTTAATCATTAACACCACCTCACTTAACCTTTTTCACAATATCCAACCCCATAGTTTAATTGCCCGAACGTTTGTTCTTATATATTATAGCATAGTTTCCCTATGCTCCACAAGTCATTTGAGTTTTCTTTCTTCGATTTTAGTTTTGTCTTCTGAAATTTGAGAAATCAGCATATAATTTGAGTTATTGCAAGAAACTTAAATTTTTTTCAAAAAAGAAAGAAGCTAAAATGGTATCAAAATAGATTTGATGTACAGACTCTGATCAGAATGAATTAGTAAATCCTCCGCCTCTTCATATTCTATCAAATCATTCTCATAATGCTCCTGGTCTCCCATAATCTAATTACCTTTTGTCATTCTGCTTAAAACAGTATTTAATAAAGATGTAACATCTGAAGCATCGTTTCCATTTTTCAATAGACCAGTATCCGGACTGCTAAACAATGTCTGATAAACGAGGCTCTTCTCATCGTTAGAAATCGGAATTTGGGTGTTGTCCTCTTTTATCATAGTTAGGAAAAAGTATGTAAATATTGCCTTCTGTTCATAGACTGTTTGCAGATGCTTAGCTGACAACATTATTTTGATAGCAACATTTAGAAGATACATTAGCAAGGTAATAATACCAATTATTACAAACGATAAAGGAACGATCCTACTAATGACATTATTATCAATTGCGTATTTATATAGTATTTCTACAAGTACACTCCCCGCACCCAAGACCAATATAGTCAAAAAAGTTACTATTCCAAAGGAATAATAAAATTGCTTCTTTCTATTCTCTGCCTGTTCCTCCCAAAACTTAACTGGCTCAGAAAGTTTTAGTTTCTCATCATATATGGCCTCTAGTTCATCCAGTTTTTCGTTATGCTCATTTCTGAACTTAATCAATAAGTCATTTTGATCCCTAAGCCACTCTTCTTCATGCTGCTTGAACTCCGAAGAATAATCGTTAATATCCTGTTCAAAAGCTACTCCGCGTTTTTGCAATTCGTCATATCTTGATAATAACTCGTTATACTTTTCGTCCTGATTGGTATATTCGCTTGTCCGCTTAATATTCTTGGTTTCTAATCCCAAATAGTATATGGCACCTTTGTATTTATCCGTATTTCTATTACTAGATAAGAGTTGTCCAATACTGTTACGTTCTTCATAAAGTGACAAAACTATATTAAAAACGCGCTCCTGATCAGAGTCAATAAGATCTTTGTACGCGTTGACTAGTTTATAATTAACAGAACTCCTATTAGGGCACATATTTATTTGCAAGCATTTAGTACCATAAGAATAGTTTTTAATTTGTATACGCTCACTATCATTAATGTTTGAATAAAAGTGGTGAAGAATAGTTTCAGGTGTTTGAAAAACAGTTTCATCGTCGCAATGAACAAGTTCCTCTAAATAATTAATCAAATCATTATATGTAACAGAATAACCATTTTGAATTGCATTCTTCTTGTCCAATTTGGCCCAATAATTCTTTTCAGTTCTTAGAAGTTGAATGAAATCTGAGTAATTGCACGTTACATCATTTCCTTCGTAATATTTGTATCTAAATATATCACCATGATTATTAATCAAATCTATTATTTCTTTTCGTAACATATTACGCTTCCTCTTTTAAAAATCAATCAATGCATACAGCAAATTATTGCTAACCATTTCATTGTCATATTAACCCTGTCATTTTTCTGTTCAATCCATCAACCAACATTTCCACAACAAGATGTGCTTTCGCAGCATCTATGTGGACAGGTCATAAAACATGGAGTAACAAAGGTTGCAAGACGATACCGTACCAACAGCACTTCGCATAAGTTGAATATGCCAAATGAATTATTATTTATCTTCCAAAATACGTTTTCTCATAATCTTGGTACTCTCCGTCGATTATCTCCCTGTTATTTGGATATAAAGACTTCGTCAGACCATCCCAAAGCTTCAATAGCATTAAGCAATTGCCTGTCGTCATCACCAGTTCCATCTAATTCTATAATTCCTTCTGCTTCCAAATCATATTTGCGTTTTTCTTCTTTTGTGACAACAGTCAATTCTCTAGTGTCGGAATAATCTTCGCCGCTATCTTTGTTTGATCCAACTATAGAATCAATTTGCTTAATAAACTTATCTCGAACTATTTCCCATCGCGTCGCGCTCAATGGCTCTAATCCGAATTCATCGATAACTACTTCTTTAATCCTATGGCCTATATAACACTATTCTCTTTCCTTCATTTTGAAACAGCTTAATTCATAACACATATTAAATTCCGCCTAATAACACACCTGACACTTCGTCAGTCCCTTGCTCTTCGCTGTTGAAAGAGATACTTTATATAACGCATTCGCGTTTCTCAGTCCCCAACAGTCAGCCCTGCAATGATAGCGTATGCCTGTTCTGGTGATATAAACAGATCCGCCGGATGACTTCTTCTTTGCCTTCGGCTTCTTAACGACTTTTATTGTGCAAGTGGCTTTCTTGCCTGACTTCAGAGTGACCGTAATCTTTGCAGAACCCTTTTTCTTTGCCTTGATCTTTCCTGATTTCGTTATGGAGACTACTTTTTTCTTGCTGGTCTTCCAGCTTTTCACAGTGTCTCCATTTGCAATTCCAAGAACAGACCTCATCTGCATTGTGTTGCCTTTGTATAAGGAATACTTGCCCTGGGTGAACCTGGCAAACGGTGAAAGTCTTGCAATTGAACCACGCTGCTCATAATCGCATTCCATACAGTAATGCACCCGCGTTCCGGTATTGTAAATTGTCGCCCCTGCTATAGTGGACCATGGACCCCAACTATGTTTTCCGGTAGCAGGAATAGTCTGTTCTTCATATTCACCACAGCGTGAACAATCGCGTGACATTAACCCTTCTTCCGCACAGGTCGCATCATAATCAGTCTCCCAAGATGACCAGTCGTGCTCAATTACAGTATCGTTCTCCGTAATGTGACATTTTCCACATTCCCGGCTCAGATAAGATGTGCATTTACCATCAGTACCGGTAACCGTCCAATCAGACCATTCGTGATCGCATTCATCATCTGCATAAGCCGCAACTGATAAACAGATAAGTGCGGCCATGCATATTGTTATTATTAACAGGATACGCTTCATATTTTTTCTCCTTCTTTAATCGGATTTACATGCCTACGCATCGTCTCTCGTCGCTATGAGTGAGACTCCGGTTCCTGCAAGATTCTCGATGACAACATCGCCCACTCTTACTGGAGCGTGAAGCGTTACGTTGTTTATCTCTTCCATTGACTCGAATATCTTGTCTTTTGGTATTGATCCGTCGGTTCTGACAGGACAGCGTACCAGCTTACCTCCCTCGATTTTGACGGTAGACGTCAGCACACGCACAGGGTTTGTAACTTCGCTGATGCCGTACTCAGTTCCCTTTTCGCAGGAACCGCCAGTTACTGTGTACCCGCCGTCAGCATTTTCTTCTATGTTTAAGTGACACCCTTTAGGGCATACTATGCAAATTACTTCACGCATTTTAGTCCACCCCCCTCTTCTACAGCGCTAACGGTTAAAGGCTCTCCGCCTGCCTCAACTCCTTCAAGGAGCTTGGCCGGTATGCGGATCTTCTCCATCTTGCTGGAAATCATATATGGTCTCTTGAAGGAAGCAATACGCTTATCTCCCTGAGTCACGACAATTCGGGATCCTTCGCCAAACACCTTGCCGACGCGGAAGAAAATTTCCAGATTCTTTTCTATGTTATCCATGTGCGCCATCATAGGCACGGTGTATTTAACATTCTGACCGTTAGTTATGCTAAGAGGTTCGCCCTTTACCTTCTCTCCGCCCAGGACGTACTCAGCGGCGGATTTACCTGCTCGGATGCTCTCTTCTGTAACAAAGTCCACCAGATCATGCACATGAAGAACATTACCGCACGCAAATACGCCCGGTGTCAATGTCTCGTTATTCTCATAAACGACTGCGCCGTTTGTCCTGCGGTCAAGTTCGATTCCTGCCTTCTTGCTGAGCTCATTCTCGGGAATAAGTCCGATTGAGAGAAGAAGAGTGTCGCAGTCGAAGACTATCTCCGTTCCCGGAATCACATTTCTGTGCTCATCGACCTCCATGGCAACCACCTGCTCAACGCGGTCTTTTCCTCTGATTTCAGTTACTGTGTGACGCAAAAGCAATGGAACATCGTAGTCAACAAGACACTGATTCACATTTCTTGCAAGGCCGTCAGGATGATCGCTCGCTCCGATGCAGGCCAGAACCTCAGCACCTTCCAGTTTCATTCTCCTGGCCATGATAAGGCCTATATCGCCTGTACCGCGGACTACAACACGCTTTCCGACAGAGTAGCCCATAATATTCATGTAGAGCTGCGCCGTACCGGCAGTGTAGACACCGGCAGGCCTCGTTCCTGCAATGCCGACCGAATCCCTGGTTCTCTCACGGCATCCCATGGCGAGTATGATGCTCTTTGCATGAAGAACCTCAAATCCCGAGGTGTTCGATACGTACACATCATGCTCCGGGGTGACATCGATGACCATAGTATCGGTCATGACTTCGATTCCTGTCTCTTCAACGAGCTTGATGAACCTGTCGGCGTACTCGGGACCCGACAGTTCCTCTTTGAAGTGATGGAGACCGAATCCGTTGTGTATGCACTGATTCAGTATTCCGCCCAGATATTTGTCACGCTCGATGATCAGAATTGACCTGAGACCGTTTTCCCATGCGCTTCGCGCCGCAGCAAGTCCCGCAGGGCCGCCGCCTATTACAATTAAATCGTACTTCATTTGTTCTTCGACCTGTATTTCAAAATCTCGCTGCCCGGTTCCTCCAGACAGACGTCCAGCATATCTATTCCAAGTTCCCTTGATATTATCTCATGCACCTTTGGCGTGCAGAAACCGCCCTGACAGCGTCCCATTCCGCTGCCGACTCTGCGTTTTACACCGTTAATGGTCGTCGGCGGAATCGGGGTATGTAATGCGGCTACTATTTCGCCTTCGGTAATGCTTTCGCAGCGGCAGATGATTCTGCCGGATTTGTCCTTGCCTGTGATGCGCGGTCTCTTTCTGGTGTTGATGAAGCTGTCTTTTTCTTTTAACTCCAGACCGTCTTCAGCCAACATGCCAACTACATACTCACCTATTGCAGGCGCGGCAGTAAGACCAGGAGACTTGATGCAGGCGATGTCTATGAAACGAGGATATTTCTCGCTCTTTTCAATGACGAAATCGTCGCGGTTCGAATTGGAACGAACGCCCGCAAAGTGCTTAATGTTCATCCTGAAGTTGATGTCAGGAACGCTCTTCACTGCAGCAGCCTTAATCGCGTCGAGACCCGGCTTGTCCGTTGACGTGTCATCGCAAAGCCCCACGTTAGCGTCCGGTCCGACTATGAGATTGCCGTCCACTGTTGGCGAAACAAGAACGCCTTTGCCCTTCTCGTTCGGACACTGGAATATGGTGCAGCTTACACGGCTTCCTTCGTCCTTGTCGAGGAGGAAATACTGTCCTCTCGTTGGCACTATTTCATAGGTTGGCTCCTCAACTAAATTCCTGACAGCGTCAGAGTAGACTCCGGTCGCTGAAAGAACGTATCTGGACTTGAATGTACCTTTTGTCGTTTCAACTTCGAAGACGTCGTCGCTGTAATCAATTCCCGTCACTTCAGAGTTCAGGAAGAGCTCCGTGCCATTTCTGACTGCGGTCTCCGCCATTGCCAGGCAGTACTCCCACGGGTTGATAATGCATGACGACGGTGCGTGCAGAGCACCTACCGCTTCATCCGATATACCCGGTTCCAGTTCGTGCAGTTCTTCTTTATTCAGCAGCCTGAGACCCGGCCCTCCGTTTTCACAGCCTCTGTCATACAGTTTTTTGATGTGTGCCAGATCCGCGTCATCGAAGGCCAGCACCATACTTCCGCAGTTGATGCACGGTACATCAAGATTCGCCGATATTTCCTTTGCAAGCTCCACTCCGCGCACGTTAAGCTTCGCCATGAGCGTACCCGGAGCCGGGTCGTATCCGGCATGAATTATGGCGCTGTTAGCTTTTGTTGTTTCGTTGGCGACGTCATTGCTCTTGTCCAGCACTGCTATCTTAAGATCATACTTAGACAGCATGTACGCGCAGGACGCACCGCTGACGCCGCAGCCGATAATTAGTACATCATAAACCATGTTTACTCCTTTTTTGGAATAATGCGTCTTTATTGTCTATACGGCTTGTATTATATCAAAAAAGAGCCGCTGTTGCGACTCTTTGCATAAAGGCATTGCCCTTTTCATATTTGATTGAAATGCCTGCTTATGCCGCGCGGAACAGTGTATTTATCATACCTGTTATTTGTGAGGAGTCATCTTGTTCGCCACCCGGTTCCGTGCTGTCATCGTTTCCACCTTCCGGTACGGTTGTTTCCTGAACTTTTTGAACAGCCTTGAACACAGCATAATATGTAGCGTCTCCGGTTACTACCATGGTTTTCAACTGTTCGTTTGTTATGATCTCAATTTCATCCTCTTCGCTAATAACTTCACCGTTCTCCGGTTGCTCAGTTACCCAGCCGATGAATTCATACGTATAGTCATCATCTTCAGCTTTTGTTGGCATTCCGCCATCATATGACAACCTCTGACCACGCCTAAGATTTGAGTCTGATTCTAAAACATCTTCTCCTCTTTTCCACTGAACAGTCCACTGAGGCAGGTCCGGCATCCATGAAATCAAATTGCTCTCGAACACAGGCGTCCACTGGTAAAGATATCCCGCCTTTTTATCTTCTTTTTTATCCGTTTTTTTATTATAGAGAATCCAGTAATCATTGTTATAAACTTCTTTATAGAACTTGTCTCGACTCTCTGTTACAAAACACGGTAGCTCATTATTACCGTTTTCCAATACCAGCCATTCTGGAGGATTGTAACGAAACATTTTTTCAAACTTTTCCTGAATGGATGGATCCGCATTCATTTGATCCGTCTGCCATCCACAATACTTTATACATGGAAACTTATCTGCGTACATATACCAACGTGGCTGTTGAGTCCAACAATAGACAGTTCCATCATCGGTAATATGAGAAGAAACATCTTCTATTGCTTCGTCCGATGCATTATTCTGAGTAACGGTTTTGCCATAGTTCACATACTCTTTATCCAATATACATATGCCGTAAAAAGACAAAATGAATAAGGCAAAACAAACAATGGCTACACCTTTTTTTGTGCCCCAGTTATGATTGCTGACACAAACGCACAATAAATTTATAATAAGAGCAACGACTGGAACCAGCAGTGCATAATAGTGCTCGAAGTTACGTCCACTTAAAGCAATTGCTGCTAAAGTAGCAATTGATGAACTCCACAACAGCAGTGTCATTTTCCAATTATAGATTATGGAAAAAAGTGAAACAGCCAGGCCTATTATTATAGGGAACAGCGCTGCCCTATATGTTCCTGTAAATAATAAGAATAACCCTGACCCACCACTACCGGCAAATGAAGTGTATTGAACACCATATAAGAACACTTGGCTTAACATCTCATGCAGTAATCCCTTTGATGCAAAAAAAACTATCATTGGTAATACTGCTACCATAAATCCCACTACAAATGCTCTTGCATTTTGCAGTAAGTTCTTCCACTGTCGATTAGTTATCAGGATGATGACTATCGTAAAGACTATCGCACATATCAAAGCCGCATTGGTGACTCTAATTAGCGCTAAAAAACCAAAGAAAAAGCCATAGATGTACTGGTAAACTAAATTTGGACACAAAAATGTGGGATGTTGTACTTCAATAATGTAATATTAGTACAAGGATCCTGCATAGCTTGTACAAGGAGGTTTCCAGTGAAGTACACCAAAGAAGAACGG
>Ga0256407_10001417_pt1 | contig 50648 bp, 48 predicted proteins | sample RumenRJG_04DNA_FD_193489 | JGI IMG/M metagenome (GOLD analysis project Ga0256407, IMG submission 193489) | Bovine rumen microbial communities from Lethbridge, Alberta, Canada - RJG_04 | ecosystem: Host-associated > Mammals > Digestive system > Stomach > Rumen | place: Canada: Alberta...
AGGGTCAAGCTCCTTTGCATCAAGGAGCGGTGCTTGTTCAGCGATAAAGCCGTTTCCCAATTTTGAGCATAAAAAATGCGGAGTGTCCATTACAGGATACTCAGATCCCATAAGGACACTCCGCATGATTGGAATGACTGGAATGAAACCATGCACTCTGATAAAACAGGATGCCAATATGTCTTTTTTATCATTGCTGGTACTGATGAATGGCGACTTTGGGTTGGGGATCTTGTGACCGGAACAATCCAGGAAGCTTATGAATGTGAAAAAGATACGAACGGAATCTATATAAAAGAGAGCGTGCTGCAAGATGAAGAAACTTTGTGAAAAGATTTCAAGTAACGGAAGACAGATATTAGAGATAGTGGCTCTTATAATTGTGACTTCTATACCGTGGGTTGTTGATTTGCAGGAGATATTCAAGGAGTATCTGGCTGATCATCCAATTTCTCCGGATGACTTTTTTTGGCAAGTCGCATTTAGAATGGGCAAACCCGTCGCCTCTGTCGTATTATTCTTTGCTGTTCTTATTGGGATAAGGAAGTTTAATCAGGGATTCGTTATGAACCGTAAGCGTGTTTATCACGACTACTGTTATGCTTGGTATTGGTTCTGTGCTAAAATCCTTGGAATCAAGAGTTGCGATTTAGTGCTCGTACCAATCCATATGCAATTCAAATTGGTAATAAGAGCTACTTTTCAAGAATACCCACTGGATGAAACAGATTATCCGGTTGTAGAGAAAGAATCAGATAGTAAAGTTTCAGAAACGAATCAAGAAGAGTCGACCAGGGAAATCAACCTTGTTTTGGAAGACACATATGCCATTGAAGTTCGGCAGATTCCGAAATCGAAACAAGGATATAGGACAATCAAGATCAGCAGAAACAGTGGCGCAGACAATTCTCGTCATTTCAGCCAAAAGTATATCGAGGCAATAATTAAGTGTGTCAGAGGCTTAAAAGGGAAAGTATCGGTAAATGTGTATGCCACTACTAACCCAATGAATACAAAACATATTGCAAAAAGAGCATTTGGTTTAGGTGAAAGAGGAAATGTCGAGCATCTATATGTGTTCCAACAGGGTAAGGACGGAAGAAGACGTTTTGAGGAAAAAGGCAGGAAGGTTTTTTAAGGGAATAATTCGCTATGCAAGGAAGCTATAAAGTTATAACCCTCTGCGGAAGTACCCGTTTCAAAGATGAATTCATGGAAACTCAGAAGCGGCTGACACTTGAAGGAAACATTGTAATCAGCGTCGGCCTCTTCGGTCATTCCGGCGATAACGAAGTGTGGGAAAGCATGGACGAGGGTACGCTGACGAAAACAAAAGAGATGCTTGACGACATGCACAAGCGCAAGATCGATATGGCAGACGAGATATTTGTTATCAATGTCGGCGGTTATATCGGCTCTAGTACAAGATCGGAGATTGATTATGCTGTAGCCACTGGGAAACCGGTGCATTATCTGGAAGCAGTTCAGAAATAGGAAGAGAGGCAGCATTATGAAAGGTTCAGAAACAAAGCTGATAAAGTATATGGAGGGCGCGGACAAGCGTTTTGTCATTCCGGTATATCAGAGAAACTATGACTGGAAGATTGAAAACTGTAAGCAGCTCTATGATGATCTGGTAAAGGTGATTCGGAACAAAAGGAAGAATCATTTCTTTGGCAGCATTGTATCTACCTATAATCCGGATGGCGACAATGAGGAGTATCAGATCATAGATGGGCAGCAACGCCTTACAACAGTGTCGCTGCTTCTGCTCGCCATGTATAATCTGATCCGCCAGGGGAAAGTTGCGCCGTCTGACAGCCGCCTCAGTGACCGTATCTATGAAGATTATCTGGTTGACAAATATCAGCCGGAAGAAACCCGCATAAAGCTGAAACCGATTAAGAATGACCGGAAGGCTTTTGGTAAGCTCTTTGACGAAGAGACGGAACACATCGGCGGTTCTAATCTGACGACAAACTACAATTATTTCTACGACCGCATTCAATTTTTAATTGCATTAATCTGCTCTCAGGACTTCTGAATATTCACCAAAGAGGAGAGTTTCACAATGAATAAAGAGCAGCTGCAAAGATTCATTTCCGAGAGTACCGGAAATGAAAGCAATATCTGTCAGATCTATGTCATCAAAGGCGGCAGAACTGTTTATGATGACTGCTGGCATGGATTTACAACGAAGGATGCGGTGAATGTCAATTCCGTGACCAAAGGTATCATGGGCTTGCTTACAGGAATCGCTCTTGATAAAGGTTGTATCAAGAGTATAGATCAGAAAGTGATAGAGTTTTTCCCAGACTATTCCGTAAAGCGCGGAGAGAAAACGATCTATGATGTAACGATCCGGCACCTTCTTACAATGACTGCTCCGTACAAAGGAAAGTCAGAGCCATGGAAAAAGGTGTGTACTTCAGATGACTGGACGTTTGCGATTCTTGATTATTTGGGAGGCCGCAAGGGGATAACGGGTGAATTCAGGTATGCGACGCTTGGTATCCAGATCCTGACAGGAATCATTGAGAGGTCAAGCAAAGAGAAATGCATTGATTTTGCGAACAGAAATCTGTTTGAGCCACTGGGGCTGCCGAAACGGATATCACATGGCGACAGTTCCAAAGAAGACCAGTTTGATTTCCTCATGAATAAGAATCCGAGAAAATACGAGTGGTATTCCGATCCTCAAAATACAGTTACCGCCGGGTGGGGCCTGTGTATGTCGGCAAGAGAGATGGCTGTTGTTGGAGAACTTGTACTGAATAACGGTATGTACAACGGCAGCAGGGTCATCTCTGCAGAATACATTCATGACATGATCAGGCCTCATCTTAAGCTCGGTGAAAGATTCGGATACATGAACTACGGATACTTATGGTATAAGCCTTTTGATGACAGAGAGGTTTATGCGGCGATCGGTGACAGCGGCAATATTATTTATGTCAATAAAGATATGAACGTATCCGTGGGTATGACGGGTACATTCAAACCGAGGATATTTGACAGAGTCGATTTCATCGAACAAAAAGTACTGTCAGTGATTGATGGGTGATATTGGCTGTCTTCGCAGTGAACGGTACAAATACCCAGTTTGTCGAGATGAAGGGAGGCCGTCATGAACATAAACACACTAAATATACTGGCGGACGCCATCTCTGATGTAGGATCGTGGTGGTGCTGGTATGCAGATGACGATATGCTTCAGCTGGAGTTCTGTGATGTGCAGCTTTATGATGAAACAAAAGCTGAAAAAGAAACACATACTACTGATGTTTTGGCAGTGCGTTTCTACGGTCATGTTTTTGCTGTCTTCCTGAGTGATCTGAATGATGAAAACTGGCATGTACGTTTCCGCGATGACGATTCGATCCTATATCCTGTCGATGCCTATGACATGGTATTTGACGATAAAAAAGAGGCTGAGTTGGTATTGAATAATTACAGAAACCGGATCTCCGTCAAAAACTTTAGCGGTACAGAAACTCTGGCAGCCGCAAAACACCTTTTCTGTGCCCGATGCGATGTAGTTGGCTTTATCGTTGGCGGCGATGAAATAGAGATTGCAGGGGAAAAAGGAAAGTATACGGAAGAAGAAATAGAGCCTTTGTCAAGAAAGTGGTGGGAATACTGGAAAGACTACTGGCGTTTAAGAGGGACCCGTGACGCTTTGACCAAGGATTTTGCCTGCGAAGTGACGATTCCTGTGAATAACGAGGATCCGCAGGGAAAATGGTAGTACGGAAAGGAAAATTCCCGTTTGTGGAGAAGAAATCTAGTTTCAGCAGGAGTAAACCAACGGTCGGTTGTTTTGGCGCCTTCCGGATGGTATTTTTGCGCGGGAAGTACATACAGGTGAAACAATCCACACCCGTAATCTATATGAAACAGTATTTGTCAGAGGATTCCTGACATGATTCCTGTAATCTTAAGAAAACACAGAAAGGTCAAAATGGTAACGTAAATGGTGAGTGTCAAGGGCTGCCGGAAGGTGGAAAGGAAAAAATTTTTGACGTAGCGAAAGCTCATAACAACAGATCAATCGGAGGCTCGGAGCAAAGGGATCCACTTCCCTGTCCCCGAGCCTTTTACGTGTCAGTAGAGAACGCGGCGGCAGAAAATGGCATTGACTGTGGATCAACATGCAGAAATTTTTCAAAAAGTAATGTTGACAACACGAGAAATGAAAAGAGCCGTGCTGGCCGCGTGTTCTATCTCCCAGCTTTACTTTGTACAATTCTAGTACAAGACGGAAAGGAGGGAGATGCCGATGCTTTATAAAAACGACACGATTGACAACGCATCCATCGGCTCCTTTATCCGTTCCGCAAGAAAGATGAAAGGGTTTACCCAGGAAGAACTGGCACAGGCTTTGAGAATAGACTCCAAGTATCTCAGCCAGGTGGAACGCGGGGTATCCTTACCTTCTTATCCTCTGATGGTCGCTTTCAGTGATACATTGGAGGTCAGCATGGAATTCCTTACCAGAGGAGTCGAAGGATCAAGTAAATCGGTCGATAAAGAAACGCTGTTCTGCATTCCGGAGGCGAAAGGATTAACGGAGGATGAGTATCAGTTCATAGAAAAGTCTATGAAGGACTTGATAAAGAATCTAAAGAAGAGAAAATCATAACATATCGCACGGAATGAAGAGCTATCGGGTTCAGCAAATCACAGAATTGTCCTGATAGCAGATAACGAAGAAACGTCCGCAAAGCTATCAGGCTGTTTTGAGGCATGGTAGTTTTGCGGGTTTTTTATATCTTTACGCCCTGATAACCAGGAGACGGCTGAAAGGAGGTTCAGGTCATGTTAAAGGAATTATTATCGAGAAAGAAGAAGGACGATTCTTCATCAGAGAAACGGACCGGGAATTTCCGAGAGATTCCCGAAGAGGACATGCTGCGTAATGAGTTCCAGGATCTTCTGTTTCAGATCATTTTCAAAACAGAGGCCGCGCTTCATAACGAAGAAGATCCCCTGGAGATTGCAATCGGCGTCATGAAAGCAGCCTGTGAACTGTACGATGCCGACTGGTGCGGGATTTTGACAGCTGATCTTCAGACGCAGGTATTCATACCGGAGATCTGGTATGAAGTCGGTCTCGGTCCGATGAAGGAAACGCTGTTCAACGAAGTGGAGTTCACAGAAGAGTTTGCGACATGGGTGCAGCACTTGATGGATCAGGAGCCGCTGGTCATTCCGGACATTGAGGCGATCAGGAAAACGAATCCGAAGGAATATGAGGCGTATAAGAGGCTGGATGCCCGGTCTATCGTCGGTGTTCCTTTTGGTCAGCATCCGTTGGGCTTCATGGTCGTCCGTAATGTAAAGCGTTATGCGGAGCAATATCAGCCGCTTCAGCTGGCGTGCTTTGTGGCCATGATGATGCTGGAACAGATCAGGCGTGCCAGAATGGAAAAAGTCATGTACGTGGAGGAACCAGATGATGGCAAGTTCCATATCCGTTACAACATCCTCGGCCCGCATAACATGGTGATCAAAGGGCATGAGGTCTGCGAACAGGATTTGCCGCATCCGAATCGCCGCGCGTGGATTGTCATGCTGTATATGGTGCTGCATAAGATACCGGTGGATCAGCAGAGGCTGATTGAGGAAAACTGGCCGGATGAACCGGAAAGCACCGTAAGAAACAATATCCGACAGGCAATTTTCCGAATGCATAATGATCTCGCCGCCTATCACGACGTGAAGGTCATTGATGCCCGGAATAAGATGCTGGCATTTTCTGATGACGTGAAGGTCACGACGGATGCTCAGGAGTTGGAGGACATTTACCAGCGGACAAGGAAGATGCCGGACGGCAACGACAAGCTGATGTTGCTGGAAAAAGCGTTTTCCCTTTATCGCGGCAGGCTCTTTGTTCAGGGCGAGGCAGATATCGGCACATGGCTGTACACCTATACATCTCATTACAATCAGCTTTACGTCGATATCACATCCGAGATGCTTGCGCTCCTTGGGCGCAATAAGGATTACCGCTGTATCATGGAGCTGGGCCCGCGGGCGCTGGAGATTGAACCGGGTATTCAGGCAGCGTATTACTGGGTCATTATCGCAGCTGACAACATGGGAAACAGCGTGGCAAGGGAGCAATTCCTGAAGAAAGCGCAGGAGGAACTGATCGAGGAGGAATACGAAAGGCTGAAGGAGCTACTGACGCTCCAGAAGCATTGAAATCGGTCTGAAATCTCGTGTAACAGGAATGTAACAGCAACGGTAACAGCAAAGTAACAGGATTGGAAAAAATATTTTCATGTAACAGGATTGTAGCGGTCTGTGTAGCAGGCTGAGTCACAGCCACTGAGTAGAGTGTCCGATGCAAAAACAAAATGCATCGGAAAGGACATCTTCTTGGTGACTGGGTATGGAAATTGAAAACCTGCCAGAGGCGGTTGTTTTTGCAGAGTATTGCAGAAGCAACCGCCTCTTATTTTTTTGCCCTTTTGCAGGGCTTAATTGTCGGTCTCCTCCGGTTTCGAGGTTTGCGGACAACACACAAATCTCAAACGAAATCGGAGGAAAAACATGAGAACAACAAGATTCAATATGAAGGACTTTGGAACAAGGCTCCGCAAGCTGAGACAGGCCTGCGGCATGACGCAGGAGGAGTTCTGCGACAAGATCGGTATCAGCGACACGCACTACCGGAAGATCGAAGCTGGCAGCCGTACCGGATCACTGGAGCTGATCGTTGAGATGGCGGAATACTTCCATGTGAGCCTGGACTATCTGCTGCTGGGCGAGACGGAATCCAATAGCAAGGCCAAGCGGGATATCCTGGCCGTCATCGAAAGCCTGACCAAAATCGCTCGGGAACTGTGAACCGGTCATATAAAGGACGGTGACCGGTCGCTTGAGGCGCTAAAATTCACGATTCACTGGCCCTAAAATTGGTGCCGTAGGAGGGACATTCCCTCCTGCGGTACATGGGCTCTTTGACAAGTGAATATGCATTCATCAGATACTTCCCCGTGCGGGTGCGAAAGCGCCAGCCAGTTGAACCATGCGCATTGACGCCGCAAGGCAGAGCGAGAAACATGCCGTTCATAAATGTAGGACCGCTACCTGCAAGGCCGTGAAACGCACGGGTACAATGGTACTTCTGTCCAGCCACAGCCCCGGGTGGAACCGGGATCACGCAATGGGGGCAGCTGCGGGAGATCCTCGCGGGGGTGAGAGGCCCATGGAGCGGAAAGCATTCTGCCGTCTGATGACTTCCCGGATCACTGGGGTGTTGGGAACAAATAAGTGATACGAAGAAATAAACGTTACACCGCCGGTCGTCACTGGCCGGCGGTGATACATCAACATGATTTTGACAGAGAGGACAGCCAATGAAAGAGCAAGTTTACCGCAAGGGAGACGTTTTCCTTGCAGACCTTGGCATTCCTCACGGCTCCGAACAAGGCGGCAGGCGTCCGGTCGTGATCGTCCAGAACGATTACGGCCTGTTCTACGCTCCGACTGTGACCATGGTTCCGATGACAACGATATTGAAGAAACAAAGCCTGAAAACGCATTACGTTCTGAAGTATTCGGACTGCATCCGTTATCCTTCCATGGTCGAGGCCGAGCAGGTGAATACTATCGACAAGGACAGGATCATCCGCAAACTTGGCCGCCTGGACAAGCGAGATATCGCCGGGGTTGAGGAAGCTCTCAGGAATCACTTTGGCTTCGATATACCCGACTGTATCGAAGCTCCGTGAAGGAAGGACAGATCAAATGAGCATTGAGGAAATGAGAAGCGTCGATGTCCGGACGGTTCAGGCAGATCAGCTGGCAGACCGGCGCGGCATCGTCATTGACCAGAAGCTGCCGCGTAAGGAACGGCTGCGCCAGTATATCCAGCAGGTAAGGAATCCCTACTGCTACGTGGATGACGACGTGATCGTAAAGGTCAGCTTCAGCAATACCAAAGAAACCATAGAGGACAGGCTTGAGGCATATATCCGCAGCATGTAACGCGGCATTTGTCAAGCTTGTCCGCGGGGATATCGACATCCTCGCTTATACATAGAAAAAAGACTACTCTGGCGAGGAAAGGAGGATGGACATTATGACAGAAAAAGTTTGGAATGTCGCTGCATACTGCCGTTTATCCCGCGATGACGGCGACAAAGCGGAAAGTAACTCCATCGGTAGCCAGAGGGATATTATCCGTGAGTTCCTGCGGGATCGCACGGATATGGTCATCGCCAGGGAATACGTCGATGACGGCTATTCGGGCGTAAACTTCGATCGCCCCGGCTTCAAGCAGATGATGGAGGATATCCGGCAGAAAAAGATCAACTGTATCGTCTGCAAGGATCTCTCTCGTTTTGCCAGAAACTATATTGATTCCGGCAGATACCTGGAGAAAATCTTCCCGTTCATGGGCGTGCGCTTCATTGCGATCAACGACAGCTATGACAGCAACGGAGAAAAGACGCAGGCGGATTCGCTGATCGTTCCGTTCAAGAACTTGATCAACGATGCGTACTGCAAGGACATTTCCATGAAGATCCGCACCCAGCTGGATATCAAGAGAAAGATGGGCGACTTCATCGGCGCGTTTGCCACCTACGGTTACCGGAAAGACCCGGAAAACAAAAACCGGCTGTTGGTGGACGAGGAGGCGGCGCAGGTCGTAGAGATGATCTTCAAGTACCGGCTACAGGGAATGAGCAATACGAGGATTGCCGCGAAGCTCAATTCCATGGGTGTACTCAGCCCCATGGAATACAAGCGTTCAAAGGGAATGAAATACGGCTCCGGTTTCTGCACCAGTACGCAGGCAACATGGAACGCCGGTTCTGTGCAGCGTGTGCTGACCAACCGGATTTACCTTGGAACGCTGACGCAGCATAAGCGCGGGACGCCGAATTACAAGGTAAAGAAGGAAGTCCATTACTGTGAAGATGACTGGATTACGGTGGAAGAAAACCATGATGCCATTATTAAGGAGACGGACTTCGAAACCGTACAGAGCCTGCTGGGGAAAGACATCCGGGTAGCTCCGGAAAAGGAAGCCAGCCATATCTTTGCCGGTTTCGTGTACTGCGGGGATTGCCTGCACGCTATGGCGCGGAAGGCGGTTCCTTCCCATGGCAAGCGGTATTACTACTTCGTCTGCTCCACGCATAAGGCAAAGCAGGGATGCAGCCCGCACAGCTTCAGCGAGAGCAAACTGGAGAAGATCGTCTTCCAGCTTGTCCGCGACCAGATCAACCTGGTCTGTGAGGTAGATGCAGTGCTGGACTATATCGCTTCCCTCCCGGAACAGCAGCGCAAGGTCTTCGACTACGACGCACAGTTGATCAGGCTGGAGGATGAAATCAAGCGGTATCAGGATTTGAAGCTGAACCTGTACAGCGATATGGCGGACGGCATGATTTCCAAAGAAGAATATCTGGAGTTCCGCAGCGGATATGACCGCAGGATTCAGGAACGGCAGAAAGCGATAGTTCAGATCAAGGAAGAACGGCTGCTGACCGTGGAGAACGGTGAGCGGCATTCGGAATGGATTGACCTGTTCCGACAGTATGAAAACATCACCGAGCTGCAACGAGCAGTCGTGGTGAATCTGATCGAGCGTATCGTAATATACGATGCGAAGCACATCGAAGTGGTCTTTCGCTATCAGGATCAGCTGGATGAGGCAGTCCAATACATAGATCGTTACAAAGACATTCTCCCGGAGGAGGCTTAAAGATGGGAAGAAGGAAAAGACAGACGTTTCTGGAGGAAACGAAGCCAGTAGTAAGTGCAGGTGCTCCGGAAATCATTCAATGGGAGACGGCGATCTATGCGCGGCTCTCCGTGGAAAACAGCAAGAAGGACGACGGCGGCGCGTCCATCGAGGAACAGGTGGCAATCTGCCGGGAATATATCGACGAGCATCCGTATCTGCATCTTGCTGGGACATTTATCGACAACGGCTGGACAGGGACAAACATGAAGCGTCCGCAGTTCCAGAAGATGATCGAAGAAATCAAGGAAGGACGGATCAAGGCGCTTGTCATCAAGGATTTCTCCCGGTTTTCCCGTGACTACATCGAAGCGGGCAATCTGCTGGAGAATGTATTTCCGTTCTTCGGGGTACGGTTTATCTCCGTATCCGACAATTACGACAGCTTTGAGACGGACGGATCGGCTGAAAGCCTGCTGATCCCGCTGAAGAATCTGATCAACAGCTTCTATTCGCGGGATATGTCCAGGAAGGTATCTACCGCCGTTCACACAAAGCAGCTTGCCGCAGAGCATATCCCCAGCGCAATTCCTTACGGGTATCGCAAGTCCACAACTCAGGCATACCGCTTTGAGCCTGATCCGGAGACACGGGATGTGGTGACAAGGATTTTCAAGATGCGGCTGGACGGCATGGAGTTCTCTGCAATCGCCAGAAAGCTGAACGAGGAAGGGATTCCTTCGCCGGGACATCTGCGCTGGCTACGCGGCGTCAGCAAAGACCCGAAATATGAGCACGCCAAGTGGAACTGCCCATGCATAAAGCAGATCTGCATGAATCCGACCTATACCGGCGACCTGGTATTCGGGCGGATGCCGACTGCTCTCTATCTGGGCCAGCCGGATTACCACTACGAGTACGATGAAAGCAAGTGGCGCGTCCTGAAAGATATGCATGAGCCGTTGGTAGACCGGGAGACCTTTGAAATCTTGAAAGAACGCAGAATCAAGGCCAACAAGAAATGGAATAACCATTTGGAGGCCACAAAGGAATTCCGGGAGAACAATCAACCGTTGTTCCATAAGATGATCTTCTGCGGCGACTGCGGCAGAGGTATGGGCTATCACAGAAGCATCAAACCCGGAAGTAAAAACGGCTCGTATCATTGCCAGAATTACTTCCTAAATGAGTGCAAGCACGGATTCCATACCATCGCTCAGACAAAGATCGTCGCTGTAGTGCAGCATGTGATTTCAGATCAGCTGCTCTTTGTGGCCGATTTCGATGCCCTGACAGCCCGGTTGAATCGCGGGGAGGAAACCGGAAGACAGACGGAGCTTCGTAATGAAGTGCAGAGCCTGTCGGTACAGATGAAATCCAGGCAGGTAAAGCGGGAACGGCTTTATGAGGATTACAGCGACGGCATTCTGACTGCGGAAGAATATACGATGATGAAGCTGCGCTTTGACGAGGAATATCAGCAGCTGAACCGCCAGCTGAACGCGCTTCTGGTACAGCAGGCAAAGCTCAACAAGACCCTTTCCAGTGAGAATAAATGGCTGGAGAGTATGCGGAGCGTTATTGACGGCGGAGAGCTTACCAGAGAGCTGGTAGTGGCCATGGTTGAGAAGGTGCTGGTCTATGAAGACGCGGATCACCAAAAGCGGATCGAAGTGGTTCTCAAATACCAGGAAGAATTTGAAACGCTCCGTAGTGCCTGGGAGGAGCTGAAAGGAGAAGGTCAGGAATGAAGAAGATGTTCTTATACATCCGATTGTCCGACGCTGATGACGATCTGAAAAACAAGACCGAAAGCAACAGCGTCGCCAATCAGAGGGCTTTGCTGTACCAGTACATCAAAACCCATGAAGAGCTCCGGCTCTATGAAGCGGTCGAGTTCGTGGACGACGGCTTTTCCGGCACCAATGACCGCAGGCCGTCCTTTGAGCGGATGATCGAAGCTCTGAAAAACGGAGAATCAAAGCTGGTGCTCTGTAAGGATTTCAGCCGGTTCTTCCGCGACTACGTTGAGATCGGTGATTATCTGGAGCGGATCTTTCCGTTCCTGGGCGTCCGCTTCATCTCCGTCAATGACGGCTACGACAGCGACGATTACAAGGGAACAACCGGCGGCATGGATGTAGTCATGCGCTATATCGTCTATTCCTATTACAGCCGTGATCTCTCACAGAAGATCAAGACGGTGCTGCGCTCCAGGATTAAGCATGGAGAATACATAGCCAGTCATGCTCCTTATGGGTATATCAAAGACCCGGAGAATAAGCATAAGCTGATTCCTGATCCGGTGGCAGCGCCGGTTGTACAGAGAATCTTTGCGCTGGCTGTGTCGGGTAAGAATCTTGGGCAGATTGCCCGCATTCTGAATGAGGAACATGTGGAAACGCCTGCGGCGCATTTCGCAAGAATCCATCCTGAGAGCAGGAAGCATAAAAAGCGGTCTCCAAAACAGGATTGGGGCTCCTATTCCGTTCGGAATATCATCGAGCGTTTGGAATACACCGGGGCGAACGTGAGTTACAAACGGGATTATAAGAGCCTTAACCATCCCACAAGCAACAAAAAGGATAAGGAGGACTGGCTGATCATCCCGGATTGCAATGTCCCGCTGATCTCACAGGAAACCTATGAGAAAGCGCAGTCTACGATCGCTGTAGGAAAACCATATACACAGCGCAAACTGGACTATCCGCTCCGTTCATTACTTCGCTGCGGGGAATGCGAAAGAGCCATGGTACGGCATTCCAAGGCAAAACGCATTTATTATCAGTGCGAGGCTTCCCGGTACTCTGCGGAAACTACATGTCCGCTGGGTGAGCGATTCTATGAGGACGAGCTGCAAAAAGCCGTAATCGGCAGCCTCCGTCAGATGCTGGAGCTTCTGGTAGATCACGATAAGAAGATTCAGGAGGCGGCAGCCAAGACCAAAGGTTCCATGGACAGCATGAAGCAGACGGTTCTCCGGCTGGAGAGCAAAATGAAACGCAATCAGAGCGAACGTCTCGGCGCATATGAGCGCTATTCTGACGGCAGGATCGGCAGAGACGAATATCTGGCCGTGCGGGATAAGCTCACTGAGGAAAATGCGCAAATGCAGGCGCAGCTGACCGAACTTCAGGAAGGAATCGCGGCGCTGGAAGCAAAGACAGATCCGGAAATGGAGCTTTACGGCAGCGAGGCAAGGAATCTGCTGAAATCAGAGAACGTAACCAATGAGATGTTGCTGTTCTTCATTTCCAGAGTGAAGGTGTTCAGCGGCATGAGGCTTGAGATCGAATACCGCTTCAGCGATGAGCTGATGACGGAGCTGGGAGGCGGAGAAAATGGCTAAAATACGAGAAAGTTCAGGTGTCCCGCCGTAAGAAAAGAGATGACGGGAAGCCCTGAATCTGCTATAATATTATGCCAGATATGGAGACTGGTTTCTGTTTTCAGAGGAGAATATGCTGATAAGATAACGCGGATTCAGGGCAACCTGCATTTTGAATATCGAGGTGAAGAGATATGTATTCTACGGAGAGCAGACAACTGAATAGGGCTGCTCGTTGCTCTCCAAGGGGTACATATTTTTTTAGTCCTTGCATAGCACGAGCAAACCCGCCCTTCGGCATCGACTGGAAGCGGGAGCAGAAGGCCGTGGAGGCTGAGAACAAAAAGGGCGAGTTGGGCCGCTTCGCGCCCGGTCTGCCCAAGATTTCCGACGGGCAGCAGCTCTTTGTGCTCAACGGACTGGCAAAGCTGGCCCACGGCGGCAAGATGGCGATTATTCAAAACGGCTCGCCCCTGTTCTCCGGCGACGCGGGCAGCGGCCCCAGCGAGATCCGCCGCTACATTCTGGAGAACGACTGGCTGGACGCCATCGTGCAGATGAGCACCGACATGTTCATGAACACCGGCATCAGCACCTATATTTGGGTGCTGAACAAGGACAAACCTGTCCACCGCATGGGCAAGGTGCAGCTCATCGACGCTTCCCACTGCTGCGAGGCGCGGCGCAAGTCCATCGGCACCAAGCGCAACGACGTAACAGACTATTGCCGTGAGCTGATCGTCCGGGCCTACGGGGAATTCAAGGACGACGCCGTCTACGGCGACAAGGCGGGCGTGTACTGCCAGAGCAAGATCTTTGACAACGAGACCTTCGGCTACCGCAAGATCACCGTGGAGCGGCCGGAGCGTGACGCGGAGGGCAAGATTGTTCTAAAGCGCGGCAAGCCGGTGGCCGATGCCGATCTCCGTGACACGGAAAACGTCCCCCTAACGGAGGACGTGGAAAGCTATTTCAAGCGCGAGGTGCTGCCCTACGCGCCCGACGCCTGGATCGACGAGAAGAAGACGAAGATCGGCTATGAGATCCCCATGACCCGCTATTTCTACGAGTACCAGGCCCCGGAGAAGACCGAGGACATCATGGCGCGCATCACCGCCCTGGAGCAGGAGATCTCCCAAAGCCTGCAGGCGCTGTTTCACAAGGAGGGCTGAGCATGGCGCGCGCGATGAAGGACTCCGGTGTGGAGTGGATCGGCGAGATTCCGGTGGGGTGGAAGGTTGATAACATTAAACGCCATTTTTCCGTTATTGCCGGAGCGACACCTAAAAGTGAAAACAGAGAATTCTGGGATGGTGATATTCCATGGATTACTCCTGCAGATTATAAAACCAGAGACAAGTTCATCTCTGGTGGAAAACGGAATATAACGCAGGCAGGCTACGATTCATGCGGCACAACACTCATTCCCAGAGGGAGTATCGTTTTTTCAAAAAGAGCCCCAGTAGGTACAGTCGCTATTGCAAACAATGAGCTCTGTACAAATCAAGGTTGCCTTTCATGTGTGGTGAAAGATGGCTCAGTCCCAGACTATTATTACTATGCTATGAGTGCGTTTACTGAGCAGTTTGAACTGTTAAGCACAGGGACAACTTTCAAGGAAATTGCAGCAGATGTATTTGCAAACTTCAGACTTCCTGCCCCGAGCACAGCAGGCCAACAAAAGATTGCTGATTTCCTCGATGTCGAATGTGCCCGGATCGACGCGGTGATCGAGCAGACCCGCGCGTCCATTGAGGAATACAAGAAGCTGAAACAGTCCGTCATCACCCAAGCCGTTACCAAAGGCGTCCGATCGGGGCGGAAGATGAAAGACAGCGGAGTGGAATGGGTAGGCGAAATACCGGAAGACTGGGAAAGCATTAACCCAAAGGCACTTTTTTCACAGCGGAAAGAAAAAGCAACTGCGGGAGAAAGACAGTTAACAGCCAGTCAGCAGTATGGCGTTATATATCAGGACGAGTATATGGAGCTTACCGGCTCAAAAGTCGTCACGGTTGAAAAAGATTTCGATATTCTCAAACACGTTGAAGCTGGGGATTTCGTGATAAGTATGCGCAGCTTCCAAGGCGGTTTGGAATATAGCACCAAGACCGGTTCCATCAGTTCCGCTTACGTAATGCTGATTCCAAATCTAAGCATGGTTTTCCCGCGGTTTTACAGGTGGCTCCTGAAAACATCTGTTTATATCAGCGCTTTGCAAAGCACATCGAATATGGTACGAGACGGCCAAGCCATGCGGTATTCCAATTTCGCACAGGTAAGATTGTATTCTGTGCCCCTGGATGAGCAGGAGGAAATCGCAGATTATTTGGATGAAAAGTGCGCCGCAATAGACCAACTTGTCAAACAGAAAGAATCCTTCCTAACAGAGCTGGAATCCTACAAAAAGTCCCTGATCTTTGAATACGTGACCGGAAAAAAGGAGGTGCAGGTATGAGGAAAGGCAAAAATAAACCCGTTTTAGTCGCGGCAGTAGCAACCTGTCTTAGCATTATTCTCTATCTCTTGCTTGATTATCTGAACATACCTTCACGACTTGGAGTAAATGTCTCAGAACTGAATATGGATGCCCTTGGCATTTTCACAAGTGTTATTACAGCTGTAATAATTTTTCTACTTACTTATTTTCTTGTAGAAAGATGGAATTTGCGGAAACAATACAACCAGACGCAAATGGCATCAATGTTTCTCTCCAAAACATATGAGGATTGCAAATTCTATCTTAGCGGCCTTGATCTTGGTGCTCTGGATAAGCTGGTGAAGCGCACGGATTTTAATGCCTACTATAATCATGATAGTCCAGCGGCTAAATATGCGGATATTCCTTTCGAAAATGAACAGAGGATCATGCAGTACGCGGAAGAAGGTATTGTTTCATCAGCAATTATTGAGAAATATTTAGAAGTTAAAAATGAGTATTTGAAGCATATCACAATGAGCGTTACCTTCTTTGACCATCCAGAGACTGTACAGCCAAAACGTGAAGATTTGCTCAAGCTAATCGAAGATGCGGAAAAAGAAATAATGTCCATAAAGAGCGAAAATGATTAATAGACTTATAAATGAAATTCGAAAATGCATGGATTGTGACTGCCTGCTTGCCGGTTTGGCCTTGGCATTGACATTACCGGATATATGCGGGAAAGCAGAATTCCCGCAGGAAAATAGTTCTAAGAAGCGGTATATCCAGTGGTATGATGAAATTGTTGGTATTACGGAAAAGCCGCCGAAATCCGCTCAGAGCGATACGGAACTGCCGTATCTAAGCGGAGAAGTTGTATACAGCTTGCGCTGTCAATTGTTGCACCAGGGTACGCCTAATATAGAGACAAAGAAAATAAAAGAAGAAGCTTGCCAAATAGACGATTTCACGCTTTTGATAGAAAAAAAGAAGAATCCAGAAATCTATACGGACTCTGCAGCGGTCTTTTCGGGCGGCACAGATTCATTGGGAAAATATCCGGCTTTTCGGATACGAAGTTACGAAGTGAATGTCCGGAGGCTATGCTTTGTACTCTGTGCTTGCGCAAAAGCATATTACCAGAAGAGTCCTGAAAAGTTTGATTTCTTCAATTATGAGATCGTTGACTTGGACGAACGAAAAGAACAGTTCTTCAAAGCCAGACCGGATGCCCAGGATATAGATTTGGCCGAAATGCTGCGTTTGATGGATGCCGGGTTAAACTCGGAGAATCAGGAGTGAAAAAATGCTTCCTACACTCAATGGGAAATCATTTCTTGAATGTAATTTAGACGATATTAAAACTATACTTAACAATACGGACTTCAAGGAAAGTGAATACCTGGATTACAAGAAGTCATTTGAATTGACGGAGATCCCCAAAACGCAAAAGGACGCTCTTGATAAGGCGAAAGCCGAGTTCCGTAAAGACGTTTGCGCATTTGCAAACGCTCAAGGCGGATATTTGATATATGGGATCAAGGAAGATGGTAAAGCTGTACCTCACGAACTGGTCGGTATTGAGATTTCAGGCAACAATACGGAGCAATTTGAGAACATCATAAAAAACACACTGCAAACTGTGTCGCCCCGGATTCCTCATTTTGAACTCAACTTTATTCCTAATGGAGAAAACTATATTGTAGTACTGCGGATATATCATGATTTCTTTGCTCCGTATGTGTTTATAGAGAACAACCAAGATTATCGCGTTTATAAGCGGGTTGGAAATTCGGTTAAAGTTATAACCTATGTTGAAATGAAAACAATGTTTACCCAATCGGTTAGTCTCGAAAAAGAACTTGAGTTGTTTAGAAAAGAACGTATATCATATTACCAGTCGAACAAAAGCTGCGAAAAGTTCATTCTTTTCCATATTATTCCGGACACCTTCAGCGATTCTAGTTATAACCAGCCTGTATTTGTTCTTGAAAAGAAAAGGTTGTCTTTGTCGAGAATGTTCTTGGGGTGTGTTCGCAGTTCTTTCTGCCAACCTATTGTTGATGGGTTCCGATGTAATAAGGCTGAAGATGAAACTGAATGCCGTCTTTACAACAGTGGAATAGCAGAGTGTTTTATACCCGCGATCCCTTTATATATGGATATTGGAGACTATACAAAATTTCCAACTGGCTTTTTCCGGGAAGAAGATCTTTGGGATGAGTTGGAAAAATTGCTTAGGTCGTACATTGAACAGATGACGCCTTATCTCCAAACGCAGAGAGTTTTTGCATGCTGTTCTGTTGTAGGTTGCAAGGATGTGGTTACGGCAGTTAATGCTTATCATCGGCAGGTCGGCAGTATTGATCGAGATAGTCTGATATGCACGCCGATATCTTTCGAATCTATGGATAAGCCAGATGCTGTGAACCAAGATGTTAAACGTATGAGGCTTGAATTCTTGCTTTCTCTTGGAATTCGAACACCAGAGAAAATTGATTACCTTATCAAGGAAGTGTATGATGAATGATCACCGACACCATTGAGAAACGCTTTGAAATGGATATCGCGGACTTCCTTCTGTTGCCCTTCCGGTACGTAAGCACAAGCAAATTATACTAACGATAACAAAGAGAGAGAAAGATGACTAAATCGAGATTAATGTTCTTTATTCTAGGCATGGTCTATATGGGAATTGCCATAGGTTCCATGCTTTCGATCTTTACCATAGATAATAACGTTCTTCTTGGTCTATCTGTTTCTTCCTGCTTGATCTCAATCGGCGAGTTAGTGAGTAACATTGGATCCTATTATATGTGCCGCAACAGTTTTTGCTACTCACTGAAATATACGTCAGACTATCTTAATAATTGTATTGAAAGCCATGTTCAACCTCGCACAAATGTTGACGTCTATAATATCAAATTAGGTATTGATGAAACATTAGCTGGTCGTAAACCCAGTCATCCCGTGGAATTTGATAAGAAAAAGATATTCTCGGTTTTGAGAACTGTTTCACAAGGGCTGTTCATATTCGGAATTGTCGGATTTGTTCTCATACCTTTTGCCAACCGTGAAATCAATACGCAAACAGCGTCGCGTATCATTACCATAATTGCATTCGCCTTTATGTGCTTAAATATCGGTGTGAATGACTGCGTGCAAGAAACCGTCAGCGCAAAGGCAGCCTTTGATAATGATAAAGTGTTGATTGTAGATGATGCGTTCAGTGGCTTTTTAAACGACTATTACTATCATCTTCAACACTACACTGCTTTTTATGAGAGCAGCAAGAGAACGCTCAAAGATGATGTCACGGAAACCAACAGTCAGGAACCTAATGTCAACACAGACGCAAAGACTGATAACTCGTCAAAATCACTATTTGAAAGATTGCAAAACACAAAGTAACACCATATCTTGACGTTCCATGTTTTAGTACATACGAACAGGAGGCTCTCATAATGCCGATCACCGAAACCACAGAAAAGCGCTTTGAAATGGATATCGCGGACTTCCTGCTGTCGCCCGCTGGCGGGTACACGGGAAACCATGACGCCTATGATTCCAAGCTGGGGCTGTTCCCGGAGACGCTGGTTCGCTTCGTGCAGAAGACCCAGCCGCGGGAGTGGGCACGTTTTGTCATGCAGAACAAGGTCGACTCCGAGCGGAAGTTCTGCCTCGCCTTCAACACCGCCTGTGATATGGACGGGCTGCTGCAGGTGCTACGCCACGGCTTCAAGCACCGGGGCGTGAGCTTTCGCGTCTGCTATTTTCGGCCGGAGTCCAGTCTGAACCAGACGGCGGCGCAGCAGTACGCGGCCAATGAGATCACCTGCAACCGCCAGTGGTTCTATTCCGCCGATACCCACAACAGCGTGGACATGGTGCTGGCCGTCAACGGCATCCCGGTGTTCGCCTTCGAACTGAAAAACCAGTACACCGGTCAGACGGTGGACAATGCCAAGCGCCAGTGGATGTACGATCGCGATCCGCGGGAGATTTGCTTCCAGTTCAACAAGCGTATCCTGAGCTACTTCTGTGTGGATCAGATGGAGGTCTGGATGACCACGAAGCTGGCCGGAAAGGACACCTTCTTCCTGCCCTTCAACCAGGGCTCCAACGGTGCGGGCAACGACGGAGGCAAGGGCAACCCCGCCAATCCTGACGGCTATCCCACTGCCTACCTGTGGGAGTATGTCTTCCGGAAAGACAGCATGATGGACATTCTGCAGAAGTTCATCCATGTCACGAAAGATAAAAAGCTGATTTTCCCGCGCTACCATCAGCTGGATGTGGTGCGAAAGCTCCTGGCCGACGTGCGCGCAAACGGCGCCGGGCACAACTATCTGATTCAGCACTCCGCCGGTTCCGGCAAGTCGAATTCCATTGCCTGGACGGCCTACCGTCTGGCTTCACTCCATGACGATGAGAACAGGCCGGTATTTTCCAGCGTGATCGTGGTCACCGACCGCACGGTGCTGGATGCCCAGCTGCAGGAGACCATCTCCGGCTTTGACCACACCCTCGGCGCGGTGGAGACCATCGGCGAGGACAAGACCTCCAAGGATCTGCGGGACGCCATCAACAACGGCATCCGCATCATCGTCACCACGCTGCAGAAGTTCCCGGTGATCTATCAGGAGGTGGACAAGGTCGCGGGGCGCAACTACGCCGTGATCGTGGACGAGGCGCACTCCTCCCAGACCGGCTCCTCGGCGATGAAGCTTAAGGCCGCGCTGGCCGATACGGAAGAAGCGCTACGCGAATACGCGGAGCTGGAGGGAAAAGAGGAAGAGGAACTCGACCTGAACAACAAGCTCCTGCAGGAGATGCTGGTGCAGGGCAAGCACGCGAACCTCTCCTTCTTCGCCTTCACCGCAACGCCAAAGGCCCAGACGCTGGAGCTTTTCGGCACCGAGTGGGAGGACGGAAGCTTCCATCCCTTCCATGTGTACAGCATGCGGCAGGCCATCGAGGAGGGCTTCATTCTGGACGTGCTCCGGAACTACATGACCTATGCTACCTGCTTCAAGATCGTCAAGAACACCCCGGAGAACCCGGAGCTACCGGAGAGCCGCGCCACCAAGATCATCCGCAAATACGAAAAGCTGCACCCCTACAACATCAGCCAGAAGGCGCAGATCATCGTGGAGACCTTCCGGGAGACCACCCGCCACAAGATCGGCGGGCGCGGCAAGATGATGGTGGTGACCGATTCCCGCCTCGCCGCCGTGCGCTATTTCCACGCGGTGAAGAAGTACATAGCCGAGCAGGGTTATTTTGATCTGGATGTGCTGGTGGCCTTCTCCGGCTCCGTCCAGGACGGGGACGAAGAGTTCACCGAGTCCGGGCTGAACGTGCGCCGGGACGGCTCCCATATCTCTGAGAGCCAGACCAAGGCGGAGTTCCACGACAATTTCAATATCCTGATCGTGGCCGAGAAGTACCAGACCGGCTTTGACGAGCCGCTGCTGCACACCATGATCGTGGACAAGAAGCTCAAGGGCGTGAAGGCTGTGCAGACCCTCTCCCGCCTCAACCGCACCTGCCCCGGCAAGGTGGACACCTTTGTGCTGGACTTTGCCAATAAGCAGGAGGATATCCTCGACGCCTTCCAGCCCTTCTATCAGGAGACCAGTCTGGAGCAGGAGGTCAATGTCGATCTCATTTACCAGACGCAGAAAGAGCTCCGAGGCTACGCCATCTACAGCGATAATGACATTGACGCCTTTATCGCCGTGTGGAATCAGGGCGGCAAACAGGACGCGAGGGCAATGGGCCGCATGACCAGCGCCCTCAAGCCAGTGGCGGATCGCTACAACCTGAAAAGCGCGGAGGAACGCTATCAGTTCCGCCGCCATGTGCGTGCCTTTCTGCGCTGGTACAGCTATGTGACCCAGGTCGTGCGCATGTTCGACGAGGAGACGCAGAAAGAGTATCTGTTCCTCAGCTATCTGCTGGGGCTGCTGCCCGCACAGCAGGATGACCCGGTCGATCTGGACGGCAAACTGCGGCTCGAATACTACAAGCTGCAGAAGACCTTTGAGGGCGCCATTCAGCTGCAGGAGCTGGATGGGATGTACGTTCCCGCCAAGGAGCGCGGCGGTGCGGTTCAGTACCCCAAGAGCACGCTGGATGAGATTCTGGAGAAGATCAACGAGAAGTACAAGGGCGATTTCACCGACGCGGACAAGGTCATGCTTGGCGCCTTGCACGATAAACTGATCGCCGATCCCAAGCTCAAGAGCTCTGCCCTGACCACCGATCCCCGGATCTTCACCGAGAGCATCTTCCCCAGCGCCTTCGGCACCGCGGCCATGGAGAGTTATATGGAATCCCAGGAGAGCTATTCTGCGCTGTTCGAGGACCAGGCCAAGTATAACGCCGTCATGTCCGTTTTGGCAGGGATGGTGTACCGGGAGATGCGCAGCGGGAATGGGCAGTAAATTATTTTTCAGAGAATGGAGCAAAAAATGGAACATAGTAGATGCCCTGTTTGCGGGAGAGAAAAAGGATGCAGGCAAGAAATCGTTCAAGACGGATACGTATTTATTAGCTGTGAACACTTTGATTTCCAATGCTTTATTGACGAAGACCTGCTTTCCCTTAAAGATGGAGATGAGACAAAGGAGAGAACGCTTGATTTAATTGTAGAGGCATTATTGCGTCAACGCTTTTGCAGCAAAAACGGCCATTCATTTAGGTGGGGCTTTTACTACGCTCCAGACTATAAATCACAGGACACAGATAAGCCACAAATGGTCAACATGGCAGAACGTATTGAGAGTTATCCCGAAACAGTAAATGATTTAGCGGATCGGGCTCTAATGAATCTTGCGATCCGATATCCGAAATATGGCGAAGTAATTGATCCTCTTAACGTGGAAAAGCGGGTTGTGTTTGATCATTCCGGAACCGGCGAGAGGTGTGAAGGCGTATTTGAAATCCTTGAAGAAATCGGCTATCTAAAATCAATCCAGTATTTGCATTATAATAACTATAAAATAACCGCAAAAGGCTGGGAGAGAATTGCGGAACTGCAGCACAAGGAGAAAGAAATTCGACAGGGTTTTATTGCAATGAGCTTCTCTGAAGACTCCCGACCCATCCGGGAAGCGTTCAAGCGTGCAATTACAGAGGCCGGCTATGCGGTCTATATCAGTGACGAAAAAGAGCATAACAATCAAATCGTTCCTGAAATGCTTTATGAGATTGGCCGAAGCAAGTTCGCCGTTGTAGATGTAACATACCCCAATTATGGCGCCTACTACGAAGCAGGATATGCACAGGCACTTGATAAACAGGTTGTTATCTGTTGCCGGAAGGCGGAACATGAGTCGCCGGATAAAAAGAAAAGACCGCATTTCGATATTGCACAGAAGCCTGTTATTGTCTGGGAGACTGAGGAAGAACTAGTTGAGAAGTTAAAACGAAGGATCGAAGCGACGGTAAGATAAGACGAATAAGCTAGAGGAAGCAGCGGAGTAAGAATAACACAAAGCAGGCCAGGGCGATGTCTCCCTGGCCTGCTTGTATTTCGATTATTCAATTGATACTCTGCATTATGCCTCTTGCAGCTTCTGTCCCAGGCCCGCCTCAAAGGCCAATATCTCAGCGAAGCATGCATCGAGCCCAGCAAAAATTGCTTTTTTATCCAGTTCTTTGCCAATTTCTATGTTTTTGGTTCTGAAAGCCACCCGCCACTGCCAGTGTTCTTTGCCGTTCTTTCCGGTAAATTCGTTGATTTTCTCGCACTTGACAAGGAATTCGTCATTGGCGTTCTTCGAACTGAGGGCAAACTGGATGGAAACAGTCTTTCCGTTGCGGTTGCAGATTTCATAAAAATAGTGGTTATCCGTAGACCAGCCGCTTGGTGCGCCAGGAATATCAGGCAGCATCTCACTCATGCCGTCTGTGGTGAAACGGGTGTAAGTACGGTTGCATTTGGCGAGGTTTTCGTTTACTCCGTCCTTGTTTACAGCCCATTCCCGGAGAATGGCGGCTATATCCGAGAGTCGTATGGCATCGGTTTCAACGGGCTGCAGATAAGGCAGAATGACGTCACAGAATTTTTTGCTCCATTCTGCAAGGAATCTTGTCATGCGCGGCCAGTCTTCTTCTCTGAGGATGCTTACATCGTACAGGTGGTAGCTGATCCAGGACGATTTGTATTTATCTGCGCGGTCCCAAGTGAGAGCGGCTCCAAGGTTTTCTTCAATCTCATTCCTGTGGCTGTGAAGGAGGTCGAATGCGGCCTTGTTCTGACTGGTATCGCTCTTGCACATATAGAAGTCAACGCGTGCACAATCCCTGTTTGCGACACAGCATACAGAGAATCCACCGATGCCGAACGATCCGACAGTTTGATTTGATGTGCCGGGGGTGCAATTGGTAAAGGTTCCTCTGTCGACATGTTCCGTCTGAATGATCGGCAGTGCATAAGTCCAGAATTGTTTCCGGATATCAGAACGGCTTGCCTCTGCCTCTTTGTCCGCGTCCTGATCCTTCAGGTAAAAAACGAGATCCATAGGATCAGCGCCATAAAGCGCAAACAATCTGCGCAGGACGGAAATCTTCTGTGCGGTGCTTGTTTTCAGCGTGAAGAAAATGTTTTCGTCGATTTTTAAGGTATATTTCGTTGCATCTTCTTTACTGTTGACGTAGCTGGAGAGATCCCCAGAGGAACTGTATGCCAGAGTGGAAAGCACAGATCTGTCTTTCTGATGCAGATACTTCACGACTTGCTCAAACATGTCTGCCCAGCTGGCTACTGGTCGTTCTGTATTCAGATAACTGTATTTTGCAATTTCTCTGCCGGTCAGTTCTGCGGTTTCATCATCAAGGGTACAGGAATCGAATTCTTTTTCCGCCGGCACAAAAGCGGTTTGCGGGAATGACCAAATCTCCTTGGCAAGGGCAATCATATCGGCATTGCGCTCTTCCAGCTCCGGTAGCCCCCAGGATTCTTTTGCGGCTATTTTTTGGTTCATTCTAATGCCACTGAACTTGTATCCACCCTTTGGGTGATCCCGCTTCTCAAGAAAGGATTTGTTGCTCAGGTCGGGATTGTACGCTGTCAAGGTTAAGTTAGCCAGCCTGTGCAGCCAAGTATCGTGAATCTCCGCTGCATTCGGCCCAAGCGCTTCATTCCATGCCGGGGTCGGGTGCCGAGGCATGATATGTTCGATGGAATATACATTGTTATCGAGATGCGTATAAACATCTTTTGTCTCGATGGTCCCGTAGTTTTCAAAACGCTCGAACAGGTATGCTTTATATTTGCCGCGCATCTTATAGACCTGCTTTTCCGCAAGAGCCTTTGTAAACTCCTCGTCGTCAGGGAAGCGACCGCTCTCTTTCTTGGACAGCAGGGCAAAAATGAACTTCTGGACATAGTTTTCTGCCGTGTTGTCATAGCGGATAATTTCTCTGTTCAGATTTAAGAATATTTTATTCAGGGAATTTGTCGGGACTTCGCAGATGTTCCTGCGGAACAGGTAGTTTTCTGTGATCAGGAAAATCTGAAGTACGTCGTCTACGGTCAGCTTCCCGTCCTGGTTAAGACGGAGGACTTCCATAAGAAACGGCCTGGTTACAACGATTTCGAGCCGCATCATCCGGTAAAGGCAATCGTCGAGCTGCTGGCTTCTGAGGCCACTTTTGCAGGTAAGGAGTTTCTCATAAAACCGCGCATAGCGGCGCATATCTTCGAGCAGGGTTTCGATGGGGAGCCCGCTGCTTTCGGCATAATCCTTGTAAGCAACATAAACATTGCCGATGGTGGGGGTAATCTGCTGTTTGATACTCAGATAATCGCGCGCAAAACCGCTGACGTCATCCTGGGTGCATTTCTCAATGGTAGTCCAGTAAGTGTCATACAGCCGGGTTTGATCTTTCGGAAGCCGCCCCATGAGAACATAGTTCCGGATTTTGTCTCCTTCTTCCAGTCTCAGGCCTGTAGAGTTTAGACTTTCAAAGATGAGCTGTGCATTATCTCCGTGCTCCAGAGTAATGCTGATAATCTCCAGTTTACCAATCGCGTCAAACAGATCATCAACCGAAACCTCTTCTTTCATGAGCTGATCGCAGAAAAATCTGTAATTCAGCGTCATGTTGGAAGTAGGATCATAGTCCTCTTCTTCGCCGAAGAGCTTTTCAAGTGCCTCGCTGTCATCTTTAACCGGACGCAACTTGATTTTGTTGCCTTCTTTTTCCCACGGTGAAACGAGAAAGCGATCATTGATCTGATCGTCAAGAAGTTCATCATTCGCATTGAGTTTCTTCTGGCGGATCATGTTTCGAATAGCAAGCAGCAAGAGAGAGACTGTGGTCAGGCGCTGCTGTCCATCAATGATATGGAATTCGGTGATAGCCCCGGCTCCCTCAACGTAGGAAACTATGCTTCCAAAGAAGTGGCTTTCGCGCTGGTCTCGAATAACTCTTTTCAGGTCTTCGTAAAGCTGGCGGCAGTTGTCCTGTTTCCAGCTGTATTTTCTCTGATATACGGGTATAATAAAACGCTTGCTGGCGCCTTCCATGAGCTCGAACAGTCTTGCTGCGGAACCTTTCATTTTGACATTCCTTAATGCTTTCTCTTAAAAGAAATTATAGCATATCTTTATTTGCACTACAATGCTGAGCGCACAGGTTTGCTTATCGGGTGTGCTTTTCTGTCGCCGATTGAAATTTTTGGATTGCGTTCCAAAAACCATTGATTTCTTCTGGGTTTTTGGATATACTCTTATCAGGCAAGGATGGAGGTGCGCCATGGCACAGAAACGATTGGAGCGAAAGGAATACCTGGACAAACTGATCAGCTTCCGGGATAAGCAGCTGATCAAAGTGGTGACCGGCGTACGGCGCTGCGGAAAGTCCACTCTACTGGAGATCTTTCAGGATTATCTGCGCACAAACGGAGTGGAAGAGAATCAGTTAGTGGCGATCAATCTGGAGGATTTTGATTACTTCTCCTTGCGCGAGCCTGCGGCTTTGCACGCATACATCAAGGAGCGCCTTGTCCCCGGGAAGATGACCTATGTTTTTGTCGATGAGATCCAGCACTGCGCGGATTTCCCGGCCGTCATCGACAGCCTTTACATCCGCAAAAACGTCGACGTCTACCTTACGGGTTCCAACGCCTATATGCTCTCCAGCGAAATTGCGACTCTGATTTCCGGAAGATACGTCGAGATCAAAATGCTGCCCCTGTCCTTCCATGAATATGTGCTCTCCACCGGAAGCGAGGACAATCTCGCAGCCAAGTACCGGGAGTATATTCAGGGCAGCTCCTTCCCCTATGCGCTGGAGCTGAAGGAGCAGCCGAGCGCAGTACGCGATTATCTGGAGGGCGTATACAACACCATTGTGGTGAAGGATATTGCCGCGAGGAAAAAGATCGCGGACACCATGATGCTGGAGAGCGTAACCCGCTTCGTGTTCGACAGCATCGGCAGCCAGCTTTCCACCAAGAAAATCGCAGATACCATGACTTCCTCTGGCCGCAAGATTGACGTGAAGACGGTGGAGCGCTATCTGGAGGGCCTGATGGAGAGCTTCGTCATCTACCAGGCCAAGCGCTATAACATCCGGGGGAAGCAGTACTTGAAAACCCTTGAAAAATACTATGTAGTCGATATCGGCATGCGGTACATGCTGCTCGGCACCAGCGGCACGGATGTGGGGCACATCTTGGAAAACATCGTGTACCTGGAACTGAAACGCAGAGGCTATGAGGTCTATGTCGGAAAGATCGACGAGCTCGAAGTGGACTTTGTCGCCCGCGGGACGAAAGGGATCCAGTATATCCAGGTTGCTGCCAGCGTCCGGGACGAGACCACCCTGGCAAGGGAGCTTGCCTCTCTGCAGCGGATCTCCGACAACTACCCCAAGGTGATCCTGACACTGGACGAGGATCCCGAGGCGGATTATGAGGGCATCCGCCGGATCAACGCCCTGGAGTGGCTGATCGGGAAAGAGGACTTTAACTGACAAACGATCATATCACATTGACAATGAGGGGCGCAGCCGAGCGGCTGCGCCCCGCGATTTGACAAACACAATACTGCATGCTATATTACCACCAGATCGGTGCACAGATCTGACAACCAAACAAATACCCTATAAGAGTTGCGCGAGGGACAAGCCCGATGACCGCACGGCAACCTCCCGGAGAGAAAGGTGCCAAAGCTTGTACGATAGGTTTATACCAGTCCCGCGACTGGTATTTTTGCGCCTATTTTTCCGGGAGCACGGAGAAATGAGGTGCATTTTTATAAACGAAGAATACTATGAAGTCCAGACCCGTTGGGGCTGGTTTCGGCTGGATGAGGGCGCCTACCGGGATTATTTGGCCGGAAGGCTCTGGATCGCATGGTCGCCTGGGAAGGCGACTGCGCCCGGGCCGATCGACGAGACAGCGCAGGCCCTGCCGCCCGACGTCACGGAGGAGGCGGTGCGGCTGCGGGACGTCGCGGCGAGGCGGGACGTCTGTCTGTTCCTGCGGGAGCGATTCCCCGGTGCGGAGGTGGAGATCCCCTATCGGACGCGGATGAAAGACGTCTCGATCGACGAGATGGCGCTGACAGTACGCTCCTCCAACGGGCTGATGCGCGCCGGGGCCGGGACCTTCGGCGCGCTGCGGGAGCTGCTGCTGCGGGAAAACGGCCTGCGGTCCGTCCGAAATCTCGGCCAGAAGAGCGAGCAGGAGATCCTGCACGGCTTTTTCAACGCCTGCTATGCCATGCTCCGACCCGGCGAACAGGCCGCATTCTGGCAGGGTGTGCTGGATAATAAAGATTCTCGGGGATAACTGTTCATGTTGCGTGGCAGAGCTGGATTTGATACTATGTTGATTAAGAGCGTGGACATTGGAGTGAAGCGACTATGGATAAGCACAGTCCCAACCAGACATCTTCTGGAATGAATGATCTGATGCTGAAAGCTAAGCTCATGCAGAAGACAGTTTCTCATCAAAAATTCGGCGTGGGTACTATCTGTGGTGCGGAGGCCAAAGGAGCCTATTGGACAATTGATGTTTCATTTCCAGGAGCTACATCGAGATTTGTTTTTCCAGAATGTTTCCGTAAGCATATAACTACCGATGATGCTGAATTAAAAGAATTGGCAGAGACATTGCTGCGGCTCCGCGAAAAGCCCCGAAACCCAACAATTGGAAAGGCCCATCCCAAACAACAGCCCCAACAATTCAAGGGAAGCAGCGCTACAAAAAGGCAGGGGAACTCTGTCTACAAGCAAATTATGGCTTCTTATCCTGAGTATGTTATTATCATGAAGGAAGGATATTTTTACTCTGCTCATTATGAATCTGCATATATCTTGAATGATGTTTTGGGTTATAAAGTCGGTGATAATCCAGCTCTTGGGCCGTCAACAGGAGGCCCGGTTCTTGCGATAATTGTTAATGCTTTACGGAGAGCAAAGATCAGTTATATAGTTGTTGAAGACGAATCAATAACAGAAAGATATGATGGGAGTAATCCTTTTTTGGTTGAGAGGACTTGGTGAAATGAACCTCCTTTCCATAAGCATTTGCACTGGGTTTTTCTCAGTTTTGCTGATTCGGAAGGTTAAACCGCCCATCGTTTTCGAGGTGAAACCACATGCCATTTCAAATCATCCAGTCGAACAAAGACCTTCCTCCGGTCGACGTGCTGGTCCGGTTCAAACCGGAGGGAGGCGTATCTGCGATCAAACGCAGATTCCGGGCCGAACCGGAGAAAGCTCCTCAGGCTGATGTTCGCGTGATCCCCTCCCCCAGGGAAGGCGTACCGAGCAAGTATATCTACAGCACCCGCAAACCGGCGAGTTGGGAAGAAGTCGTTGCCTGCTACCGGGAAATCTTTGACGCAATCCCCCGGCACGGCTGGACTTCGGTCGCGGTGCCGCTTTGTCCCTCCATGGTGACGCCACATGAGGTCTACCGGATTGCCTGTTCAGAAATTCGGCGGGCTCTGGCCGAGCGGGACATGCAGATTGTTCTCCTTGTCGACGATATTCATTCTATGTTTTTGGCAGAAAACCTGTTTCTGCCTGTACAGAAGTACATACAGCAGCGCTTTAAAGGCGGTGAATCCGGGCAGGAGAGTCCATACAGGAAAGAGCAAACGCTCCCGGCTTTATCTGCCGCGGAGACCGAGATCGCCGCGGAGGAAACTCCGGAGCCCGACGAAGAAATCCCCGTCCAGCTTTCCCTTTCTGACTGCTTAATCGCACTTGACGACGAAGTTTCCACCCCATCGGAGGCCTGGGAGGATTACGGAGAGTCCTATTTTGCAGTTGACGAAGATCTTCTCCCTGGAGCGGACGATGGCGCCTCGCCTTCTGCGGAGCCGTCCCTCTTCCTGGAAAGCGCTGAGAATGCATTGAGCAAGCCGCGTCCTGACGTGGAACCCGCGGAGAGTACATCGGAGCTGACGGGAAACCAAACGGTCATGGATGCTGTCCTGCATGGAACCTTGCCCAAGCACAACATGGTCCGGCCTCGCCGCTCAACCATGAAAAAACTGAGCATCTTTTCGGTGATGGACAGGATTGTATTGGACGAGAGCTTTTCCCAGGCAGTGCTTCGTCTCATCAAAGGAAAAACCTCACCGATCCCCAGTGCTACAGCCGTGCAAACCTCTCCCGCGCGATCTTCAACAAGCTCAAGCAGAGTGCGCTCAACCCAGTAAAGGTCAGCTACAAGCCCAGCAAGAGCACAGCTCTCGCCCTGGCCGTGGCCCTGGAGCTGGATATCGACGAGGCCAAAGATCTGCTGCAGAAGGCGGGCTTTGCCCTCTCCCACAGCAGCAAGGGCGACATCATCGTTGAATACTTCCTGGAAAACCATCTGTACGATATCTTTGAGCTGAACGAAATCCTCTTCAAGTTCGGCGAGCCGCTGCTCGGCTCCCTGTAATGTCAATTGCCGATTGACCAAATGCCCTCACCCCTTTGTTATACTTGGATCACAAGATCAAATAAAGGAGTGAGGGCAATGTTATTCAATCGACTTGTCAAATCGAAGAAGGATAACCTGGAGCGCTACATTTTCTATCGCGGCCTCGGCTACTCGGTGGAGGTCTCGGAGCTGCTGGCCTGTGTGACCTATGGGGACGAAACGCTCATTTACCGTATGGACGGCTTTTCCCCCGACGACAGGCTGCGGCAGCTGAGAGGCTGGCTGGAGCAGCGAAGGGAAGCCACACCAAAAGATGCGCTGCGTGCCTGGTACAACGAAAAGCACAGACGGCCGGAACCCCGGGATACAGGGGGCGGCTTGACCTGCGGGTCAGCCAGTTTCTGTCTCAATACGTATGAGAACAGTATCGCACCATCGTACAATCTGCTCCGATCCCGGCCCCGAAGTCTCAAACTGAGCAGGTTCAATGATACATTCTGTGAAGAAAGCTACTTTTCAGTGGAGGAGCTTTCCTACGACGCCTATGAACCGATAGAGGAGAAGTCCGCAAAGGGTGTTTTCACCGCGCCGACCTCCACCTTTCGCATGACCACCAGCACTGCCTCCATGGGCATTCTCTTTAATCAGCTCCGCTCCGGCAGGCGGATCAATCTGGATCAGGTGCGGATCGAGGAGATCCTGAACTATTTTGATTACGAGGCCCCCACGCCAACGGAGGACAAATTCGCGATCCGCACGGAGCTTCTTCAGAAGAGTGCGGACAAGAAGCTGCTGTTTGTCAATGTGCAGGGCCGCGAGGAACAGCGAGAACACCAGAACATCGTCGTGCTGCTGGACGTCTCCGGGAGCATGTCCGGGAATGCCGAGGTCACGCAGGCCGCTGTCGCGGCGATCCTAAGCAAGCTGCGCCCCGGCGACCGCTTCAGTCTGGTCACATACAGCAGTGAGGATCACACCGTCGTTGAGGGCTACCCCATCCGGAGCGAGCAGGACAAGGAGATCCTGATGGGCAAGATTCTGAGCCTTGAGATCGATGGCGGCACCTGGGGCTCCGCCGGGATCGAGACGGCGTATGAGATCGGCGCCAGATATTACGGCGAGGGCTGGAGCAATCAGGTCATGCTGATCACCGACGGCGATCTGAATTTTGGCATCACCGACAAGGGCGGGCAGAAGGATCTGATCGAGGAAAAGAAAAAGAGCGGACTGTTCCTCTCCGTGATTGGGACTGGGCTCTGGAACTACCAGGACGACAAGCTGGAGGTCCTATCCAAGCACGGCAACGGAACCTACTGCGTGGTCAATTCGCTGTCCGACGTGACAGAGTCCATCGACCGGCACTATGCGGCGCTGACCAACATCATCGCCAAGGACGTCAAGGCACAGCTGGAGTTCAATCCGCGCTTTGTCAAAAGCTACCGCCTGCTGGGCTATGAGAACCGGGAGCTTGCCCATGAGGATTTCGTGGACGACGCTGTCATCTCCGAGCCCTACGGCAGCGGCGGCCACGGCGTGGCGCTCTACGAGCTGGAGATGGGCGAGGCCGCGCAGGCCGGGCTGAAGTACCAGACCGCCGTCCCGACCGGCTCCGACGAGCTGTGCACGGTGAAGATCCGCTATAAAGAGCCCCTGGCCGATGTGAGCCATGAGCTGCAGGCGGTCGTGTTCGACCGGGAGACGGCGACCCGAAACGCAGAGCTTGCCCGGCTGCTCTGCTGTGTCTCCGAAAAGCTCCGCGGCTCGGACAAGCTGGACGAGTCGGACGAGCAGTTCCTGGCACGCATGCTGTCCGGCGGGAATTACAAGGAACTGAGCAGGAAAGATACGGAGAAGCTGACGCTGTTTATGGAGTCTATGAGCCTAAACATCTCCAATAAATAGCATCAATATGTTAATCCATATAGAAATGCTGCTCACAGCAACATGTAATTAAACTGGCATTCCATTTATTTTTCTGGTATAAAGGGTAAACAAGTGCTATGATGAGATTATCAAGGTAGGTAAACAATTGCCAGAAAGGCTATGTATCTCACTGCTCATTATAGAAAGAGGAGAATCATGGCAAAGAAGCTTTATACAATCGGATATGCCGGCTTTCCCGATACACAGGATTTTCTGGATGCACTTCATCACTTTGGCGTCCAGATCCTTATTGATGTGCGCAGTAATCCTTTTTCTGCATACTATGCCGCATACAACAAAGATGTGCTGAGCAAACTCTTAAATGAAAATGGTATCTTCTATTCCAACTTTGCCAAGCAATTCGGTGCTCGCCAAGAAGACCCCAGCTTCTACAAAGATGGCCGTTTGGATTTTGAGACTTTTTCACGCTCCGAGCAGTTCTTTGATGGCATGCGTAAGGTCGACAACTCAAATGCTGTCGTCGCCTTTATGTGTGCCGAGAAGAAGCCCAGTGAATGCCATAGAACCATTCTTGTCGCGAAGGCGTTCAACGATCAAGGTCAGGAAGTGACCCATATCCTGCCTGGCGGGGGAACTATAACGCAGCAGGATATAGAACAGGAACTATTGGACACATATTTCCCGAACCGTGCTCAGGCCTCCATTTTTGAGGAAATGAACAAATCAGAAGAAGAGTACATCGCGGAAGCATATCGGCTTCGAAATGATGAAATTGGTTTCAAGTGGGAGGATTTGCGGAAATGAAGATCTATACAATCGGGTTTACGCAAAAGTCTGCCGAGCAGTTTTTTGAATTGATAAAAAGCAATGGCATTGAGCTGCTTGTTGACATTCGTTTGAACAACAAATCTCAATTGGCAGGATTCACAAAGGGATCAGATCTGTCCTATTTCCTGCGGGAGATCTGCAGAACAAAGTATGTCCATTGCGAAGAGTATGCCCCGACGAAAGAACTTCTCTCCAGTTATCAGAAAGGGACTGTTTCGTGGTCTGAATATGAAGCTGTTTTTGACCAGATCATGGAGAAAAGAGGCGCATACAAAAAATTCCTCCAGCGTTTTCAGCAGTTTGACAGAATATGCCTGCTTTGCAGCGAGCCAACACCTGAGCATTGCCACAGACGACTTGTTGCAGAAAAAATACAGTCTGTAGCACCAGAGATTGTGGAGGTTATCCACATATGAGGGTTGCAATCCTGACGGCATCTACTATGAAGAAGTCAATCAATGAAAGACAATATTCAGGAAAATGTATTACAGGACTTGATTTGGACAACAACAGAATTGTCCGATTCGTTCAGAATCGGCTTGGTGCGCCCGTTGAAAACCCTTTCTGCAATTACTTTCAGCCACTCGGTGTCTATGACGTGAGATTCAAAGAGAGTTGCCCATTGTCGTGTCAAACAGAAAATGTCATCGTAGATTATTGCCAACCGTACTATGAAGGGGAGCATGCAGGCGGGATCGACGATCTGTACAGGCGCTTTCAGGCAATCAATTGTGGTGACCGCAGTTTTATGCTTGACGGCTCCTATAAACTGACGGATATCTCTGCATACAAACACTCTCTGGAAATTATCAAAGCGGCGAACATTCAACTTGACGGGAAGAAAGCCTCATTTTACTATCGCGGCAAATCATTCAAATATGTCAGTGTGACTGATCCGGACTATAAGGGTATTGAGCAAACCTTAGAGGAAGCCTATCTGGTAATCAGCATCCCAACAGACGATTACGACGGATATGGATACTTTAAGTTTATCGCTGCGATTTATCCGATAGATAAAAATCCTTGGGGCAAAGAAGAAGACGAAGATCTTACATACGAGTATCGAAAAAACTGGCCGATTGAATTGATAGCTGTCACGCACAAGCGTACAGAGGAAGAGATCAGGAACCGGATAAACTTTCTTCGCCTGTGATTGTTCGCCCGCATTTCTGCTGGGGAACTCAAGGTTTGGATACTATTTCAAAGTGTCTTGTCATTGGTGATACTTATGAGTAAAAACAGGCTTTATGAGGTTGCAAAGCAATATGGGGTACCAACAAAAACAGCGAGAGACTGTCTAATCAGCAACGGCTATAGTATAAAGAACAATATGGCGATTCTCTCCGAAGCCGAAATGAGGCTTCTTGAAGAGCTTTGTTCTAGGGATAAAGAAGAATCCTCAAATACTGTAGCTGAATCTCGTGAAGGCGCTGAATTCAAGCCAGTCATCTTACTTGTTGAATGGGATAATGATGCATTTAATGTTGCTGAAATTGACCCAAATCTAAAGCTGAATGACGATTTGTTAAGAGAAATCTGCTCTAATGATGCTGAGTACTATGAAAGCTATGATATGGCCTTGACAGCTGCTCAAGGAATGAAGGCGCAAAGAAATGGGACAAACGGCGTTCAAGTTAGTTGCAAATCAACTCGCTGCTTATGATTTCTTCTGCTCTTACACGGATGCTGTTCATCCGTCTGACCCATACTATCTGATCTTCTGCTTTCAGTTGTTCTGTAACGCCCTCGGCTTTCGCCAGTTGCCGGATCAGCGACGCAAGCTGTTCGTTTGCCTGAGCGTCGATGTCCTGCAGATAATCGTACAGCCTGCCGGTGGTCAGAAGATTGGTATAGGTCACGCGCCGGTTTTGCTTCAGCCAGCGCAGGTGCCGCCGGCCCCAGATGCCGATCGGCGGTGCGTCTGGCGCCATCAGATTCGGGAGGCGGTAGCCGCTGACTTCGGAATAGCTTCCACCCATTTCTTCAAAGATGGTTTTCATGTGATTTCTCCTTCTCTTTGGGCCAGATTTTGACCCTTAATGTGACCCAGGTGGGAATGGACAGAGGAAAAACCAATAGAAAAATAGTGACGATTTCCGATGATTCCAATGGTAATCGGTAGAATTAGAACGAAAAAATGTACATTTAGACTTGAATTTTGGCTTTCGAGTCTTGTATCGTCCACCAATGAATCTGCATTGAAAGATGCAGATTTTTTTATTTTCTGTGGAAATCAGCGACTTTTTAGCTTAAAAAGTTGAGGCCGCCCTCTCGAAATTCTTTTTTATACTTTTTTAGCCTTTAGAGAGCGGGAAAACCCGTGAAAAATCAGGACGAAACGGCACTAAAAAATTGTTCCATTCTGCTCGCGCTGACTTGCTTCATCTGACTTGTAACGTGCCCGTATACATCCAGCGTAAAAACTGCCGTTGCATGATCCAGATTATCTTTATGGAAAAAGCGCCCAAAACAAAACCACGCGTAAAACGCGTGGTTTTGTTTTACGGGCACACGGCGAAGCCCTGGCCCCAGAGGCAGCCGCCGCAGGTGGGCGCGGCGGAACCGATGCAGTCGGTCTCGTTTTCCTCCAGCAGCTCGCAGCCGCCGCAGAACAGGCAGGGGGCATACTTGAATTCGTGTACGCGCTGACGGAAGGAGCGGTATTCATCGCTGTTCCAGATCTTGCCGAGATTCTGCTCACTGACGTTCCCGAAGGCGTGGTGCCGAATGCGGCGTTTGTGGTCGCCCAGGTAGGTGTCCGCTGTGTGGAGCAGCCCCATACAGGGAGATACGTCCCCGTCCCAGCGGATGAAGCAGTGGCCCTCCTCAATGAAACGGCACCAGTCGGTGCGCCGGGTGACGGGCTTTCCCTTCCAGGAGAACAACTCCGCCTCCTGCAGGCTCTCCTCGTCCGGGAAGAGCAGATCCTTGTAGCGTTTGGAGAACTTGAACATGGGGATCTCCGTCCCCATGTCAAAGCCCTCAAAGCGCCAGGTGTAACCGATCTTGTCGGTCACGGCCTTGATGGCGGCTACGTCGCACATGGGCCAGAGCGCCTGCTCGATATCCTCCTCGCGGTTGGGAATGATATGGCTCAAGTTCAGGTCATCGGCCAGAAAGTGCTCGGCAAACTCCCGGACGCGGCGGAGGCTGGCGATATTGTCCCGCATGACGACGGCCGTCATGCCGAGCCGGACGTCTGTCCCGCGCCGGAGCTCGTTGAAGGCCTCCAGATTTCCCAGAACCAGACCAAAGTCGCTGCCGATCTGGATCTTTCCGTAGTTCTCGTACAGCTCGTCGATGGAGACCCAAATCCGCGAGACGCCCGCCGCCAGCAGTTCCCGGGCTTTTTCCCGTGTCAGAAGCGTTCCGTTTGTGACAAGCTCCACCTGTTTCCCGTGCGCCGACGCGAGGGCCGCCATCTCCGCAAGGGCGGGGTGCACCAGCGGCTCCCCCATGCCGCCGAAAAAGACTGTTTCCGCAGCGGACAGAACGGGGTCGTCCATCACGCGCGCAAAGACCGCCGGGTCGAGATCGCCGAAGCGCTCGCCGACCCAGCTGTGCCGAAAGCACATCTTGCACCGGAGATTGCAGCGGGAGGACGCCTCCACATACAGTTTTTGAATCCTGTCGTCCATGCCGTCCTCAATCAAAACAGGCTCTCCATCTCCATATCCAGAAGATCCGCCATATAGAGACGTCCGCTCTCCAGCGGCCGCCCGGTCAGCAGTCTGGTGCAGAGAGCCACCTGCATCGCGGCGCAAAACGGCGGCGTGAAGGAGAGAGAGGTCTTGCTGCTGAGCCTGGCGCCTTCCGGGTAGATCCTGTCAAAGAGATCGTCCCCCGGCAGAATGACAGCCGCCTGTGCGCTCCAGCCGCAGATTGCCCCGTGGATCATCGGGATGCCCTCCTCCGCGCACGCGCGGGCGAGGATGCGGCGCGCGCCGATGTTATCCAGCGCGTCCAGCACGGCGGCGCAGCCCCGGATCAGCCGGGCGGCGTTTTCCTCCGTCACAAATTCCGGGATCGGAACAAATCGGACGTCGGGATTCACGAGCGCTGCGCGCGCGGCCGCCGCCTCCGCCTTGGGCATACCCAGCGCCTGCGGCGAGGAGAGCAGCTGGCGATTCAGATTCGAGGCCTCAAACGCGTCGCCGTCGGCGGCGCGGATCGTCCCCACGCCGAGACGCAGCAGCATTTCGACCAGATATCCTCCGAGACCGCCGCAGCCCGCCACGAACACCGTCTTCGTGCGCAGGAGGGCGCACTCCTCCGCCGTCAAAGCACCGAGATTGCGGATATATCGTTCTTCCATCGCTCAGCCGCCTCCCACCGGCGGGAAGAGGGAAATCACATCGCCGTCCTTGACGGGGTCCTCCGGCTTGGAGTGGAAACCGTTGATGAGCAGGATCGCGACTTCCTCCGCGGGGATTGCAAAGCGGCGGAGGAGGTCGGCGGCGTTGGAAGCCTCCTCCGCGGGAACCTGGGTGATCTTGCCCCGGCCCTCGCGCAGCGTGGAAAAAAAGCGTACTTCGATCATGGGATCACATCCTTTGGTCCATTATAGCACAAAATCAAAGCTCCCCAAAAGAGCTTTGATTTTGAAAGGAAGAAAAAGACCGACGGTCAAGGAGGGTGCCTGTTGGGCGCCCTCCTGACCATACAGTCTTTTCCTGACGCAATTATTTCCCGACGCACTCGTCAAGACCCAGCTTCTTGAGGGTCTCGTCGGTGGGGAAGGCGTTGACCCAGCCACGGGCGGCGTAGTACTGCGGCAGGGTGATGTCGAGCTTGCTGACCATGCCCTTGGAGGGGCCGTTGGAGATGGGCTCGGTGAGCAGGCGCTTGGGCAGGCGGTCGTCCTCGGGCTTCATGCCGGCGGCCTTGTTGAACATACGCTCGATGTTGAAGATGCGGTCACCGACCTCAAGCAGCTCCTCGGGCGTGTAGTTCGTGCCGGTGGCGGCGTTGAGCAGGCTTGCGTACTCGGGAGCGCCCAGAGCGAAGGAGGTGAACAGGCAGGTGCCCATGGAGTCGATGGCGGCGGTCAGATCCTGGAAGGTCTTGGCCCAGCCGGCCTTCTCGTCGGTGACGGTGCGGTCCAGCTGCGCGGGAATGCCGAGAACCTCGGGCGCGATCATGTAGCCGCGCACGTGAGCGGCGCCGCAGTTGGCGGTGGCGTAGTTGATGCCGATGCCCTGGATGGCGCGGGCGTCATAGGCGGGAATCTCCTGCTTCTTGACGCTCATGGAGAACTCGGGGTGACCGTAGTGCTCGCAGAGGCGGGCGGAGCCGGAGGCCATGAGATAATCCAGCTCGGTCTGGGGATCGCCCATGCGGCGGGTCCACTCGATCAGGGCTTCCTTGCTGCCCCATTCCAGCGGCACGCCGGCGCAGTCCTCTTCTTTGATGCAGCCGTTCTGGTACAGCTCCATGGCGGCGGCGATGGTGCAGGGCACGCCGATGGCGTCCAAGCCGTACTCGTTGCAGAGACGGTTGCACTCGTCGATGGTGTAGAGGTCATCGTTGCCGCAGTCACTGCCGTAGGCCCACAGCGGTTCGTGCTCGGGGCCGCCGACGACCTTGTCGTCATGCTTGATGATGCGGCCGCAGGCAATGGGGCAGTGGAAGCAGGCGCCGGGCTTGACCAGGTATTTCTCAGCCAGGGTCTCGCCGGAGAACTGGTCGGCGGTGGGGCAGTAGCTCTCCTGCCAGTTCTTGGTGGGCAGAGCGCCGATGCTGTTGATGACGTTGACCAGGGAGGCGGTGCCGAGGGCGCGCAGACCCGCACCGGTGAGGGGGTTGTCGGTCATGATCTTGAGGCAGGCCTTGTTGGCTTCCTTCAGCGCTTCCACATCGGCGATCACGTCCAGCTGCTTGCGGGTGGCCTTGACGACGATGGCCTTGAGCTTCTTGCTGCCCATGACGGCGCCGGTGCCGGAACGGCCGGCAGCGCGGTCCTTGTCGTTCATGACGGCGGCCAGCAGGACCTGCTTTTCACCGGCGGGGCCGATGTTCAGGACGGAGCAGTCGGCGCCGTGCTTTTCCTTCAGCTTGTCGTCCATCTCTTCGCTCAGAACGCCCAGATACTCTCTGGCGTCCAGGATCTCGATCTTGTCGTCCACGATGTTCAGATAGCACCAGTCGGGGGCCTGGCCTTCGACGATCAGCGCATCCCAGCCGGCGAACTTCAGCTTGGCGCCCCAGATACCGCCGGAGTTGGCGCAGGCGATCATGCCGGTCAGCGGGGACTTGGTCACGACCATGTAGCGGCCGGAGGACGGGGAGTTGGAGCCGGTCATGGGGCCGGTGATGTAGACGAGCTTGTTGTCGGGGGACAGGGGATCGACAGAGGCAACACCCTCATCATAGAGGATCTTGGTGCCGAGACCGCGGCCGCCGATGAACTTTTTGGCTACTTCGAGATCCAGGGGCTCGGCCTTGATCTCGCCGGTGGTCAGGTTAATGCGGGCGATTTTTTCGTAGTAAGCGTCGCTCATGTGTATTCCTCCTGGTAAGTGATGTAAATTTGTACCAATTCAACAAAATGCTTTTCTGATTGCATTATATGATTTGACCGGATTGGTGCCAAGCTTTTGGCCGGATTTCCGCGCGAACTGATACGAAAAAGGATTCGCCGTCTCTGACGGGAAACAAGAAGTCGCGTGAAACGGCATGAAAGCGTATGAAACTGCATATAGGAACCGCCGGGGGCATACTTGTACAGGTTCAGCAAAAAAGGTATAATAAATGGCGCAAACCCATTCAACTGCGGAGGGCTGCTGTATGGCGCAGAACAAATCTCTATCCACGCAGGAGGTTGCGGATATCCTCCACGTGAGCAAATCCACCATCTATGAACTGATCCGCCGGGGGGAGATCAACTCCTACAAGGTCGGACGCAAGGTCCGCTTTACCCAGGATGACGTGGACGCCTATATTGCCCGTTCGCGGCATGAGCAGAGTGTCCAGCCGGTCCGGCGCGTGGAGATCAGCAGCGAACTGCTCTCCCCTGCCGCTGCAAGCGAAAGGCCCTTTGTGATCTCCGGCCAGGACGTCGTGCTGGATATTCTGAGCAATTACCTGCACCAGAGCGGCATACATGCGGACCGCTGCTATCTCAGCAGCTTTGAGGGGCTGCTGGCCCTGTATGAGGGAAAGGTGGACGCGGCCGCCTGCCATCTCTACGCGGTGGATGAAAAGAGCTTCAACGTCCCGTATGTCAGGCGGCTGATGCCGGAGGTAAAGGCGGTTTTGATCAACGTCTCCTATCGGCGGCAGGGCTTTTATGTGGCGGCAGGAAACCCGAAGGAGATCCGCGGCTGGCGGGATCTGGCCCGGCGGGACATCTCCATCCTGAACCGCCGCGCGGGCTCCAGCGCGCGTATTCTGCTGGACGGACAGCTGATGCGCATGGATCTGGATCCGAGGCAGATCAAGGGCTATGAGCGGGAGATGAAGTCCCACCTTACCATGGCCGCAGCCATTGCCGACGGCGAGGCGGATCTGGCCATCGGCACGGAGCGCATCTCCCGGCAGATCGAAGGCCTGGACTTTATCCCCCTGCTGGAGGAGCGCTATGATCTGGTGCTGCGCCGGGACGGCCTGAAAACTCCGGCGGGCGAGGCGATCCTGGAGATCCTGCGCTCGGCGGCCTTCAAAAAAGAAATCTCCCACTTTACGGGAAACAGCTACCGGGATCTGGGAAAGATCATCGCGGAGGTGTAAGCATGCTTGAAGTAAAGACCCCGGAGGAGGTCCTGGCGCTGATATGGCGGGAGTTCGCGCCGATCACGGATCGGGAGGAGACGGTGCCCCTCAGCGAGGCTGCCGGCCGCATCCTTGCCCGGGATATCTGTGCGAAGGAATACGTGCCGGACTTCGACCGCTCCACGGTGGACGGCTATGCCTGCCGGGCAAGAGACACCTTCGGCTGCTCCGATGCGATCCCCGCGATCCTGAACCTTTCCGGCGAGGTGCTGATGGGGCAGAGCGCGGGTTATGAACTGAAAAAAGAGAGCTGCGTCTATGTGCCCACCGGCGGCGCGATCCCCAAGGGTGCCGACTGCGCGGTGATGATCGAATACACCGAGGATTACGGCGACGGCACCGTGGGCATCTTAAAACCCGGCGCGCCGGGGATGAATCTGATCTTCCGCGGGGACGATGTCTTCCCGGGGAAAGTTATCCTCCGGGCCGGGAGGAGGCTGACCGCGTCGGATATCGGGGCGCTGGCCGCCGTGGGCGAAACGCAGGTGCCGGTGCGCAGGCGGCTCCAAGTGGGTGTCATCTCCACGGGGGACGAGCTGGTGCCGCCGGATGAGACCCCTGCGCCGGGACAGGTGCGGGATGTCAATTCCCCCATGCTGACGGCGCTGCTGCGGGAATGGGGTGCAGAGGTGACCGCTTACGGCATCGTCGCGGACGACGAGGACAGGCTCCGTGAGACGGTGCACCGGGCAGCGGAGGCGTGCGACGCGGTGGTGATCTCCGGCGGCAGCAGTGTGGGCGTGAAGGACGCGGCCTGCCGCATCCTTTCGGGCATGGGGCAGCTGCTGCTCCACGGCATCGCCATCAAGCCGGGCAAGCCCACCATTCTGGGCAGGGCGGGGAACAAACCGCTGATCGGCCTGCCGGGGCATCCGGCGGCGGCCTGGTTCGTTGCCAAGCTCTTTGTCCTGCCGCTGCTGGACCGGCTCAGCGGTCAGGAGCGGGAGAAAACGAGCCTCTCCGCCGTTCTGAGCGAGAGCGTGAGCGCCAATCATGGCCGCATGCAGGTCAACGCCTGCCGGCTGGAGAAGCGGGACGGAGCGCTCGCCGCCGTTCCGATCCGCTCCAAATCCGGGCTGATCACGCAGCTTGCGGGCGCGGACGGTTATTTCATCATCCCGCGGGACAGTGAGGGCCTTCCCAAAGGCGCGGAGATTCAAGTATACAAAGAGTGAGGTGCCGACTATGGGCTTAGCATATCTGACGAACGTTCCCCTGGAGCAGGCGAGGAAAGACTATCTGGCCAGGCTGCGCGAAAACGGCTTTGCCGCGAAAACGGAGATCCTTCCGGTGCAGCAGTCTTACGGCCGCATGACCGCGAGGGCGGTCTATGCGAACATCAACGCGCCGCACTACGCGGCCAGCGCCATGGACGGTGTGGCGATCCACGCCGCCGACAGCTTCGGCGCCACCGAGACCACTCCCAAAACGCTCACACCGGAGCAGTTCGCGGTGGTGGATACGGGCGACCCGATCCCCGAGGGCTGCGATGCCGTCATCATGGTGGAGGACATCGTGAAAAACGACGACGACAGCATCACCATCCACGCGGCCGCCGCACCCTGGCAGCACATCCGCCAGATCGGCGAGGATATCTGCGCCGGGGAGATGATCCTGCCCGGCTTCATGGAGGTCAGCCCCGCCGCCATCGGCGCCATGATCGCGGGCGGCGTGCTGGAGCTGGAGGTCATCCGCCGCCCGGTGGTGGGCATCATCCCCACCGGCGATGAGATCATCCCGCCCTGTGCAAATCCCAAGCCGGGTGACATCATGGAGTTCAACTCCTCCATCTTCTCCGCCATGCTGGCCGACTGGGGTGCGGAGGCCAAGACGTATCCCATCGTACCGGACAAGTTCGACGTAATCTCCGGCATGCTGAAACGGGCGGTGGACGAGTGCGACCTGGTGATCCTCAACGCCAGCTCCTCCGCCGGGCGGGACGACTACTCCAAGGCTGCCATTGAAACCATTGGCGAGGTGCTGTATCACGGCATCGCCATCAAGCCGGGCAAGCCTGCCATCCTGGGCCTCTGCGGCCCGACCCCGATCCTCGGCGTCCCGGGCTACCCGGTATCCGGTATCATCGTGATTGAGGAGCTGCTGCGTCCTCTCATCGACAGCTGGTTTGAGCGGGAGAGCGACAAGGGCAGCCGGACGAAGGCGACCCTGACCCGGCCGGTGGTCTCGGGGCTCAAGTATCAGGAGTTCGTGCGGGTGCGCATGGGCTATGTGGGCGACCGGCTTATGGCCTCCCCGCTGCCCCGGGGCAGCGGTGTGGTGTCCTCCTTTATGAAGGCCGACGGCATGATCGAGGTCCCCCAGGGGACAGAGGGCTTTTTGGCCGGGGAGGAAGTGCGCGTCCGCATCCTGAATCCGAAGAAGAAGCTGAAAAACACCCTGGTGGTGATCGGCAGCCACGACCCGCTGATGGACGAACTGGCCGATCTGATCCACGGGGAAAACCACAGCATGTATCTCTCCTCGGCCCACGTGGGCTCCATGGGCGGCATCATGGCCGTCCGCCGGGGCGAGGCCCACGCGGCGGGCATCCACCTGCTGGACACCGCAACCGGGGAATACAACCGCAGCTATATCAAAAAATACTTCCCCCACGGCGGCGTGTATCTGGTGCGCTGCGTGGGCCGCCAGCAGGGTCTGATGCTGCAGAAGGGCAACCCCCTGGGGATCGAAGGCTTTGCCGACATCACCAGAGCCGGCGTGCGCTATGTGAACCGGCAGAAGGGCTCCGGCACCCGGATCCTGATGGACTACCTCTGTGAAAAGAACAAGCTGGATCCCGCCGATATCTACGGCTATGAGCGGGAGGAGATGACCCACAACGCCGTGGCGGTGCAGATCGCGGGCAACTCGGCGGACGCCGGCATGGGTATCTACTCCACGGCGAAGCTCTATGATCTGGACTTCATCCCCATCTGTGTGGAGGAATACGACCTGCTGATCCCGGACAAGGCCTGGCATACGGCCATGGTGCAGCAGCTCATTGCAACGCTTAAGGGGGACGCCTTCCACGCCCGGATCGAGGCAATGGGCGGCTATACACTGGACCGCCCGGGCGAGATCATCGATGTGTTCTGATGAAAAACGTTGATGTGGTCGTCATCGGCGGCGGACTGCTGGGCTGCTTTGCGGCCCGGAATCTCTGCCGCCGGAACCTGTATATCGCGCTCCTGGAGGCGCGGGAGGATGTCTGTACCGGCATCTCCCGCGCCAACACGGCTATCGTCTACCCGGGCTATGACCACAAGCCCGGCACGCTGAAGGCGGAGATGTGTGTCCGGGCCAACGCCCGTTTCGACGTGCTCTGCCGGGAAATGGACGTGCCCTTCTCCCGCTGCGGCTCGCTGATGGTGAGTTTCGGCCCGCAGGCCGACGCGGTCTTGCGAAAGAAATACGAAAACGGCCTTTCCATGGGCGTGCCCGGGCTGCGTCTTCTGACGGGCGAAGAGGCCGCTGCGATGGAGCCAAGCCTTGCCGCGGGCGTCAGCTCGACCCTGTACGCGCCGACGGCCGGGACGGTCAACCCCTGGGAGCTGGGCATTGCCGCCAGCGAAAACGCGGCGGCAAACGGCGCGGAGCTCTGCCTCAACACCCGGGTGCAAGGCATCCGCCGGACGATGGAGGGCTACCGGGTCGAGACCGATCATGGGGACTTTTCCTGCCGCGCCGTGGTCAACTGCGCGGGGATCAATGCGGACAGGGTGCAGGCGCTGCTGTTTCCCACACCGGTCCGCATCGCCCCGGATGCGGCGGACTATCTCATTCTGGACAAAGCGTCGGCAAACAGGCCGGGCCATATCATCCAGTATGAGCCCGAGGACGGCGGCAAGGGCTTCAATGCCGTGCCCACGGTGGAGGGCAGCCTGCTGCTCGGTCCCTCGGAGAGGGAGAACGAAGTCGATTTTGCCGCGAGCGCGGAGGGGCTTTCCTTTGTGCGGGAGCGTGCCGGGTGCGTACTGCCCGGGCTCGACCTCAATGACACCATCCGCTCCTTTGCAGCCGTGCGTCCGAACCCCCAACGGGAGGACGGCAGCAGCATCGGGAGCTTTGTGATCGAGCATCCCGGCCCCGCCTTCTGGAGCCTGATCGGCATCAAAACGCCGGGGCTGACCTGCGCCGACGAGCTGGGCCGGTATCTGGCGGACAAGCTCGCCGATGAGCTGGGCGCGGAGGAAAACCCGACCTTCGACCCCTGCCGTCCGGGGATCCGCAGAGCCCGGAATCTGCCCCTTTCCCAGCGTGCGGCGCTTATCCGGGAAAACGCGGCTTACGGCGAGATCGTCTGTCCTTGTGAAGGCGTCACAAAGGCGGAGGTACTGGAGGCGATCCGGCGCGGGGCCGTCAGCGTGGACGGCGTCAAGCGCCGCGTCGGCGCCGGTATGGGGCGCTGCCAGGGCAGCCGCTGTGCGCGCGCCGTCATGGAACTGCTGGCAGAGGCGCTGGGCATTCCCGTCACCGCTGTCCGGAAGGACGGCCCGGGCTCGGAGATTCTGGAGGGCGGCTATGGAAAACACTGAGCTGCTGATCATCGGCGCGGGTGCCGCGGGCATCTCCGCCGCCTGCGCCGCGTGGGACGCCGGCTGCCGGAACGTGGCGCTGGTTGACCGGCTGCCCTGTCCGGGCGGCGTTCTTCCGCAATGCCTCCACGAGGGCTTCGGCCTGGCCGCTTTCGGAAAGGAGCTGACCGGCCCCGCCTATGCGGAAAAGCTGTCGGAACAACTGGCACAGACAGGCGTTCGCTTTCTGCCGGGGCGGGAAGTCCTGGCGGTAACAAAAGAAAAAACCGCAGTCCTGTCCGGCAGCGGCGGCGTGGAAGAGATCCGCTTTGAAAGGCTGATCCTGGCGACGGGCAGCCGGGAAAGGAGCATCGGCTCTCTCCCCGTCGCGGGGACGCGCCCGGCCGGCGTCTTCACCGCCGGGCAGGCACAGGAGATGATCAATCTCCACCACTGGCAGTTGGGCCGCCGCGTCGTGATCCTGGGCAGCGGCGATCTGGGGATGATCCTGGCGAGGCGCTTCACCCTGGAGGGGAAGCAGGTGCTTGCGGTTCTGGAACAGAACGCGCATGTCGGCGGTATGGCCAGGAACTACCGCCGCTGCATCGAGGCGTACTACATCCCGATCCGCTATCGCTGCACGATCCGGGAGATCCACGGCATGCCCCGCATCACGGGTGTGACGGTGGAAGACCTTGACAGCGGCGAGCGGAAGATCCTTCCCTGCGACACGCTGGTCACCGCCGTCGGCCTCGTCCCGGAGCGGGAACTGATACGGGGTCTCGAGAAAGAGGGCTGGCTCTCTCTTGCCGGAAACTGCAGCAGGGTACATGATCTCGCCGACTCCGCGGCCGCGGAAGGCGCGGCGGTCGGGAGAGATGTCGGGAGACAGCTTGTGAGATGATTTCATATCGTTTCGCTTCGTTTCGCACAATCTTTTCCGCCCTGCTTGCGCCGTGGGAGCGCCCGCGTTAGAATACGCGCGTTCGAATACACGCAGAAAGGAGAAATCTGTATATGAAGCTCAGCGCAAGAAATCAGCTCAAGGGAACTGTCGTGGAGATCCAGGACGGCGCTGTCAACGGCATCGTCAAGATCGATCTCGGCAGCGGCAATATCATCAGCGCTGTCATCACCATGGCCTCGATCCGTGAGCTCGGTCTCAAGGTCGGTGGCACGGCTTACGCGGTCATCAAGGCCAGCAACGTCATGGTCGGTGTGGAGGACTGATACTCCGCCAGGAAGAAAAGCTCTGCGGCGACCCGCATATTGCGGGCCGCCGCAGAGCTTTTTGGCTTTTCACCATCATATAGTCATTATCCGCCCAGCGTGAGAAAACGAACCATGAATTGCCGGTGGAAGCGCGTGACCGCATCCTCCTCTCCCGAGAAGGTCACAAGCGTGCGGGGAAAGGAGTAACTGCCGACCTTGCTCTCCTCCTGCATCCGGAGGCAGATCTCACAGCCGCCGACTTGATAGCGCGTTTGGGAGATCCGCCGCGCCTTGTCAAGGCCCTGCAGATATGCTTCGATCCGCGCCATGGGCAGCGCCCAGTTTTCCTGAATCGTCATCTCAGCCTCCTGCCGCAGCCGGGAAAAAAACCACCACGTCTCCGTCCCGGAGCTTTGCCCGCGGGTTTACCCGGACGCCGTTGACCGCCGCCAGACAGGCGCGAAAGTCCTTTTCACTCACCGCGCAGTCCGGCCTTTGCCTCCGGAGCTCCAGGCAGACGAGCGGAATCAGCTCCCGGATGCTTCCGGCTTCCAGCTGCAGCTCCTTCACACCGGTCTCCAGGCGCAGCGTTCCGAACAGCTTGACCGTCACCATCAGCGTATCCCCAGCCTTCTCAGCTTCTTTTCAGAGGGCAGGCCGTTTTTCTCCCAGCCCCGGGCCCGGTAATAGGTCTTCTTCATCTGTTCCAGCGGCACCCTGGTGTCGGGCCTTTGGGGGTCCTGCGGCACGTCCGTCAGCCGCTTGGGCAGCTTGTCGTTTTCCGCGCTGACACCGAAGCGGGCGTTCACCGCGCGCTCCACATTGTAGCTGCGCTCGCCGCAGCGGATGAATTTGCCGATGTTCATCTTCATACCCGTGGTATAGGCAAGCTCATAGGGATAGGGCAGCAGCGGAAGGTTGAAGGACGCGAGCTCCGGCAGCTTATTCAAAACCCGTACCGCGGGACCCAGGAACGGGATCACGGCGTTGACGGTCTTTGTCAGAGCCCCGTTGGGGTTGTTCAGCAAAAACGCCGGGAAGACACCGTAGGATGTAAAGAGGCACTGCCCGCCCATGGAGATGGCCTCCATCAGATCCTGCATGACCATGCACAAATCTGCTTTGCCCCGGGGCGTCTGGCCGTTGACGTCCAAGCCAAGCCCCTCCAGCACCACGAGATAGCCGCCGTTCAAGTGGCAGCCGCCGCGGTTGGCCACCGCGTAGCCCAGCCCCTGTCCCACGGCGCGCCGCGGCTCATAGGCGGCCAGCTCCATGCCCTTGGACTGAATGGCAAAGTCCCTGCCGCCGTACTTCTCGCTCAGACGCTTGCTGCCCTCGGCAAGCTCCGCCCCGATGCCGCGCCGGTGGGCGATATCTTCAAAAACGTGAGACAGATTGTCGGTTTTTCCAAACGCAAGCCCATTTTTCCAAAGGCCCTTTTCGTTGGCCTCCATGGCCCAGGCCAGGGTCCCGGCGGTGGAAATGGTGTCCATCCCCAGCTCGTCCAGCTCATAGTTCCAGCGGCAGATTTTCTCCAGATCGGGGTTTTCGATGTTGCCGCCCAGGAGGCCCAAAGTCTCCAACTCCGGGCCCTTGACCTTTCTGCCGTCCACGCTTACCCGACGTGAGCAGCGGATCGGGCAGGAAAGACAGCCATTGTTGGAGAGATTCAGCTCCTCAGCCAGCGCCTCGCCGCTGACAGCCTCAAACTCGTCAAACTGTCCTTTGGCATAGTTTCGGGTGGAGAGCAGCCCATGCATCTGCATGGAGCTGACAAGCCCCGCCGTGCCCAGCCTGGGAAGCTGCTTCCCCGTCAGCGGGTGGGAGCGGATGGCCTGAACCCACTTCTTATGGTGTTCGGCCGCCTTTTCCTTGTCATAGATACTGGGGATCGCGTCGCCCAGTGCGGCGATGGCCTTCAGGTTCTTGCTGCCGAAGACCGCGCCCATACCGGCCCGACCCGCCGCCCGCTCGCCGCTCATCACGGAGGCGTAGCGCACCAGATTTTCCCCGGCGGGGCCGATGGCGACCATGCCGCAGCGCAGGCTCTTGCCGTGGGCGGCGTCCAGCGTCCGCTGCAGTGCCTCCTGTGTCTCGGAGACTTTCAAGCCCCAAAGCCCGTCAGCGTCGTGGAAGCGGAATTCTCCGTTTTCGATCTCCACCCAGGTCGGGCCTTCGCATTTTCCCCGGAGGATCAGCGCGTCGAAGCCGGCCTTTTTCAGATAGTGGCCGAAGTTGCCGCCGCAGTTGGAGGAGGAGGTGATCCCCGTCAGCGGGGAGAGAGAGGAGATGTCGAAGCGGTTGGAGGACGGCGCCCCCGTGCCGGTCAGAGGCCCCGTGGCGATCACGATCAGATTCTCGGGATCGAAGGCCGTCTCCTTCCCGGTCAGATTATCATAGAGGATTTTGGAGGCCATGGCCTTGCCTCCGATGTACTTCTCCCGGGCAAGGTCTGTCCAGACATAGTTTTCGGCCTTCCGTGCGCTCAGATCCAGCAGCGCCACCCTGCCCATATAGCCGCAATAGTTTGTCATCCGAATCCCTCCGGCATGTTTTTCAAATCCTGTCTCCATCTTAGTACAAAACAGCGGGAATGAAAAGCGGAAAATTCTATATGCGGTTTCGTGCGGTTTCATGCTGTTTGGTACAAAAGCTTTTCCAATTTGATTGAAAAGCCCGCCCGCAGATGCTACACTACAGCCAAGTTGATACGCTTATTGGATAAGCGGTGGACGAGCCTCTTTCCGTGAGCAGAACCGGTACAGCACAGCTGTGCCTGTTTTGTTCTGGGAAGGGGACTTTTTTTGTGTAGGAGGAAAACCCAAAATGAAAAAGATCGTATCCCTGCTCCTTGCGCTCGTCATGATCTTTGCGCTGGCCGCCTGCGGGCAGAGCGCTGCTCCCGCGCCCGCTGCCACTGAGGCCCCCGCTCCGGCTGCCGAGCCCGCCGCGGAGCCCGCTCCCGCCGAGGAGCCTGTCCCCACGCCCGTCTTCGACGGTGACGAGTTGGTAGTCGACACCTGCATCCTCATGGAAGCGGACAACGACATGATCAACAACTACAGCCTGCTGGCCGTGAATCCCAACGCTCCCTTTGTCGACGCCGACGGCAACGCGGTCGCGGACGTGGCGGTCAACACGGTCGGCGCCGCGGCGCTGATCAACTGGCTGCTCTCTGAGGAGGGCCAGGACCTGGCTGCCAAGTACGGCTTTGAAGAGTACGGCGAATACCTGTTCTATCTCAAGGACGGCCGCCCTGTCTCCACCGCGGAGATCCCCGCCGCCACCGAGGAAACCAAAAAGATCCGCCTCTCCACCACCACCTCCGTCAACGACTCCGGTCTGCTGGGCTACCTGCTGCCCATCTTCCAGGAGAAGTACGGCTACGAGGTGGAGGTCTACTCCGCCGGCACCGGCAAGTCCATCAACAATGCTAAGATGGGCAACGCCGACCTGATCCTGGTCCACTCCAAGAAGCAGGAGGAGGCCTTCATTGCGGACGGCTTCTCCTATGTGCTCGACGGCATGGAGAGTGAGCGCCTGAACTGGATGTACAACTACTTTGTACTCTGCGGCCCCTCCGCCGACCCCGCGGGCGTCAAGAGTGCCGAGAACGTCAAGGCCGCGTTCAAGGCCATCGCCGACGGCAAATTCACTTTCATTTCCCGCGGCGACGGTTCCGGCACCCATACCAAGGAGATAAGCCTCTGGCCGGAGGAGCTGGGCATCACCGCGGAAGCCGAGAGCTTCAAGGATTACACCGACTGGTACGTCTCCGCCAACACCGGCATGGGCGCGTGCCTGGTCATGGCCGAGGAGATGGGCGCCTACATCCTCACCGACAAGGCCACCTTCCTCACCTTCGTCGCCAACGACGGCGTCATGTAATGGCCATTGCACCTTGATTCACACGGAAATGTGAAGTAAAATAATAGCCGTGGAGTTCTCTCCACGGCTATTCAGAGTGTCAAAGAAGTCCCTGTTTTCGTTAGACGAAAGCGGGGACTTCGGCATAAACAGGGGGAAAAAGAGAGAAAAAGAGATGCATAAAGGAGTTCTTCCAACTCCATTCTGCCAGCTTTTTC
>Ga0256407_10001420_pt1 | contig 50584 bp, 37 predicted proteins | sample RumenRJG_04DNA_FD_193489 | JGI IMG/M metagenome (GOLD analysis project Ga0256407, IMG submission 193489) | Bovine rumen microbial communities from Lethbridge, Alberta, Canada - RJG_04 | ecosystem: Host-associated > Mammals > Digestive system > Stomach > Rumen | place: Canada: Alberta...
TAACTTGGAGCCTAAGAGTATGCCTACATCGCCGTGATCCTTGGCTTCTTTTCTGTTTGAACAATAGCGCACTTCCTTACCGTAAAGCTCGCTGAAAGCAATTGCAGTTGCCACCGAAAGGGGAATCCCCTTGTAAGCCGGCCCGAAAAGCACATCAAAATCGGTACCGAAATTATCATGGATAGCCTTAGCATAAAACTCACCGAGGCGCTTTAACTGAGAACCTGTTACATAAGCTCCGGCATTCATAAAAAACGGGGATTTTCTTCCGCTCTTTAAAGTAAAATCTCCAAACTTAAGAACCTTGCTCTCCAACATGAAATCTATAAATTCTTTCTTATACTGTTCCATTCTTTCACCTCTTTTTTTCGTACCGATTTCGCGTGCTAATTCTATCATAACGGGCTTTGATTTTCAAGATTAGCGGGCATCGCCCGAAGCATCATAAACGGCCCTTTTTTTGATTTTTAACTGTGCCAGGATGATTGCCGAGAACATAAAACAGCAGCCGATAAGCTCATTCGCGGTCATCCTCTCTCCAAGTATCAACGCACCACCGATAACCGCGAACACGGATTCAAGGCTCATGATAAGAGAAGCCACTGCAGGATCCGTTCCCTTTTGTCCGATGATCTGAAATGTATATGCCACACCACAGCTCATTATCCCTGCGTATAATATCGGGATCCAGGCTTCCATAGTCATAAGCCTTGAGAGCCAGGCCATCTGCGCCGCCCTCCCGGTACCTGCTTCAAGAAAAATCATAGGTATGATACCTAACGTTCCGGAAACAAAGAACTGGATACATGATAATTTCACTCCGTTGACTTTTGGAGAATAATGATCCACCGTTAGGATATGAAAAGTAAAACATACGGCACAGGCGAGCATCATCAGATCTGCCGCACCTATCCCGCCTGCATTGCCTTTCATACACAGCATATACAAGCCGACAACGGCTATGGCTACTGCGACCCAGACATTAATGCCGCATTTCTTTTTCAGGAAAAGCCCGAAGATAGGCACCATCAGGATATAAGTAGCAGTAAGAAAACCTGCTTTACCGGCGTCGCATCCCATATAGATACCTAACTGCTGAATATTGCTGGCCAAAAACATCAGTATACCGCAGAAGACCCCCGCCTTTATCAGGGTCTTCCTGTCATTTTTATCATTGTCCTCTAAAGAACCCTTTCTCCTGTCAAAGATAAGAAAGACCGGAACCAGAACAGCGCTTCCCAACAGACTCCTTATGCAGTTAAATGTAAAAGGACCCACCGTGTCTCCGCCACTGCTTTGAGCCACGAATGCGAGTCCCCAGATTATCGCTGTTATAAAAAGTAAAATCGCATGCATTATTGTTTAAGAACCGACTTAAGGAAGTTTATCGTCCTTTCTTTTTTGGGATGTTCAAAGATCTCTTCGGGATTCCCCTCCTCCATGATGATGCCGTCTGCCATGAAAAGCACTCTGTCCGCCACTTCTCTTGCAAAACCCATCTCATGAGTCACGCAAAGCATTGTCATCCCCTCTGCGGCAAGCTCTTTCATTACGTTTAAAACATCACCGACAAGTTCGGGATCAAGTGCTGAAGTAGGCTCATCGAAAAGCATGATCTCAGGTTTCATTGCCAATGCTCTCGCTATAGCCACTCGCTGCTGCTGTCCGCCGGAGAGACGATTGGGATATTCATCCGCTTTCTCGGCAAGTCCCACTTTAGCCAGCAGATCAAGCGCTTCTTTCTTTATGATATCTTTATCAACCTTCTTAACTTCAACAGGTGCCAGCATTACATTTTCAAGAACCGTCTTATGAGGAAACAGGTTAAAGCGCTGAAAACACATTCCCATCTCAAGAAGAAGTTCCTGTCTCTTTTTTCTGTCGAGCTTCTCTACTGTCTTATCATTCTCTCTGTGAAGGAACAGATCTCCCTTAACAAAGATCTTGCCGCCGGTGATCTTCTCAAGCTGATTGAGCGAACGTAAAAACGTTGATTTACCGGCTCCTGAAGGTCCGATTATGCAGATAACTTCGCCCTTTTTTACCTTGAGGCTGATATCCTTTAATACTTCCAACTCACCAAAGCTCTTCTGCACATGTTCTGTTTCAAGTATGTATTCGTATTTTTCCATTGATAATCCCCGATCGGTACTTTTACTTATTCGTAAACGGAATACTTTTTCTCAATATATTCGAACAGCTTGCTGAATACGGCTGTTATGATCAGATAGATGATAACCGCCGGAACGAATACCAGATAGTCACCTGCATTTGCCGCAACTATACTGTTGGATATCTGAGTGATATCCGCAAGACCTATAGCGAATACGATGGAAACATCCTTTAATATCATGATAAATTCATTACATACAGGCGGGATCATTCGTCTTACAGCCTGAGGGATAATGATCTTTGTCATGGTCTGAGAATAATTCATTCCCAAAGCTTTGGCCGCTTCATTCTGTCCCTTATCTATAGACTGTATGGCAGCTCTTACGATTTCGGCACAGTACGCACCGGAGTTCAGCGAAAAAGTAATAAAAGCAGCAACAAACGCTCCCTGGTTAACTGCTTCGAGCCCCTTGAAGAGACCTCTCCATGTAAATCCGAAGATTCCGGGTACCGTAAAATATATAACAAGAAGCTGCATCAGAAGGGGGGTTCCTCTAAAGAAGAAAATGTATCCCGAACAGAGTTTTGAAAGCCATTTTCTCTTTGAGATCTTTCCCAATGCCAGCAAGGTTCCCAATATCACGCCGACTATAACCGTAAGTATAGTGAGCAATATGGTAAGCTTGGCACCATGAATGATACTTTCTCCACAGCCAAGTATCCTGTAGGTATAATTGATCATCTGACCCACGATCTTGGCAGCACCTTCATCTGCATAGAAAACCTTACCGGCAAATCCCACATATCTCTCGATACGTTCGTCAGCTCCCGACGAAGAAAAAGAACAGTAATTGATAAATATCAGATCATTATAAGTAATGGTCACATATTTTCTCTTAGGCCTCTTTCTTCCGGATTCCTCTCCGGTTTCATCACCGGTCTGTTCCTCGCCCGATGCCTCTTCGACATTTGCGTTATCCTTTGCTATAAGAGCCTGCATCTCAGGTGATGCCTGGGAGATCATAGTTGCCTGATCAGGCTTAAACATCCCCAGTACAGCAATAGCAATAATGATAAGAACCAGGATCAGTAAACTGACCCCGGTCCTCTTTCTTATGATCTTTACGTTTTCTTTTTTAAGTTCAGAACTCATCTCACATTACCGTCGTATTACGATAGTTTATTATTCTGCTGAGCCAAACCAGTACTCATAGATCTCATCAATCGTTCCGTCAGCTTCCATCTCTGCAAGTGCTTCATTGATAGCAGTCTGGAGAGCTTCGTTATCCTTGCCGATAGCGATACCGAATGACTCGGGCTCAGCCTCGTCAAGATAAGCGATCCTGTACTTATCGGGATATGTAGCAACAAATCCGTCAGCTACTGTTGAATCTGCAACAACAACATCAACCTCACCGTTTGAAAGCTGTGTAAAGCAGCTTGTTACCTTTTCGCTGGCTACGATCTTAACTGCGATAGTACCTGTTGACTCATAGTCACCGATAAGCTCATCGGAAGTAGTTCCTTTCTGAAGTGCAACAACCTTGCCGTCAAGATCGTTGAAAGAATCGATGGTCTCATCGCTGTCTGCAGGAAGTACTACTGCCTGATAATTGTTGATATAAGGAGCGGAGAAAAGCATTGTCTCCTGACGCTCGGGTGTGATGGTGCATGCAGAACATACGATATCATAATTTGTTCCGATACCTGCGAAGATACCGTCAAATGATGTATTGATGATGTTAACTTCAAGGCCGAGTCTGTCAGCGATCTCATTGATGATATCGATATCGAAACCAACAGGAGTTGTTCCGTCTTCCGCAAATTTCTCGAAAGGAGGATATCCCACTTCACATCCTACTGAAAGTACGCCATCAGCTAAAAGCGTATACTCAGCTGCTTTAGTTTCTTCTGTTGCCGCTTCGGATGCCTGAACATCTTCAGTAGCTGCAGTTGTAGCTTCAGCCGCATCTTCGGTTGCTACGGGAGCATCGGGATTAATGTTTGCATTTCTGTCATCTGTTGTTGCGCAGCCTGCAAGTGCGGATACAGAAAAGATTGCAGCAGCTGCAAGTCCCATCATTCTCTTTTTCATAGTTTTCTCCTTTTGCGCCATATGACGCATCATAATATTCCTCCGACAGAAAAGGGCTGCGCATGCGAGCATGCACAGCCCCTTCGCTGTCTGCATTACGGAAATAAAAGTAATGCATTTTTATGGTTTTGTCAACTTATTTTGCACTTAATGCGCCAAGTATATCCTCTTTCATATCAAGTACTGCAGCCCTTGCCGCATCGGCGTAACCTGCCTCGCCGAATTTTGAATATTTCTCCTGAGTATAAGCTGCGATTATGCCTCTTGAAGAATTTACTATCGCACCCAGTCCGTCATGATTGAAGAAATGAACAAGGTCTGCACCCTTTCCGCCCTGAGCACCATAACCGGGAACAAGGATGAAAGCTCTCGGCATGATATCACGCAATATCCTTCCCTCTTCCGGATATGTAGCTCCAACTACCGCACCGACATTGCTGTAATCGCCATCCATGCAGTCACTGCCCCATTCATCGACTTTCTGAGCAACCCACTCATAGATCCTTCTGCCGTCGGTCACACGATCCTGGAACTCTCCGCTGGAGGGGTTTGATGTCTTAACAAGAACGAAGATACCCTTATCCTCTTCTTTGCATACATCAATGAAAGGCTTAACTCCGTCGCTTCCAAGGTAAGGATTAACTGTCGCAAAATCCTCTTCGAATCCTCTGAATTCTTTTCCGCCGATTGTCACATGGCCGAGATGTCCCTGTGCATAAGCTGCGGAAGTGGAACCTATATCACCTCTTTTGATATCACCGATAACAACAAGCCCCTTCTCCTTACAGTATTTTACGGTACGATCAAAAGCGATCAGGCCCGGTATACCAAAGGTCTCATACATTGCAATCTGGGGTTTCACTGCCGGAATAAGATCGGCAGTAGCATCAACTATTCCCTTATTGAATTCAAATATAGCCTCTGCCACACCCTCGGGATTTTCCCCTTTTTCCTTATAAGCTGCATCCAATAAATGCTTCGGGATGAATTTAAGCTGAGGGTCAAGTCCTACGACTATGGGTGCGGTCTTTTGAATCTTTTCAATAAGCTTTGAGATCATTTTGTTTCCTTTCATACTCCTGCAAGCGCAGATTGTTCGGCGTATTTCTTGATGTTGGAAGCATTTGCATATTTCTTAACATCATCGCCGTCCACAACTACTAACGTAGGCGCCTGTCTTATTTTATATTTCTGAGCAAGCTCGATATTCTCTTCGGCATCGATCAGCATATAATCGATATTCTTGAGGTACCCTTTTACAAGCTTGCAGTTCGGGCAAGTCTTTGTGGTAAAGAGATATTTGATCTGCTCAGGGCTCTTTACGCTTACTTCCGAGTGTTCATCGAAAATATCGCTCATTGTTACCACCGCCGACTTCGTGCGCTTTAATGAAGACTTTGACATATCATAATTTACACGATCGGCATATTCCTGAAGCTTACCGTCGTTCCAGTTCTGAACCGGACGATAGTAGCCTGTGATCCTGGAGTAAACCTCGGTTCTCTTTCCGCAGTGAGGGCACTCCTTAACTTCACCCTTGAGATATCCGTGCTCGGAGCAGATGCTGTATACAGGTGAAAGTGTGTAATAAGGCAGTCTGTAATTCTCCGCAATTGTTCTTACAAGGGTTGCGGCTGCCTTCCAGTCGGGAAGCTTCTCTCCTAAGAATGCATGGAATACTGTTCCGGATGTATAGAGAGTCTGAAGCTCGTCCTGGATATCAAGAGCATCAAAAATATCAGCAGTATATCCGACAGGAAGATGAGAGCTGTTGGTATAGTAAGGTGTCTCTCCCTCATTTCCCGCAGTCCTGATAGCAGGCCACTTAGCCTTATCATGCTTAGCGAATCTGTATGCGGTGCTCTCTGCGGGCGTTGCCTCAAGGTTGTAAAGATCGCCGTACTCTTCCTGATATCCCGAGAGTCTGTCACGCATATGGTTAAGAACTTCTTTGGTAAATTCCTGTGTGCTCTTTTCCGTCATGTCCGCACGCAGCCAGTTCGCATTAAGTCCCACTTCGTTCATTCCCACAAGGCCGATCGTAGAGAAATGGTTGTTGAAAGTTCCGAGATATCTCTTGGTGTAAGGATAAAGACCCTCGTTGAGAAGCTTGGTGATAACGCCTCTCTTGATCTTAAGACTTCTTGCGGCAATATCCATAAGTCTGTCGAGACGCTTGTAGAACTCGTTCTTGTTAGCTGAAAGATATGCGATCCTGGGCATATTGATCGTAACAACGCCTACAGATCCGGTGCTCTCTCCGGAACCGAAATATCCTCCGGACTTCTTTCTGAGTTCTCTTAAGTCGAGACGAAGTCTGCAGCACATACTTCTTACATCACTGGGCTCCATATCGGAGTTGATGTAATTTGAGAAATAAGGAGTTCCGTACTTGGCAGCCATCTCGAAGAGAAGACGGTTGTTTTCTGTATCCGACCAGTCAAAATTGCTTGTTATGGAATATGTGGGGATAGGATACTGGAAGCCTCTTCCGTTTGCATCGCCCTCGATCATGGTCTCAAGGAATGCCTTGTTGACCATATCCATTTCCTTCTGACAATCCTTGTAGCAGAAATCCATATTCTTGCCGCCTACGATGGCAGGAAGTTCTGCAAGATCGGCAGGAACGGTCCAATCAAGAGTTATATTCGAGAAAGGTGCCTGTGTTCCCCAACGGCTGGGTGTATTTACACCGAAGATAAATGTCTCAATGCACTTCTTTACCTCTCGGTATGATAAGTTATCAACCTTTACGAAAGGCGCAAGATAGGTATCAAATGAGGAGAAAGCCTGAGCTCCGGCCCATTCATTCTGCATGATACCGAGGAAATTTACCATTTGGTTGCAAAGTGCGGAAAGATGAGATGCAGGAGCGGAAGTGATCTTTCCGGGGATACCGCCAAGTCCTTCCTGAATAAGCTGCTTTAAAGACCATCCGGCGCAATATCCTGTAAGCATTGAGAGGTCATGGATATGGATATCTGCATTTCTGTGTGCATTTGCGATCTCTTCATCATAGATCTCGGACAGCCAGTAATTGGCAGTTACGGCGCCGGAATTGGAAAGGATAAGTCCGCCGACCGAATATGTTACGGTTGAATTCTCCTTAACTCTCCAATCCTCAACTTTAACATAGCTGTTAACGACATCCTTGTAATCAAGGATAGTAGACTTCATCTCACGCATCTTTTCATGCTGCTTACGATATAAGATGAATGCCTTTGCCACATCTGTATATCCGGAAGTCTCAAGAACTTTTTCAACACTGTCCTGGATCATTTCCACATGGATAGCGCCATCCTGAACCTTGTCCTGAAAATCTGCAGTGACCTTAAGCGAAAGCATATCGATGATATCATTGTTGTAAACCATCTCGGTGGCCTCAAACGCCTTGCGAATTGCATCACCGATCTTAGTTAACATAAAATCTGCTTTCGATCCGTCTCTCTTGATTACGCTAAACATACCCTCTCATCCTTTCTCACACAAGATATAGTTCTTTTCCCCTGTTTTTGGCAACAAAAATGCCATGTTTCGAACTTATTAACTTGATTTCACTGTCTGTTCGTTGCGGATTGTGTAAACAGAACGTTTACATAACTGCTGAATTTGACCGTGTATTTGTATTCTATCAAAGGGTATTTTGCATGTCAATAAAAAAACACAATATCTAATGTATACCTTTAAGGTCGTACACAAGATATTGTGATGTATAAAACAGAACAGTTGTTAAAAATGCACAATTTTAGCAGGTGCTATCTAGTAATTAGGAACGCATATTCCTTCTCCATAGCCTCATCCGGGCCGTAGATCTCAAGATATGACGCCGCAAGTTCGGCAGCAGTCTCATAATCCCCCATATATTCTCTGCAGACTATCTCATTGTGCTTCATAGTCTGCATATATGTATTGTTCTCGGCAATGGATATACCTCTGGCAAACGCTTCCGCAGCCTTGTCATATTCGCCCTGCTTAGCATAATAAAGCCCCATCTCATTGCAGACCGAAGGATCCTCATGGTCATCCAGGAATCCCTGATATATAGCTGATGCATTCTCTCCCTTATCCAGATCCTGATAACAGCGTCCAAGCATCCTGATCAGATCTGTATCCGAATTACCGGTGCTCCTTGCATGTTCAAAATAATTGGCCGCTTCCTCAACCTGTCCCGAATAATAACATATCCTGCCATTGTCATAATCATTTAGTTTTGACTTATCCAGAGCCTGCGCAGCCGTCAGGAATTCAGCCCCTTCGGATTCTTTTCCGAACTTGGCGTAATCCTCATAGATATCGATGTAAATCCCACCGTTGTGTTTGCCCGCGTTGCTTGCTTTCGTAAAATCCTCGTCTGCGCCCTCAGTCTCACCTATAGATAACCTGAGCTTTCCGCGTTCAAGCATAGCAGCCTCATCTCCCGGATTGACCGCTATGACAGCATCAAGGCGCTCAATAGCCTTATCTGTCTCGCCAAGCTTCGCATACGAAACGGCAAGATAATAATTGATATCGCACTCAAGGCTTCCGTCAGCGGTTCCTGCAGCCTCAAGAGCCCGATTAAAATGTAAAATAGCCTTACCGTACTCGGCCTGTCCCATATACGCCAGTCCGATGCCGCGTTCCGCCTCTTCCCTAAGAGCCTTGTTTTCTGTTGCAGGGAGCAGGATCTCAATAGCCGCATCATATTCCTGAAGAGCCACTTTATTCATCCCTTCTTCAATAGCGCTCGAGGCAGAGTTGCCGCAGGCACACAGGAACAATCCCAACGAAGCCGCTGCCGCAGTATTAATTATCTTTTTGATCCGATCATCAGTCATCATCGATGCCATAATATTTCATTAACCTCAAGAAATTCAGGTAAATTTAAAACACTATCCTCAATGCCGCTAAACCTATAATACAGCATTAGCATTCCAAACGCAAAGCCCCGCCGCTCCATATAACACGAGAATATCACGATATGAAAATAAGCATAAAAAAATCTCCCTTCAGGGAGATATATATTAAAAGCAGCTGGGCTGGCTGGATTCGAACCAGCGAATGCAGGGATCAAAACCCTGTGCCTTACCGCTTGGCGACAGCCCAGGAGGGTGGGTAGAGGGACTCGAACCCTCGGTCTCCAGAACCACAATCTGGCGCGTTAACCAACTACGCCATACCCACCATTTTGCCATCTGTTGAAGGCTGTCAATTCAGACTGTTCTCACAGTCAATGTGCCCGAAGGGATTCGAACCCCCGACCCACGGCTTAGAAGGCCGTTGCTCTATCCAGCTGAGCTACGGACACACGCTACTTTCAGACGCGAGAGTTATTATCCCAAAAAAAGCAGAGGCTGTCAACCCCTGCTTTTAGTTTTCTTTATATTTTTTGTTTTCTTAAACCGACTTCAGCGAATAAGTACCGTTGCCGTGCTTTGTGAATTTGTTCATCCACTCTCTCGCCTTGCTGTTGCCGTTGTTCGCAGCTTTTGCAAAATGAGAATAAGCCTCTGTATAATTCGGACCTCCGTTAATGGGAAGTGTTCTAAGATAGCCTATAACATACTCGGCATCCTTCTCGCCCTCTTCCAGTGCCTGAGAAGCATAATCGTAGGCTTCTCTGTACATATCGTCATCCGGCTTGTATCCGACGATACGATCCGGATTAGAGAGACAATAAGCTATACGATATTTTGCAAAGCGATCATTGCTTATCATAGCAAGAAGCTTCTTGTACCATTCAACAGCCGCTTTGGGATCGCGCTTTACGCCGGTTCCGTAATCATATGCAACAGCTATATTACGAATACCTGTCTCCTCACCGGCTTCCGCGCCCTTGAGATTCCATGCAAACGCCTCCTTAGGATCACGCTTCACGCCGTCTCCGTAGAGATAGCAACGGCCAACCATCGCAACACCCTTAGGGCTTCCGAGTTCAGCACTTTCTTTATAGCACTCAAACGCCTTGGCCATATCCTTTTCAACCGTTACACCGTCTTTATAAACCTTAGCCAGTGCCAACAGCGCGCGAATCTTCTTCGGCACGTCCTTCACAACTTCTTCGTCCTCAAGGACAGCCTCAAGTATACGCTTAAGATATTCAGGCTCATCAGGAAGTTCCGAACGATTTCTCAAAACATACTCACTGTAGCAAAGTCCGGACTCACCTTTCCCGTGTACAGCAGCATCCTTAAGAAGCGGGAAAGCAAGCTTGAACGCATTCTCCTCGTAATAAAATACTCCAAGCAGATCTTCAACATCGATAAAGTAAGCATTGTCCGCTTCTTCGGACATCTTTACTCCCGACTTATTCTCATATTCATGATAACGATCGAGGACTGCTTCAAGCGCAGCTTTGCCAACATTGCCACCGGACTTCATGGACTTGATTGCTTTTGCGGCATCCTTGTCCGCACTCGCTCTCATCTCCTCCAGCTTTTTCGCCTCTTCTTCACGCTTTCGCTCTTCTTCGGCTAAGCGCGCAGCTTCCTCTGCGGCTTTTCTTTCTTCTTCAGCCTTTCGAGCCGCTTCCTCTTCGGCGCGCTTCCTTTCTTCTTCAGCTTTACGAGCCGCTTCTTCCTCGGCACGTTTCCTTTCTTCTTCGGCTTTCCGAGCCGCTTCTTCCTCGGCACGTTTCCTTTCTTCTTCCGCCTTACGCGCCGCCTCTTCCTCGGCACGCTTTCTTTCTTCCTCAGCCTTACGAGCCGCTTCTTCCTCGGCACGTTTCCTTTCTTCTTCCGCCTTACGCGCCGCCTCTTCCTCGGCACGCTTTCTTTCTTCCTCAGCCTTACGAGCCGCCTCTTCTGCAGCTTTTTGCTCTGCAGCTTTTCGTTCTTCTTCGGCTTTACGAGCTGCTTCTTCCGCTGCACGCTTTCTTTCTTCTTCGGCTTTACGCGCCGCTTCTTCTGCAGCTTTTTGTTCCGCAGCTTTTTGTTCCGCAGCTTTTCTTTCTTCTTCCGCCTTGCGCGCTGCTTCTTCTGCAGCTCTTTGTTCTGCGATCTTTCTTTCCTCTTCCGCCTTGCGCGCTGCTTCTTCTGCGGGGCCGTTAGCCGGAGCCATACCTGCCACAGAGGCAAAGCTCTGACCGGGAGCATTCTGAACCTGCTGTGAAACAGGAGGAACTGCCACAGGAGACGCCTGAGCAGCCTGAACAGGTGTTACAACAGACTGAGCAGGTACTGCTTCCGTAACATTAGACTGAACGGGTGCCCCCGTAGGATTATGCGGAGGTGTTCCATCCTGCGGAAGGCTCCATACAGCAGCCGCAGGCTGAACATATTGATTTTCTTCTTTTTTGGATGAACTGTTTGAGCTGACTCTTCCCGAGGAATTAAGATTGATCTCGGCATCCCCTCCAAGAGAAGATGAAAAATCTTCGGGGGACTTTAAGAAATCAAGTTCCGGAAGCGGCTGTGCCGATTGCTGAGGTGCCGCTGCAGGTGCAGGCGCCGGAGCAGGCGTAGCCTGTTGCTGCGGTCGGGGTGCAGCATTATCCGAACTAACGATATTCTCAGGAGCAACATAATCGTTGCCCTTCCTGTCAAGGAATGACAAATCAATGCCACCCTCTGTGGGCTTACCGCACTTCCAGCAGAACTTAGCTTTTCCTTCAAGTGTCTCGCCGCAATATATGCACTTCTTGGTCTTGGGAGCTATCTCGAAACCAAAGACCGAAGCTGTTTCCGTGATATCCGAGGATCCGCATTCGCCGCAGAATTTGTCTTTCCTTCCAAGTCTGTGTCCGCAGTTTGCGCAAACTCTAGCCATTACACATACCCCCATGTAAAAATTGCATTAAAATAAGGACTTGTCTGTCAAACATTATAGTATAGATATACAAATTAGTAAAGAGATTTTAGATAACTCAGGATACAAAAAACCGCCTTGAAAAGGCGGTTTATACTTGTTTTCTGTCGGTTTTCTTTAAGTTCATTCAGGGAATACAACATACCTTGTCTGTCTTCCGAAAGCAACCGCTTCCTCATGGGTATCAAAATAAATATCGATATGATTTCCCTCTACCATTCCTCCGCAGTCTTCAGCCACAAAAGAACCCAGTCCTTCTATATCCACCTTTGTACCGTAAGGTATCACATTCGGATCTACCGCAATGGTCCTGCCTGCTGTCGGAATAGTTCCCGTAGCAGTATGCTGCTCTACACCTGTGACTTCCGAAGAGAACTTGCCGCAGCACTTCTCACAAGGGCAATATCCTGTACATGTAAAAGCAAGCGCTCTGCCGCCGGCCTTGGTGATATCTTCTACCCTGCTAAAGAGGCAGGCCGACATCACATAACCTTCATAGCCGTTATATTTTACAAGACAATACTCATCTTTGATATTTCCAACAACTTCAACCGCAGAACCTTCGGGGATCGCCGTGACCCATCCGTAGGACTTGCCGGCTCCGTCTCTCATATTTACATCAGTAAGTGTGCAGTACAACACGCCAGCTGAAGCTTCCTTCTTTTCTTCAGGCGCCTTCTCAACACCATGATCAGGATTCATCGCCGCAGCGGAAAATGCGGTAACCGTACGAAGAACCGTTTCACTCGAGCTCCCATTCTTATCAGCAGGTTTCTTATCCGGGTCTTTTTTTCCCGATGCGCCGTTAAGTACCATAGTCATAGCCATAACGCTTTTTCCACCGGATTGCTTCTCGTTCACATTGTCCGTCAAAGCAGATGCCACTGCAGCAACAGCAACAGTATCAACACATCCGCTGTAGATATAACCTTCTTCTCCGTTATGCGAAACATAACAGAAATCATTTCCCTCATCGCGGATCATCAAAACACTTTCGCCACGCTTAACAGATCCTATCTGTCTCGAATCCCTTGAAGGAGCTTCTCTCAGGCAGGATGTAGCCAGGACTTCATAATAGCTTCCGCTATTGTACAGAGAAGCAGCCTTTACACTTGAGGGAAAAAGAACAGCAGCACAAACACTGCACAGAAAAAGCACTGCTAACATAGCGACCGTATTGTGCTTTATTCCAATTGCTCTCATTACTGTAAACCTCTTAATTATTTTTTAACTTTTCGAAATCTAACTTAACACTTTCTTAACAAGTGTTAACAATTATATTTTTTGTAAACCAAAATGTCAAGCCCACCGCTTAATTACGCTTTTTTGTATTTTTTCGTGCGTAACAATTCCGAAATAATTTATTGCTTTCTATATAAAAGCGCTTTCCGAAAAAACAAAAAAAGCACCCTGCCAAAAGCAGGGTGCCTGAATTTCAATTCATATCAGATCACTGTTCAAAACATCCGGCGATCTCGTTAACCGCTCTTGTCTCATCGGAGCCGTCCGCCTTGAGTTCAAAACATGTTCCTTTTCTGAGTGTGAGAACCGTCATTCCCATGATACTCTTCATGTTAATATCCTTGTTCCCTTCACTGATGTGAAGCGTGCAGTCATAATGGCAAGCTGATTGAACCAGATAAGGGATGACATCCATGTCCATGTCTTTCTGAATCTTGATCGTCTTTGTGATCATAATGAAGTCCTTTCTTGAATCATTCTCCAAGCCTCAGACAGCAAAAAATCAACTGTCATCTGCAGTCAATAATACCGGCTGTAAATTTCACAACGATATAAGGATAACATAATATAAAAGAGTTGCAATATTGGTTTTTACAAAAAAGCACAAAAGAAACAAAAGAAAATTAATAAAATTGCCGAACAGATTACTTTTTCAACGCTTTTCCCCGTTCTTTCCGTCCTATTCCGCATTGAATTAACGGAACGAAGCCGAATACCCACATGAGACCGAGCAAAAAAATAAAACCCTGTAAGCATTCTTACAGGGTTTTATTTTCGAGCGATAGACGGGACTCGAACCCGCGAGCTCAACCTTGGCAAGGTCGCGTGCTACCAACTGCACCACTATCGCATTTATTTCCTGTCGCTTCGTCCTCACCGCGACAAAAGCTATATTACTATATCGGTATACATTTGTCAAATGTTTTTTTTAATTTTTTTATAAAAACTTTTACATATCCGCCTTCATCGTATATATCCTTGCAAGAGCATCATTAAGCCTTTCTTCTGTGATTGCTCCGTCATTGATAGCCTTAAGTACATCATTATAAGTATTTTCAAAATCAGAAGATACATATATCATGTCTGCACCGGCATTAATGGCACGGAGTGCGGCTTCTCCCTGATCGAAACCTGCATCCTTTGCGATAACCGACAGATCATCAGTAATTACTACGCCGTCAAAACCAAGATTACCCTTAAGCTCCTCGGTGATCATTTCATATGATATATAAGAAGGAACTTTTTCTCCGTTTTCTTCCGCAACAGCCAGATTACCTACCATTACCATTTCCGCGCCTTCATCAATAGCAGACGCAAAAGGCTTATATTCAAAGTCTTTAAATTCATCAAGACTTCTCTCGGTGGATGTACTTCCTCCCGATATCCCGTTTACAACACTGCCCTGGCCGGGGAAAGTTGTCAGACATGATACGATAGACTGATCAGAAAGACCTGATACAGCTGAAGATGTCATGGAAGCCACAACTTCAGGATCGGTACCGAAAGATCTGTCCTTCTGATAATATCCGCTTTCCGAAGCCACATCGCAAACAGGTGCGATATCAATATCTATCTGATACTTATTGAGATAACTTCCTATCTCAAGATATGCCTGATATGCATTGGTCTTCTCACCTGATGCACCAATATCGGAAGCGGATGAAGCAGCAGTCTCTCCTGTACCTTCAGCCAGTGTATTAAAAGCACCTTCTTCTCTGACAGCCGTCATCAGCCCGAAAATCTCATTATCCGCAGCATATATACCGTTATACATTTCCCTGGTACTACCTACCATGGTCATGAACTGATTCTTATCGGTAACATTTTGCTTACTATATACAATTGCTCCCACCGGGAATTTTTCCAGCGCGGCCTTTGTACCGTCGCCTGCTCTGGTAGCAACATCAACACCGGTGATCGCTTCCGGACTAACCATGAAAAGAGCACCTGCTTTCTGTTCCGGTGTCATAGACTCTATGATCGCCAGGATCTCAGGATCGATCTCCGGCTCTTCGGGAACTTCATCGGCATTATCCGAAACAGAATTTTCCGAAGGGGAATTGATCGCATCCGGCGAAGAAATCGTAAGATTATCATCGGAAACCGAATCCTGCGCTGCAATATTCTCAGATATAGCAGCTTCATCTCTTGCCTTCTGCTCAACAAAAAGAGATACCAGCTTCCTTGCTCCCATAAATCCGACAACAGATAAAATGCCGATAAGCAGCAAAAGTATTACATATGATAATATCTGATTGCGCACTCTGCGTCTGTGCCTTATCTTTCGCTTAACGCTCTTGGCGTCTTCCGGATTTATCTTATCGTTCTCGCTCATTTTAATTCCCGTCCGTAAAACAACTTATTGATGTTATTCTCAAATTGTTAACATAATGTAACAATTAAAAGCTATATTAACATATTAGTGCACATAATGAAAGCCCCTGCAAATCCTATTTTTGATCTGCAAGGGCCCTCACTCTGATTCGTAGTCCAATGGACCATACCTCCAAAATTCTGACTGCTTTTCGTCCGTTTACCGATTCTCATCGCGGACATCCTCGATATTTAGTTGACTACCAATCCGGATACTTTTGCCTATCATCCTTCACCCTTGGTTCCATAGAACCGCGACTGTTGCTTTCCTGCCGCTATCTCCTTTGATGAAACTTAAATAAGCTTGTAATCCGACTTCCTGTACCTCTCGATTTCATGTTCCACATTGACAGAGCGCTGTTCGCTTTCTCGTTACGATATGCAATTCATCCATCTGTTCAGGAACCTTCCCTCTGAAGTACTTTACTTAACTTTCGGGTGGACCGTACCTCCTTCTTCAAGTAATCCTAGACAACCTTTCTGCTGTCATCCGTTTCATTGATCCGCCTTTCTGATCTATGTGATCAACAACTTGTGTTGTTGCTATGTCTATATACTACCACATAAAGTATATTTGTCAACACTTTTTTGAATATTTTTTAGATTAAATTTTACATCTTTTATTGTATGCAGGATTTGTATACTCTTTATAAGTGCAACAAAAAAGAGATTCCTTTCGGGATCTCTTTTTCACTGTCTTCATTTTAACCATGCAGTCTACAGCCCAAAGCCTGTTTAATCCTCTTTTTCATCGGATTTAACACTATCCTCTTCCGGCATATTACCGGCCACGCAATACAGCTTTCTGCGTCTTTCCATCTCTTCCGGTGGCGGCGCCGGAATATCCTTATGCACCGCTGTTACGGAATAAACAACAACACCGTTTTTCTTTCCCTTGAGAGGAATTACACCTACTTCCTCAACGTCAACACGTTCCTTTACTCTTGCATAGAGTACATCGCTGATATAAACCTTGCCGGCGCCTGCATTGGCTTCAAGTCTGGCTGCCGTGTTTACAGTGTCACCTATGGCAGTATAGTCCATCCTGAAGTCGCAGCCTATATTTCCGGTGACGGCAGGTCCGCAGTTTACACCCACGCCAAAACCTATCTTGCGGCCGAACTGTTCTTCGATCCTGTTATTTAAGGGCTCGCTTCCCATTGCGATATCCATCGCGGCACAGACACTTTTGAATTCATAGTCATCCAGATCAAAGGGTGAATTAAAAACAGCCATGGTACAGTCACCCACGAATTTATCAAGAGTTCCCAGATTATCGAAAACAGCCTTTGTTGTAAGAGCAAGATACTGATTAAGGATCGCCACTACATCCTCGGGGCTTAAAGCTTCCGACATGGTGGTAAAACCGCGGATATCTACGAAAAGCGCCGAGATATCTCTGCTTTCACCGCCGAGACTTACTTTGTAATTTCCGGTCGAAGAGATTTCCTGGATGATCTGCGGTGCAACATACTTACTGAAAGCCTTGAGTATCCTTGTCTTATTCAGATATTCCTGAAGGTATTTTTTTACCAGAATATAAATGTAAAAGAGTATCAATACTACAGGAAAATAAATAATGCTGATAACGATCCCATTATTATTATGCATGAACCTGCCGAATATCAATTCCGCAACAATAGCCGCAATCCCGCAGACAGAAGCGCCTATCACGCGCATTTTTCTGAAAGCAAGAACAACCAACGCTGCTGCCAAAGCAAATATCGAAGCGAACACATATGGGTCACCGTTTACGGAGAAACGGTTTTGCATAAATGCCTGAAGGATGTTTGCATGGATCTCTACTCCATACATCTGCTGTGTACCACCGGTAGGAACATTATAATTATCCATCATTCCGGGAGCATAGGCACCGACTAAAACTATACAGTCCGCGAAAGCACGGGGATCGATCCTCCCCTCGAGCACATCTTCCAGAGATACATATTCATAATCCCCGGGACGTCCGGAATAATCTATTATGGACCTTCCGTAACGGTCTATGCGATAATCCTGCGGTTCGGTATTTCTCTTCTCGCAATATGTCTTGTAGATCATCCAGGGAAAACTTTTATACGTGATACCGTTGTAGGAATTTTCCGTAGAAATACGGCGCACTGTGCCATCCGAATCCTGAGAAACATTCGAATAACCTATATGACATACTTTTGCCAGCTCATCATACGGCAGATACATATCCTTAACAGGATAATAAGGTATGCCGTTTGCATCGATCTCCGGCATATCCGCATATTTGAACTGTCCTACAACTACCGTATCCCCAAATTCTTTTGCGGCATCGGCAAAAGCAAGGTCCCCGGCTTCATCAACGTGGCCGGAAAACTGCATATCAAGACCTATGATATCGGGTTTATTCTCTTCATCTTCCGTCAGTTTCCGGATAAGATCCGCATAAACAGATCTGGACCATGTATTAATAGGTCCGTACTTTTCCAAAGTCTTTTCATCAATGCCGATTATCTTAATCTGTCCTGATACGCCTCTCGGTGTCTGATAGAGTGCATCCGTCGTCATGTAGTCAAGTCTTGAAAAGGAATTGGTTACCGTGAGTATGAAAACAAGGCCTGCGGCAAATAACATGCATAGCAGATCATATACATAGACACTGATCTTTTTCTTTTCCGAAGGTTTATTATTCACTCTCATTAACTCATTTCTTGCTGAATGTCAGACTCATATTACTCTTTACATAGAATTGATTGCCGCCGGCATATACCGTATTATCGCCATCAACCATCCACTGACTTCCGCCATCGAATGAATAAGCGACGTTAGACTTAAGTGAGATCTTCCTGCCGGGAGGTATAACCTTATTCTCAAGCCACTGAGGTGTTATCTCGATGGTAAAATTATAACTGTTCCCGGCAAGATCCGTTGCTACCACTTCAAGAGTCTGTGTATCATCACCTGCCAGCAGATCGATCTCACATCTTCCGTTCTCAACTTTGTATTCCGTCCCGCCCACGAAGACCGTTGCAAGATTATCATCCACTATAGTAAATTTCATATCATCAAGGAAGACCTTGACAGTTTTCGTGGATTCATCGAGTTTAACGCCATCTTCAAAAGAAACAACCGGTAGATCCTTGTCTATCTTAACATCAAGTTTCAGATCCACCGCATCTGTAATGGCACCATCGGAAACACGTTTATAATATATCTTATCGATCTTGTCATCCCATGCTATCTTCTCAAAAAATTCACCGTTCTTCGATGTACCGATAAGATATCCTGAAGGTGCCTTTATCTTAACATCGGATTTAAACCACCCATAGTTTCCCTTATCCCCGTCAGCTGTCGCCTTGCTGTTCGGTGCCTCAAGGTAATCAATAGTGAAAGTTTCTGTCCAGTTCACAGCTTTATAAAACCCTGTTGCGGGAGCTGTGATCCTTGCCGTATACTTGCCGGGGTCCGTAGGTGCTTTCGTGGTATAAGTATCATCCGACGCTCCGAACTCCTTATAGCTAAGTGTTAATTCTGCAGGAGATTTCGATGAACCGGTTACCTCAAACGAAGCCCCATAATAGATTTTATCCGGGAAAACAATGTCCGGTGTATCTGTAGCCGTATAATCGGAAAGAGTTATCATGCCGGTTATGGCCTTATCCTCTCCGCGTCTTAAATATACTCCCCCCGCTTTCTTGGCAGCAGAATAAAGCACTGAAGCTCCAAAAGAAGAATCCGGCGATGTGGAAATGGTATATCCGCCAACAGGTACGATAGTAAGATCCGTAACCGTACCGGTACTGTTTACCACTTCCTTGTATGTATAGGGGTTTACAGGTTTATCCAGATAAGAGATCTCAAACTCTTCCGTATCCTCATCTGCTTTATAATCATCCGTTTCCTTTAACTTTGCTCTGGCGATATATTTTCCGCCCTCCATTGGAACAGTCTTTGAATATGAGCTGTCGTTCCCGTCTTTTTTTCTGAATTCCACGGTAACCTCACCGTCAGAATTCTTTTCTATATCATATTTGACTTCAGCTCCCACATATACCGGGGTCTTAATTTTTATATCAACATTACCTGTTTTCTTTTCGACCCATACGGCATCAAAGGTTATTGTTTTGCTGATCTCATCCTCTTCGGGTGTAAAACTGTATGTTGCCCCAAGGTCATATTTTGAGCTTCCTTCCGACCAACCCTTTAGATTATGTTCCGACTTTTCAAAGTCAGCTTTATCTAAAAGTGTTATCTGTGCCGAGCCGTCCGTTTCCGATAAAGGTACGGTCATAGTCTGAGTGATAGTGTCACCGTCACCACCATTGGGTCTGTATTGTACAGTCAGCGCGATCTCGGGTTTTCTTGTCCATATCGCGTCAAAAACAAGAGGGCCGTCCTCATTTGCACTGATGACGCATTCGTCACCCAGATCGAACTCTTCACCGCTTGAAGTTAATTTCCATCCCGTAAGATCATATCCTGTACGGGTAAAATCAGCCGATCCGAGCAGATCGAAGGCCTTAAAATCTCCGCCCATCTGAGTTTCACAGCGCTCATCCTTATTTATCTCACTTCCGGTGCCGCCATTCGGCCTGTATGTTACTTCAACATGAGGGATACGCTCCCATACGGCAAAAAAATTTACAGAACTGTCAGCTGAGCTTGCTATATAATAACCGCCGAGACTGTAATCGACACCGCCTGATGCCTCCTCGCTCCATCCCTTCAGAATATATCCGTCACGTTCGAAAGTATCTTCGCCGCCTCTTAACTGAAAAGGTTCATCCGAAAAAAAGACTTCCGTATCTTCTATTGAAGCTCCGCCTTGAAAGTTTGGATTATAGATAACCTGAATACTATATTCCGGAATATAAGAAACTCTGGTCCATCCCTCAGCAGATTTGGATTTTATCTTGCTCCATTTTTCCACATCGCTGATACCATCTACACTACCGGGGAATGTAAAGGAGTTTCCGGCAGTAACCTGAAAAATCTGTCCCGCACCGCTGACTGCGGTACCCGAGCCGTTAAAATTATCAACTTCGTTGGCGGCTTGATTCTGGTAAGCATAAAATGCAAACTGTGTATTCTGATCAACACTGCAAGAATCCCCCGGTTCTGCTTCGGATGGATACGATGTGGCTGCCGTAACCTTAAGCAAGCCAACTCCGTTTACACCTTCCATATCAAATATGAGCCCAAGTATAACCAGACTTGCTGTGATCCTGCGGATCATTATATTTTTCATCTTCTTACTGATACTCTTCATATTCCACATAGTATCTCCATTCTCCCGCATATTAGCACACGTTTTATTCTACCTTAGTTTCCGGGCTTCCATTCAATATCCGTATCTTCTGTAATAGGAGTATCGAAATTAAATTGCCAGCTACCGGATGCTGTGGGCATGAGTAAGGGCTCTTCAACTTTTTCCGCCTTATTGACGCTGACAGTACCAAAAACCTTTTTATCGTATATAAATGTTACTTTAAAAGGCCCTGCTGCTTCCTTAAGGTCCTCTAATTCCTCAGGTGTTTTACCTATATCCTGCTCACCGTTTTGAACTACCATGTCCAGGTACTCAAGAGTCTGACCGTTCAATTCGTCAAAAACGATATCTTCAGTATCTCCGACATAATCGTTTTTATTATCCTCACGTTTGATCTTAACCTGCTTTCCGCTTTCTACACTTTTCTCATTATTACTTTTCTCACCGTTAGCCTGTAAAGGATCTGTCACTACGATTCCGTCAAATGTCTGTACCCCGGTGACTAATGTCCCGTCTTCGCTAACAGATTGATTATTGTTTCCGGAAGCACTGTTACCGCTCTCTGTGGCTGAATTATCACTTGATGATCCTGTAGCTCCGTCAGATTCTACCGTGACCTCCGCTCTGTACACAGTTCCTCTGACCGACATTGTTGCATTCTGCGTATTCAGCTCATATACAGACTTATCGGACAGAGCCTCATTAATCTGGTTGATCACGGCGCCTTCAAGGAGCTGTATGGTAGTCTTTGAATTCTCGGCTGTTCCTGTTGCTTCCAGTATTATCCTGGTATGATTTTCCAGATAAATATATTTATCTTCATCAGCCTTGATGACCATCATTCCTTCCACAAGAGATATCTCATCCCCACTCTGAAGGAGCATATTTTCATAAGGCGTCACTTCACTTCCGTCTCCGTGTACAACACTTGCCTGCCCATCTACCTGATAGATCTTGAGCACTCTGTATGACTTATCTTTAAAAAAGAACAGACAGCCCACTACTACAGCGACGATTATGACTACGATAGAAGCTATGATGATTATTATGTTTTTTTTGATATTCTTATTTGATTCCATTTGATCTTACTCTGTCCAATCGCTAAAGTTTATATTATATTTCCATGAATAAGCCACTGTTAAAAGGCAGTTTTTAAATAAGTCCCAGTTTCTTAAGGAATTCCACGGATCTACGCTGTGCGTCGACACCGTTATTTTCAATCAATATTGAAATATCCTTCATATATTTTTCATAATAAGATTTGAAATCATCCCAGGCGATAACACCGTCTCCCACAGGAAGATGCTGATCCCTGACACCGTCGTTATCGTTAATATGGACATGTCTGACATAGGGTCCCACCGTATCCGACCATTCATCAATATCATGCCCTGCGCCAAAACAAACAGCATGTGCATAATCATAACACAGTCCGAAATTATGCACATCTTTTAATCTTTCCGCAAGTATCGCCAGCAAAGACGGATCTGCATCAAACATATTTTCAAGCCAGATCTGACTGTCAGGGAATTCCAGACAAACTTTTCGCCAGAACTCTTCATTGCTTTCAAGCCAGTTATCCGTATAGCTCTTAAGGCTAAGCTGCGGACTTATATTGGAATGAAAAACCGTGCCTTCGGCTCCGAGTCTTTCGGAGATCCTGAGGCTCTGCCTTATCCTCTTTTCTCCGATCTTCTTTATCTCTTTATCTTCACTGAAGATCAGTACATCAAAGAAATCTCCGTGATTAGTGACAGGTCCCGGAACCCGTATCTTTGAATAAACGGAAATCAGCTCATCACAACGCTTTTCATCATCCAGAACTTTCGGAGAAAAAAAATCATTATATTCGAAACCCAATCCTAATTCATCAGCAAGTTTAATGCTGTCTTCAAGATGTGAAGGATCAGGTATGATCTGAAACGCCGCCACTTCAGCCCTCCCTGACTACTCTGTTTCTTCCGCTTTCCTTAGCTATGTATAATCGCCTGTCGCAGACGGCGATATTTTCTTCAGCAGATCTGGCCGGATCTATATCACCGCAGCCAAAGCTTAAAGTAACGCTTATCGCAGTCCCGTCAAATATACATTCCGACTCTTCCACTGCTGCTCTTATCTTTTCCGCGGTAGCAACGGCACCTTCAATACCTGTATCATTGAGCAGAACAATAAATTCTTCGCCGCCCCATCTGTATACCGTATCTGTCCTTCTTAATGAGCCGGCTGCTATTGCGGCCACATGACGAAGCACCGCATCTCCCGCATTATGGCCGTATGTATCATTAACGGCTTTAAAGTGGTCAATATCGCACATTATCATTGATCCGACCACATTATTTCTCCTGTCTATTCCATCACCGTATCGCATGCTGAAATCATGATAAAAACCTATACGGTTGCGGACTTTGGTCAGTCTATCCCTTTCAGCATCGGCCAGGAACAGATCGCTCTCCAGTGTGATGGAACAGATAAATGCCGCAAGAGAGAGTCTCTTGCAATCCCTTCTGATATTGAACTTTCCGTCACCGTCAAGCTTGTTTATCACCTGATAGGCGCCGATATATTCACCTCTGCTGTTGGTCACGGGCATAACAAGAATGGATTTTGTGATATATCCCGTGATCTTATCAACTTCCGCATTAAAGAAAGGATCATTATAGGGATCATTGGTGACAAGCGAACGTCCCTCTTTGAGCGCCTTTCCCACCATCCCCGTTCCGATGGGGATCTCTATCTTTCCTGTCCCTGTTGCAGACATTGTCCAAATAGTGCCTTTTTCCTTATCCTGTCTCCAAAAGCTTGCTCTGTCTGCATTTACAAGTCTTCTTCCAAGATCGGTAAGAAGACTGATTATAGTCAGATGATCTTCCTCCGCACTTGTTGCCGGATCCCTCATCTTTAAATATAGTTCATTTGATATCTCAAAAATATTATTTATGAGATCTTCGCCAAAAAAATCATCTGCACCGCCCTGAATATCTCTTCCGACTGTAGCAGTTATCCCGGGTACCGAATCCGGGATATTATCCGGAAATATATCCGATATACCGTAGGTCTTGCTTTCACCTGTTACGGACTTTTCCGGAGTTTCCCCGAGAAGTCCCGAACCGTCTGCAGGATTGAATCTTTCATTTGATGTATCCATCTTTCATCTCCCTTGTGATCTTGATAAAACCTACGGTTAGCGTTACTTATTAAAATGTTTACTCTAAGGTACATTCTATCAAAATTTACAACAGGATAATAATATTTTGTTTCTAATTTTTTAATTATTCAAAATTACAAAAAAACAGCAGAGGAACAAATCTAGTCCCTCTGCTGTAATAATATTAAATCAGATCAAACCGACTTAAGCTTCGTCAAGTCCGAAGATCTCATGAGCAGCATTCATTGCACGCTCAACTTCCTTCTCGTCGATAAGTACTGTTACACGGATCTCGGAAGTAGAGATCATCTTGATATTGATATTTGAGTTGTAAAGACATTCGAACATCTTGGAAGCAACACCGGGGTTACTCATCATTCCGGCACCAACAACGGAAACCTTTGCAACACCCTTCTCACACTCAACCTTGTCATATCCGATACGCTTCTTGTTGTCCTCGATGGTCTTCATAGCATCATCTGCATAGTCACCGACAACAGTAAATGCGATATCCTGTCTTCCGTCACGACCAACAGACTGAAGGATCATATCTACGTTGATATTTGCCTGGGCAAGAGCATCGAAAAGACGGAATGCAGCACCCGGCTTGTCGCTTACTCCCATTACAGAAATCTTTGCGCAGTTCTTATCAGAAGCTACACCGCTAATTAACATTCTTTCCACTTTAACTTCCTCCTTAACGACTGTTCCCTCTTCATTTGTAAGACTGGAACGTACCACAAGCTGTACGCCGTACTTCTTAGCCATTTCAACCGATCTGTTGTGAAGCACTCCTGCACCGAGTGTTGCAAGATCGAGCATTTCATCATAGGTGATCTCGGAAAGCTTTCTGGCATTCTTAACGATACGGGGATCTGCTGTATAAACTCCGTCAACATCCGTATAGATCTCGCAGGCATCTGCCTTAAGAGCTGCAGCAAGTGCTACTGCTGTAGTATCGGAACCGCCTCTGCCAAGTGTCGTATAGTCACCGTACTTGTTAACGCCCTGGAAACCTGTAACGATAACGATCTTCCTCTGATCGAGCTCATGGTTGATCCTTTCGGTATCGATCCTCTTGAGTCTCGCATTGGAATAAGCCGATGTTGTGCGCATCTCAACCTGGAAAGCATTTAATGACACTGCAGGTACTCCGAGCGCATCAAAAGCCATAGCTGCAAGTGCTACGGAAGTCTGCTCACCTGTGGTTAAAAGCATATCCATTTCACGCTTGGAAGGATTAGGATTGATATCCTTAGCCTTGGCGATGAGCTCATCAGTCATTTTTCCCATGGCTGAAAGCACAACGACTACATCATTGCCCTTTTTGTATTCTTCGATACATCTGCGGCAGACATTGAAAATACGCTCTTTGTTAGCTACCGACGTACCTCCGAACTTCTTTACTATCAGCATAGTTCTCTCTTTTCCTCCTTATATATAAAGGATGTTATTACAACCTTATATAACCTATAGCATCTTTAAGGCTTTCAAATGCCTTCTTAAAAGTACCTTCCTCAAGTTCTCCGGTTACGATACCGAACTCTCCCGATAATCCGGCATCAACAAGCTCATATTTGGAAAATGCAGCTGCAAGCTCGGAAGCTCTTTCAGCCGGGACACCTTTAAGTCTTACAAAATAAGATGTCCTATATGTATCTATATCAAGCAACCTGGCTTCCTCTGAAGTCCAGCCTGCGGAAAAATGCTCTCCGATATGACGGGCCTCTTCTATGGCATCTCCGACAACAGCCGAAGCTGTAGGAAGCTTTCCTGCTCCTCTGCCGTAATAAAGTGAATCATCCAGCATATCAGAATGAACAAGAACAGCATTGAATACACCCTGCGCTGCATTGATGGGATTATCTGTCTTTATCATACGGGGTGATACCATTGCATAGTATCCGTCGCCATTCTTCTCGCACATAGCGATAAGCTTGATGGTACGTCCAAGCTTATGTGCATATTTGAAATCTTCGGGAGTGATCCTGGTGATACCCTCGGTCCTTACCTTCTCCCAGTCAGCCTTCTTATGAGAGATCACAGATACAAGGATCGCGATCTTTCTGCATGCATCATATCCCTCGATATCAGCCTCGGGATTGCGCTCCGCATAGCCCTTCTCCTGCGCTTCCTTAAGAACTCCGTCGAAATCAGCACCTTCACGTTCCATCTTGGTAAGGATATAATTTGTAGTTCCGTTAAGTATACCCTGGATGCTCTCGATCCTTTCGGCCGTAAGTGCATCATTAAGAGTGCGGATGATAGGAATACCGCCGCCTACGCTGGCTTCAAAGAGATAATTAACATTATTCTCTTTTGCGATCTTCATAAGCTCATCACCCTTTGCAGCAACAAGCTCCTTATTGGAAGTGCAGACACTCTTGCCGGCTTCCATAGCTCTCTTGGAAAAAGTAAAAGCAGGCTCTACGCCACCCATCGCTTCGCATACGACCTTCACTTCATCATCTGCGAGAATGGTCTCGATATCATGAACAACAAGCTTTTCAAAGGGATCACCCGGAAAATCTCTGAGGTCGAGAATGTATTTAACATGCATATCTACGCCATGCGCAGCTATGACATCCGCATTCTTCTCAATCACTTCAACTATTCCGCTTCCTACCGTTCCGTATCCGAGGACTGCTGCCTTAACCATATTATTATCCTGCTTTCCTTCAAATTTAGTTTGAATAGGCTGTCTGCAAAAAAACAGCAAACAATGTTAGAGATTTTATCACACACAAAAAGGGCACGCAAGAACAATATTTCACAGTAATTGCATGCCCTTTCATCTGTAAATCAGTGTTTTTAACGCATCAATATGTTTCTGAACCTGCATCAGATAGCGATCCTTGGAAAAAGAAGAGCCGTGATATCCGTCCTGCATCAGTGCCTCGATAGTATAATCGAGCATATCCGTAAGCAGTACGTAATCCTCACATTTCCTAAGTCCGCTGTAATCGGCCTTCAGCATCATCTCCTGACAGGTATCCACATAGCGGTTCCTAACTTCACGTATGCTCTCCTCCACATCAGGATCCTCTTCTCTGAGTATGCCGCAGATAAAAAGAGGAAGATACGGATATTTATCGATCATCTTCATCTTGCAGATCTCAAATTTCATCCTAACCAAGAAGTAATCCTCACCCTGCTCAACCGTAAGCATTGAATATTCAAGCATCGCATACTTAAGAGCATAGGATGCGACAAAAGAATACAGTCCGGCCTTTGTATCAAAATAGTGGAACCACAGGCCCTTGCTGACTCCGGAAGCTTTTACCATATCATCCGTACTTGCATGATGATATCCGTACAGAGCAAAAATCTGCATGGCTCCGTTTATCATGACATCCTGCTTTTCTTTTTTCAGGGTATAGAACTTCTCATTCATAAAAGGAATATTACCATATCGTTTTGGAAAATTAAATACATCCCTTTTCTTTTACTTCACATTATATTAAAATATTATGCAATGACGTATGTCTCAGATCAGTAACAATATATTCTGAAAGGAGAACCACTTATCATGGCAAAAAAATTAGGCAAATTTCTTGTGATCGGAGCTATCGCCGGCATTGCCGCAGCAGGTGTTTATCACTATCTTCAGACTAAGGATAAAGATTTAAAGGATCTCGACGATTTCGATGATCTTGATGACGACGATGATGATATCGAACGCAGCTATCTCAATCTGGATAATACTTCATCCGATGACGATACGGAGATCATCAAGGGCGACGACGCAGCTGACGTTGAATCTTCCGCAACCGGCGGAACAAGTGAAGATTTCTTCAACGATAACGAGAAAGACTGATATTCGTCTTCAAAACAAAAGAATTTGAAAAACGGAGTTCGTAAGAGCTCCGTTTTTTTATGCGTTATCTTATTCCGTTTTCTCAACGTTAAGCTTCTGCTTTATCAGCGCAATGAGATCGACCGCATTATCTTTAATATGCTTACCTGCCTGAGGATTGATAGCTACTTCTTCCAATATCCTCGCCGCATCCTTATATGCTACACCCGCCTCATAAGCTATGGAACCGATCAGATAATCCATCGTCACGGTATTCATTCCGCCAGCATAAGGCGGTGTCTCTGTAGTCCTTGCCTTCACAAATCCTTCATGAGCATTCTTAAGATATTCAATCTCCTGAAGCTTAAGCTGTTTTATCTTCTCTTTCTTCTCGTCATCGGAAAGCTTTGCATCGGCCGCAGTCGCTTCCTGCATGCTCCTGAGGAGCCATGCGGTCTTCAAACATATGAAGGCCTTCTCGCTGTTCTTACCTTTTCTGACAACAGCATTCAAAAGTGCCAGTTTATATCTCGTAAAAGCCCCCTCATAGTTCATTGTTGCTCCTGTAGGAGGAAGCGTCGTGAACTTTGTGGAGATATTCTGTCTGATGAGATCCCTGAAAGGTTTTGGCATGGATCCGTGAAACCTTGTCAGTGAAGCATATCCGCACTGCGGGCAGGCAACAACATCATATTTGTTGACATCGATCCCGTTATATACAGGTCTGAGATCCATATCTTCCTTCAAAAGCCTCGCCTGATTGCTTCTGACAGCACGCTGCTTGAAAGAATGAGAGCAGACAGGGCACTCAAAAGTTTTATCATATAAAAAGTCTTCTTCTTTAATCTCAGGCTTTTTCTCTTCAACAGGCTTCTTAACCGGTTCCTTTTTCTCTTCCTCAAAAAGAGAGATCTTTTCCGTATCGCCAAAGCCTAATGAGCCGAGTCCGTCAAGTAATCCCATGTGATCTTTCCTCTCTGAAATAATTAGTTATTAGCTCCTGCGTTATCTGTCGGAAGCTTGAATGAGCTCTTGAGCCCCACTATCCTGTTGAAAACAGGTGCACCGGGCTTTGAATCCCTGAAGTCCGCAGTAAAGAATCCGTTTCTGACAAACTGGAAAGAGTCAAAAGGCTTTGCATCTTTAAGCGAAGCTTCAAGATAGCAGTCTGTGAGAACAGAAAGTGAATTCGGATTGAGATTCATTTTGCCGGTTGCCTCATCATATACTTCCTTGCCTTCTTCAATAAGGCTTTCATACAGTCTTACCGTTGCTTTAAATGCAGATTCCGCATGTACCCAATGGATGGTTCCCTTAACCTTTCTGGGCACTTCTCTGCCATCCTGCTTTGTCTCGGGATCGTAGGTACAGTGTATAACAGTAACCTTGCCGTTCTCATCTTTTTCGAAAGAAGTACATGTAACGAAATATGCATTCATGAGTCTTACTTCATTACCGGGATAGAGTCTGTAATACTTCTTGGGAGGCTCTTCCATAAAGTCGTTTCTTTCTATATACAGCTCCCTGCCGAAAGTAAGCTTTCTTGTTCCAAGCTCTTCATTCTCCGGATTATTGACAGCATCTATCTCCTCTGTCTGACCTTCCGGATAGTTATCTATCACAAGCTTTACGGGATCGAGCACTGCCATTACACGAGGCTTTGAAAGCTTTAAGTCCTCACGTACACAGTATTCAAGCATCGCCATATCACAGGATGAATTAGCCTTGCTGACACCTGAAAGCTCTACAAAATTACGGATGGAAGCAGGTGTATAACCTCTTCTTCTGAGTGCTGCGATGGATACAAGTCTGGGATCGTCCCAACCGTCAACCACACCGTCCTCAACCAGCTTCTTGATATAACGCTTACCGGTAACAACACCGGTAAGATACATCTTAGCAAACTCTATCTGTCTGGGAGGATGAGGATATTCAAGTTCTTCAACAACCCAGTTATAAAGGGGTCTGTGATCCTCGAACTCAAGTGTACAGATGGAATGTGTGATCCCTTCTATCGCATCTTCTATGGGATGAGCAAAATCGTACATAGGATAGATGCACCACTTATCTCCCGTATTGTGATGAGTCATGTGAGCCACCCTGTAGATAACGGGATCTCTCATATTGATATTGGCACTGGACATGTCTATCTTCGCTCTCAGTACCTTGCTGCCGTCGGGATACTTTCCGTTCTTCATATCCTCAAAGATCTGAAGGTTCTCTTCCACAGAGCGATCCCTGGACGGATCATCCTTTCCCGGCTCTGTGAGCGTACCTCTGTATTCCCTGATCTCATCTGCGGAAAGATCCGAGATATAAGCCTTCCCCTTCTTTATAAGCTTAACAGCAGCCTCATACATCTGATCAAAATAATCGGATGCAAAAAACAGTCTGTCTTCCCAATCCGCACCGAGCCACTTTATATCTTCCTTGATAGCCTCAACGAATTCGGGCTTCTCCTTAGTGGGATTGGTATCATCGAAACGCATATTGAACTTTCCGCCGTACTCCTTGGAAAGTCCGTAATTGAGGATAATGGACTTGGCATGTCCTATATGCAGATAACCGTTGGGTTCCGGCGGAAATCTGGTATGAACCGTATCATATACACCTTCCGCAAGATCCTTGTCGATCTCAACTTCAATAAAATTTCTTGATTTTTTTTCTTCCATGGTCGAAATTTGAAACCTTCCTAAAAAATATTTACATCGTTATTAATATTAGCACAAACGAGCCTTCAATTCCATACAGGGCCACCCACGTAGCAGGCTTTCTTTTTCGTACAAAAATGTTATCATATTCAGGTATGTGCTTCGGTATATACAAGTAATTATTTGAGGAGGAAAAATATGAAAAAAGCAAACAGTCGGCTGATCATCGCGGCAGTAGTGATCTTTATTCTTCTTGTCACGATAGTTCCCGCAGGAATATATACGATCAGCGAATCACAAGTCGGAGTGGTCTTAACTTTCGGAAAGCCCACCGGCACATCCGCACCCGGTCTGCATTTCAAGATACCTTTTATACAGACAGTAAAAAAAGTGGATACAACCATCAAGGGCTTTGACGTCGGTTATACCACGTCCGACAATACGGCAGAGGGAACGGTTTATACCTCTACGCCTGACAGCATGATGATAACATCAGACTACAATTTCATCTCTGTCGACTTCTACGTGGAATATCGTGTTACCGATCCCGTGAAATCACTTTTTAATTCTCAGGATCCCGAACTCATACTCCGCAATGTGGTTCAGAACAGTATCAGAACAACCATCGGATCCTATACCGTTGATTCTGTTCTTACTACCGGAAAAAATGAGATACAGTCCAACATCTTCACGATGATCACCGAGAAGCTTGATAAGTATGATCTCGGTATACAGCTTGTCGCAATATCCATGCAGGATGCGGAACCACCTACAGTCGAGATCTCTGAAGCTTTCAAAGCTGTTGAGACCGCAAAGCAGGGCAAGGAAACCGCAGTTAACAATGCGAATAAATACCGTAACGAACAGATCCCTGCCGCCAATGCTGAAGCTGACCGTATAATCCAGGAAGCTGAAGCCGATAAGCAGCAGCGTATCAATGAAGCAACAGGTCAGGCATCCAGATTCCTCTCAGAATATGAAGAGTATCAGAAGTTCCCTGAAGTGACCAGACAGCGTATGTTCTATGAGACCATGGAAGATGTCCTTCCCGATATGAAGGTTATCATTGAATCCGACTCCGGAAGCATTGAGACCATCATGCCAATAGATGCTTTCTCCGGAAATGACACAAAAAATGCATCGGTTGCAGCCGCTGCCGATGAATGAAGGGAGGACATGTGATGAATAACAAAAAAAATGACAATATTATAAATGACAATCCCATCAACGGTGCAAAGATAACACGTACTATCATCACCGTGATCGCAGCGATCATCGTTTTCGTAACTCTTCTTTCTTCCATGGTCATCACTAAGCCTGACGAATATCAGCTTATCAGAAGATTCGGAGAAGTTGTAAATGTGACTACCGAACCCGGGCTTTCCTTCAAAATCCCCTTTATCGATTCGGCAAGTCCACTGCCCCACAAGATGCTCATATACGATCTTCCCGAGTCAGATGTCATCACTTCCGACAAGAAGACCATGATCGTAGATTCCTACGTACTCTGGCATATCACGGATCCTCTTTTATTCGTACATTCCTTAAACGGATCCACACAGAATGCGGAAGCAAGAATCAATACAACCGTCTATAACGCAACCAAAGTGGTCATTTCTTCCATGACTCAGAACGAAGTCATACAGTCCCGCGACGGCAAGCTTGATATCACTCAGGCTGCTCTTTCGCCGGATGAATCCGTATCCTCAAACGATATGGAACTCGAGAAGCCTGAGTCAGTAGAGATCAAATCACTCACAGAGCTCATCATGGCTCAGATAGACGAAAAAGAAACACAGTACGGTATCGTTATCGATACTGTTGATGTGAAGAAGCTGGATCTCCCCGATGCCAACAAAGAAGCGGTATATACACGTATGATCTCAGAGAGAGAAAATATCGCAGCACAGTATACTGCCGAGGGTGAAGAAGAGGCTCAGATGATAATAAATACTACCGATCGTGAGACATCCATACTTAAGTCGACAGCAGAATCCCAGGCTGCCATTACACGTGCGGAAGGCGAAGCCCAGTACATGGAGATCCTCTCTGAGGCATACGCCGATCCTGACAAAGCAGAGTTCTACTCCTTTGTCAGATCTCTTGATGCATTAAAGGAATCCATGCAAAACAGTGAGGATAAGACTGTTATTCTCAGTTCCGATTCTCCCATTGCAAGGATCTTCTACAGAACTAACTGAACCTTATAAAACAAAAATGGTACCGGTCATTGATCGGTACCATTTTTTTATTCGAATATCATTCCCGTTTTATCAGATAGCTTAAATCGGATCATTTTATCCAGGCATTATAATCACCGGATAATTCTCCTATATGAACTACCTTTCCGTCAGCAACTACGATCTCAAATCCTTCACACCACTCCGCTTCACCTTCCGCTATAAACCATACAGCGTTCGGATCCTGCCCGTGTTCAGCATCAATATGCATTATTTTCATTTTGATAAAATCCAGTATGCCCTCATCGCAAGCCTGCTCTTCCATATCCTCGATCCCGTCAAAAGTCCCAACCTCTTTAAATCTTTCAAAATCCTCATGAGATTTTTCAACGATCAGGCTCATATTAATTTTATCGAAGAAGTGTATGCAGGCATTCACATATTCCTTTGAAACATTCTCAGCTTCTACCTCTATATCACATCCAAACAGCTGTGAATTAAACTTTTTAACATCATCGGAATAATATTTTTCGGGATGGATATAATAATATACATACATAATAAAGAAAACTGTAAGCATGATTCCGAATATAGCTGCACCAACAGGATGCACTATCCGCCCCCAGAATACGAGCATCATAATGACGAAGAATATCTCTAACAGTCCCAGTATGATAACTGGTAGTATAAGAGCTTTTCTCTTACTCAAAACAATTCTCCTTAACCATGATTATCTTTTTCCGGGACAACAGCCGAAAATGCAACAGATTCCCTTTTTCATTGATTGCCTATTTCTTTCTGCTCTCAAGCCATATCAGTAATACGTTGATATCCGCAGGACTGACTCCGTCAATACGGGATGCCTGTCCCAGATTGGCAGGCTTCATAAGTTTAAGCTTCTGTCTTGCTTCCAACCTCAGACTCGATATCTGATCATAGTCAGTATCTTCCGGCAGTCGCCTGCTCTCCATCTTCTTAAAGCGCGCCACCTGCTGTTCCTGACGTTTGATATATCCTTCATAACGTACGCTTATATTAACCTGTTCGGATACTTCCCTGAAGAACTTTTCTCTGGTCTTGGGCGATATCACATCATAGTCGCTGCGATCAGGATCGTTCAACTCTTTCACCCCATCACCGGCTTTGGAAAGAGCTGCTTCAAATTCCGCTTCATATTTATTATACGCTTCCGCTCTGCCTTCATCTATACCTGCGATCTTGTAATAATCCAGCTCCGGTCTGCAAATGAGTTCCGCAAGAGAAGTACTCTTCTTAACATCGCTTGAGCCTACAGATTCAAGGTACTCGCAGATATTTCTGGCAGCTCCCACATAGGTCTCACGCATACGCTGCGCTTCTTTTTCTATGATGGATCGCTTACATGAAACATATTCATTCTGTGCGTCGCTTACAAGTCCGGTCTCATATCCGTATTTACGAAGCCTTAAGTCTGCATTATCCTGACGCAGGAGCAGTCTGTATTCCGCTCTGGATGTCATCATCCTGTATGGTTCTCTGTTCTCCTTAGTTACAAGATCATCAATCAGCACACCTATATAAGCTTCCGATCTGTCCAGGATAAGCGGCTCCATTCCAATCAAAGCTCTCGATGCATTTATACCGGCCATAAGTCCCTGTACAGCCGCTTCCTCATATCCGCTGCTTCCGTTGAACTGTCCCGCACAATATACGCCGTCTATCTCTTTCAATTCCAATGAAAGCTTAAGCTGACCGGGGCAAAGACAGTCATATTCAATTGCATAAGCATTTCTGACTATCCTGCAATTCTCAAGTCCCGGAACTGTTCTGTACATCGCAAGCTGAACGTCTTCCGGAAGCGAGGAGCTCATACCGTCAATATACATCTCGTCGGTATATCTGCCCTCAGGCTCGATAAAAACCTGATGTCTGTCCTTGTCGGCAAATTTTACAACCTTATCTTCTATTGACGGGCAGTATCTGGGACCTGTTCCTTCTATGATGCCTGCATATATCGGAGACCTGTCAAGATTTGCCCTTATTATCTTATGCGTTTCTTCATTCGTATAAGTAAGATAACAGTCATCCTGCTCGATCTGAACACTCTCCGGATCCGTTGCCCTGGAGAAAGGTGTTACAACATCATCTCCATGCTGAGGAACTGTTTTTGAAAAATCAATGCTCTTCTTGTCTATACGTGCAGGTGTTCCCGTTTTAAATCTCCGTAATCTAACGCCGTGCTCTTCAAGCGATGCAGTCAGATTATTCGCTGCCTGCAGACCTCCGGGGCCGGTATATACGATGGATTCGCCTGTAAGACATCTGGCTCTCAGATAAGTACCGCTGCATATGATCACGGCTCTGCATTCGTAGAATGCGCCTGTCTGAGTGCGTACACCCATTATCTTTGCTTTATCCGAAACTTTGACACTTATCCCTCGGGATGAAAGAAAGTCTGTATCACGATCAGTCACTATCTCGCAGACTTCTGCCTGCTTGATAGTCAGATGTTCCTGCGATTCAAGAGTCTTCCTCATTCGCTTGCTGTATTCCTGTTTGTCAGCCTGAGCTCTCAGGGAATGAACAGCCGGGCCTTTTGAAACATTCAGCATCTTGGACTGGATGAAGGTCTTATCGATATTGCGGCTCATCTCTCCGCCGAGAGCATCCAGCTCGCGTACAAGATGGCCCTTAGAGGATCCGCCTACGTTCGGATTACAGGGCATAAGAGCTATAGAGTCTACACTCACGGTAAATACAACCGTCTCAAGCCCCAGTCTGCTGCAGGCAAGAGCCGCTTCGCATCCCGCATGACCGGCACCTACCACGCATACATCAACTTTCTCATGTATCCTGTTTCTGTCTGTTAACGTCTTCTTCTCTTCTTCCATGTTCTCTTATCCCTGGTATAAACCGATATATTTGTCGGAAATGTTGTTCTTGGTGCAGGTCTTATGTTTGCTTCTGTTAAACTGTCTTCAGATAACTTCAACCCTTTATCCGGCTTTGCTTTTGGCTCAGTGATCACCGTATCGCTGTATCTGGCCCTTATCTCATTCATGGTCTCTGTATTGAATGCATAGGTCTCGGATCCTGCAACCCTGATCCGTTCTTTTTTGTAGCCGTCTTCATATTCACTTATAATACCGAGACTTTCGGCAAGAGCCTTTCTGTATTCCTTCTCTTCCGGAGATTCGTGATATGACTTCTCAAATTTTTGCACGGCTCCGTTATCGATGTCCAAGAGAACCAAATCCCCGGTATCAAAAGCGGAAGAATCTTTTGCTTTGTTTTCGCATAAAATCCCGCTATCCACGCTCTCGCTTTCATGCTCTTCAGATCCAATAAGTTCTTGATTCTCTGCCTCAATTTGATCTTCATCGGCGAAGTTGCTCACATGCAGGATCAGACAGGTTACCGCCATCACTATACAGCATACACTCATCCAGCTGTAGCATGCAATATACCAGCTTCCATGGCGTTGAACAAGATACTCGCAATAGATCGTCCCGCCAAGCGCTGCCGCAAATAATATCCAAATGATCCAATGCATCACTTTGAGCTTTTTAGCTTTAACGGATCGTATGCTATATATCACCACTACCGAAAGAAAAATCAGCGCTGATATTATCTGCATAAAGCTTACAAATCCATTTGATCTTAAAAAGCTTGTATCATATCTTGCACTGTCCAAAGGTACCTCTGCAGCAGATAAGAGCAGCAAGAAGAATATTGCCGTACTTCCTTCTTCCCTGCCTTTGATCAATGCTCGGTCTCCCCATCTAAACTTAAATACCAGCGTTAAGGCAAATATCAGCGCAAGCACTGTAAATTGAACAACATAAAGCGCTGTTCTGTAAGCAGATCCGTCATATACGAACAAAAGCAGTTCAGGATCTATCGGAGGTACATCGAATGTAACCTTACCTCTGCAGCCAATACCGAACCTGTCCGTCAGATACAGGATCGCCATTCCCAGGGCTGTTCCCGGTGCCATTACATCAAGAAGGTAAAGCGTTCCTCCCCCGTCTCTCAAACGTCCGGCAATGAAAGCGGCTATCAGAATGCCCGCAAGTACTCCCGGCATTTCATATCCGCCCACGTCACTGTTTTGCAGCAACCCTTCCATCGCTCCCTTAAGGGAGCCGTACATTTCAGGATGACAATACCAGTTGAGGAATCTGGAAATAAGGAGTGACAAAACAACAGCAAAAGGAAAACTGACCCATATGACATATTTCTTCCCGCCATCCATGCTGATGATCGTACATGCGCAACTAAGCCATACCAGCGCAGCAAGTACGATAATAAATGAGCTCCATCCAACCTGGAGATTTCCGATGTATAAAGCCGTTGCTTCCACTTTTTCGGTGTATTCTCCCTTACTCCTGACTATCCGGAATGGCAGTAGCAAAATAAATGATATCGCTGACCATTCGTTCTTCAGACCAGTCTACATGACTTACAAAATGCTTATCCATAATATGCTCGGCAGTCTGTCCGCCATCTAATGCATATGCTTTTTCACAACCGAAATCATGCATAATTATCGCAGAGTTTGCTATCCTTCCGCCTTCCTCGTGGCCCCCGGTCCTGTTGATCGTTACCATGAGATAGTGGAGTTCATCGATCTGGCCGAAAGATGATCTGGAATAATTTTCATTTATATTCCCCAAAGGATACGTCTTCGTCTCGCATATCTCACCGTTATCAACAAGTATAGGGCCAAAGGATACCGAGAAAAGCACATTATTGTCATCAATAAACTTTTTTACTTCATCCTCACTGGAGAACTGTCCCGCTCTTGAGAAGAGCATATTTCCGTTCTCATCAAAATAGCATGTGTCAACAGTCTTCATCTCGCATCTATAGAGCTGACGCTGATAAACACAAATACCGTTATATCGGAATTTGTAATAATCTGCGTTAAGAGCAAAAACAGCATTTGATTCAGCCGCAAGTGCTGTTGCAGGCTGCTGAACCGGATATCCGAAAGTATCCCCCGCCAGCTTTCTCCTTAACTGAGACGGATCAGCAATGATAACTTCCGAAACATTGCAATACTCTCCGTCTATACGCTGCCTCCAGGAAATCGCGAGAATAGTCTCATCACAATAGTATGAGATCTTGGTGTTGTTTATCCTCTCTATATCAGGATTCCACCTCAGCTCATGATCACCTATAAGCTCTGACGCGGAATCAACCACCTCCTGGACTTCCATTGGATCTGTCGTCTCTCCGAACAGATCCTTATTGGGTACGGGTCCTGCAAGAGCAGCCTCATCTATCATATAGATCTTAGGTATGTATGTGACATCTTCCAGTGCATTGCTCTTAACATTACTGCAGAAATACTCGGTACTGTCCACGCCTCCGTTAAGGACTTTTCTCAATGCATCATTCATCTGCATTTTCCAGACACCGTCCACGAAGTTCAGTTCAACTTCTACCATCTCTGTCCTGTAAAAATAATCCTTCCCGTTTCCCACAGTCTGCAGTACAGCCTGGGAATATGCTTCATCCGTTATACCCGGAAGATAATTATTATTCTCATCATATACATCCTTTTTCTGGCTGTCCTGAACTATCGCATCGAGAATCGATAATGTCATCTCTTTAAGGTCTTTTTCCGTTGCCGGGAGATAGAAATACCTTACCTTTATATACTGCTTTGCAGTAAGACCATCCATGAAAGTATTACCGATAAGCTGGTAAGAATATCCGTTTTTCAATTTTTCCAGGAACACAGCTTCGATATCATCCGAAGGGATACGCTCTGTTCCGAAAGCAGCATTATCACCGCAAAGAGCGTGGGCTCCTTCATAATCCTGATCACAGATATCAGTCATAAATTCGTTGATCACTTCCGCAGGGTTGCCGGAAGGTCTTACAACGAGCATTCCCGAATAAGGTGCTATAAGGAATAACAGAACTCCGCAGGATGCGAATAATACAGTGAGTACGGAAGAAATATGTCCACCCTTCCTGACTACAGAAAGGAATATGGCTCCCACGATAAAAACTACCGTAACTATTATCAGTATCTTCACACACAAAAAAGAAAGCCCCTGCATATTACCGAATGACTCAGAAAGATGCAGCAGCGCTTCAGCCAGTATACTCATGAAATTTTCAAAAGCATTCTTCATGTATAAAGATTAATATATATATTCTTTCGGTTAAAAAGCGCCGGTAAAAACCGACGCTTAGTATTTAAAGATAAACTTTCCCTGTGATATTATCTTCCGTTAAGCTTCTCAATGATTGTAGGAAGCTCCTTATCTACGACATCATTTCCAAGCTGGCATGTACCTGCATTGGCATGTCCGCCGCCGCCGTATGAAAGACAAAGCTCACCGATATTGACTTTAGAAGCCTTGTTAATGATAGACTTTCCGATCATAACTGCTGTGTTCTGCTTTCTGAATCCCCATGCAACATGAACACTCATCTCAACTTCAGGCCACATAGCATAAAGCATGAAACGGTTACCTGTATAAATGGGATCTTCATCTCTGAGATCTACAACAGCAACTCTGTCATGGATCTTGGTAACTCTCTTTAACTGCTCAATGAACAGCTCCTGCTGCTCAAAGTACATATCTACTCTTTCCTTAACATCAGGAAGCTTGAGAACATCCTCAACGGAATGATCCACGCAATAGCTGATAAGCTCCATCATAAGATCGTAATTGGATATCCTGAATGAATGGAATCTTCCGAGTCCGGTTCTTGCATCCATAAGGAAATTCATCAATACCCAGCCTGTGGGATTGAGGATCTCTTCTTTGGTAAAATCAGCGCTGTCGCCCTTGTCAACTGCAAGCATTATCTCGTCGGAAACGCGCTTGAATTTTTTCTTACCGCCATAGTAATCATATACAACTCTGGCAGCAGACTTTGCATCACCGTCTATGATGAATCTGCCCTGCCAGTTCTTATCCTTGCATCTCTCCAGCTCACTCTCATGATGATCAAACGCAATACCCACTCTGTCATCAAAAGGCAGATTGGTCGTTATATCATTAGATGTGATCTCAATCTTTCCATCCTGAACGTCCTTGGGATGCACAAATTTGATCTCATCGATGAGATCTATCTCCTTGAGGAGCATCGCACAAACAAGTCCGTCAAAATCACTTCTTGTAACAAGTCTCTTCTTCATCATACCCTCCGTTTTAGGGTCCCCCTGTACATTGCCACCCTTCTGATTTTACCATTCTTTACGACAGCCTGCAAGAACTATGTAAACCAATTCATGCTAAGAGCGCATATATATCTTCAAGTCCCTGTTTTGTTGTTGCTGAAAACGGGATGAGGATATCCTCAGCGCCCATGCCTAATACTGTCCTTAACATCTTCTTATGCTTTTCCACAACGCTTCGCTTTATCTTATCAAGCTTCGTGGCGATGATCACGGGTTTAAAACCCTGGTAGACTATCCAATCATACATCTGCTTATCATTAGCTCCCGGCTCATGCCTGATATCTATCAGCAGGAAAATGATCTTTAACTGCTCTGACTGATGAAGATAACGTTCAACCATCTGCCCCCATTTGGCAGCAGTCTCCCTTCCCGATTTGGTATATCCGTATCCCGGAAGGTCCACCAGATAGAAAGCTTCGTTCACGTTATAAAAGTTGATTGTCTGGGTTTTACCGGGCTCCGAACTCGTCCTGGCCAAAGCTTTTCTTTGAACCAGAGCATTTATCAGAGATGATTTACCTACATTACTCTTACCCGCAAAAGCAAACTCGGGAAGCGTGTTCACGGGTATCGCACTGGTTATTCCACATACTGTTTCAAGATTAACACTTTTGATCTTCATATCTTCAAATCAGACAAATGCCTTTGCTATAACCTCTTCCATTTCCTTAACGAAGATGATATCCATGCCGTTCTTTATCTCGTCATCAAGCTCTTCGATATTTCTTCTGTTCTCCGCCGGAACGAGCACTGTTTTAATGCCCATCATCTTTGCAGCCAGCACCTTTTCCTTGAGTCCACCCACAGGCATTACATTACCTCTGAGGGATATCTCACCTGTCATGGCCACTTTCCTGCTAACCTTCTTCTTAGTTACGGCAGACAGTATAGCCGTTGCCATTGTTATACCTGCACTGGGGCCATCCTTAGGCACTGCGCCTTCGGGAAGATGGATATGTATATCATGAGACTGGAAGAAATCACTCGGTATGTTAAATGCCGGTGAGATCGACCGCACATAAGTAAGTGCCGCCATGGCAGATTCTTTCATAACGTCGCCAAGCTGACCTGTAAGAGAAAGCTCACCCTTACCCGGCATGATATTTACTTCTACCTGAAGAGTGGCACCTCCGACAGCTGTCCATGCAAGACCTCTGACGATACCGATGTCATTCTTCTTGTTCATCTGCTCGGGCGGATATTTTATCTTGCCAAGATACTTTTCAAGATTATCCGCATTTACAGATATACGTTTTGCCGCACTCTTCTTTGCTCTTCCTGTGGCAGTCTGACCTTTCAGTATCTCTACCGCTGCCTTCCTGCAAAGCTTCGACAGTTCTCTTTCCAGCTCACGCACACCTGCTTCTCTGCAGTAACACTCTATTATCTTGCGGATAGCACTGTCGGAGATATGAAGCTGTGAAGACTTAATACCTGTCTTCTCATAAGTCTTGGCAAGAAGATGTTCCTTCGCGATATGGAACTTCTCGTTTGCCGTATATCCCGCTATCTCTATTACTTCCATACGGTCAAGCAACGGTCTGGGGATATTCTCCTCATCATTTGCCGTAGCTATAAAAAGTACGTCAGAAAGATCCTGCGGAAGCTCCACATAATGATCCCTGAAATTCTTATTCTGTTCCGAATCAAGAACTTCAAGCATCGCAGATGATGTATCCGAATGGTAATCCATACTCATCTTATCTATCTCATCAAGAAGCATGAGCGGATCTCGCACCTTTGCCTGCCTTAATGCAGCTGTTATCCTTCCGGGCATAGCCCCTACATATGTCTTTCTGTGGCCTCTGATCTCAGCTTCATCACGTACACCACCAAGACATATACGGACATAAGGCTTCCGGGTAGCTTCTGCCACCGACTGCGCAATAGAAGTCTTACCTGTTCCGGGCGGTCCGATCAGGCAGAGTATGGCGCTGTCTCCCTTTTTTGAGAGAGTCCTTACCGCAAGGTATTCAAGAACACGTTCCTTTACATCCTTAAGGCCGTAATGATCGCGATCCAATATCTCCTGTGCCTTTTTGATATCTATGATGCTCTCATAATCCGGCGAAGTCTTATTCCAGGGAAGTTCCAAAAGAGTCTCTATATAAGCTCTTTCAACCGCTCCTTCCTGGCTTGATTCGCTGCGATCGAGATGCTTGATAGCTTTGCGGAGTTTTTCTTTAACTTCATCGGAAGCATCCAGTTCTTCCGCAGCTTTTTTATAATGATCGATCTCGGACTCTTCATCCGAATCATCATTTAGCTCATTCTTGATATAGCTTAACTGTTCTCTGAGAAGATATTCTCTCTGATGCTCATCTACCTGTTTTGATATCTGCTCCGCAATATTCTTCCTTGATTGAAGTATACTGAGCTCATTGGAAAGGATACCCAACATCCTGCGGCATCTGGTTCCTTCATCAAGTGTCTGAAGGATTCCGAGCCTGTCCGAATCCTCAAGACCTATTGCGCCGCAGATCTTATCAGCAAGTTCACCGGCGTTTTTCATTTTTCTAAGCTTGCCGTCCTGGAATGATGTATTGCCGGTCTCTCTTGCAAGCTTCTCAAAAGCTACAACCAGCTCTCTGCGAAGAGCCTCACGCTCTACGGAATTAGAGATAGGGATCGTGACAGCATCAAGAGGGATACCTGTAAGATACGGTGCAGAGTCTGCATCAACGGTATCAAGCAGCGCTCTCTTCTCACCTATCACCTGTACCCTTATCATGTTATTGTCGAGACGTATCAACTGCGATACCCTGGCGATCATTCCGATCTGTCCCAGAAAAGTTTCGGGATCCGGATCTTCAGTTGTCGAAGGATTCATGATCTTCTTCATCTCTTCTGTAAAGATCTCTGAAAATGATTCCGACTTCTTCTCATCATCGGGGACCATGATCATAAAAAACCTGCCGTCTGCGAGCATAGCTGCTTCTACAGCTCTTACAGACGCTCTCTTCTCCAGATCAAACTGCATGGACATCCCCGGGAAAAGAACAAGATCGCGAACCGTAACTACAGGCATCTCATTTACCGATACCCTTACAGCAGAATCTTCAGTTGTACCATTCTTTCTCTTAGCCATATCATTTACCTAACAGTTTAAGAAAAGACCGCCGCAACGGTCTTTATCTTATTTATTACTTGCTTTTTTTAATTGTTTTTTTACCGGATGAGCTTTCAGCTTTTCGGAATGAGTTACTAACGGAGCTCCGGTTCCTTCAACTGCAGCCGGACCGATAGTACACTTTTCGATGGTTTCATCGGAAGGTATCCTGTACATAACATCCATCATGATATCTTCCAGTATCGATCGGAGTCCTCTTGCACCGATCTTTCTCTCCAAAGCCTTTTCAGCTATCATCTCGATGGCTTCGGAATCGAAATCAAGCTCAACACCGTCCATCTCAAAGAGCTTCCTGTACTGCTTAATAAGAGCATTCTTGGGCTCGGTAAGGATACGTACCAGCGCTTCTTTATCGAGACCGTCAAGCGTAACATTGATAGGTACCCGGCCGATAAACTCAGGGATCAGTCCGAATTTTATAAGATCCTGAGGTGTCACAAAACGAAGGTATTCGGAAGCCTGAGCATCGTTTCTTGATGTTATATCCGCCTTAAAACCTATAGCTTTCTTATTAAGTCTTTCTCCGATAATCTTCTCGAGGCCGTCAAAAGCGCCTCCGCAGATAAAGAGGATATTGGTAGTATCGATCTGAATAAGCTCCTGATGAGGATGCTTACGGCCACCCTGAGGCGGTACGGATGCGATCGTTCCTTCGATGATCTTAAGCAGTGCCTGCTGAACACCTTCCCCGGATACATCTCTTGTAATGGAAACATTCTCGCTCTTCTTGGTGATCTTATCGATCTCATCGATATAGACTATTCCGTACTGAGCCTTCTCGATATCATAATCGGCAGCCTGTATCAACTTCAAAAGAATGTTCTCAACATCTTCACCAACATAACCGGCTTCGGTAAGGGTGGTAGCATCAGCTATAGCAAAAGGTACGCCTATTGTCTTGGCAAGAGTCTGTGCAAGATAAGTTTTTCCTGAACCTGTAGGTCCGATCATGAGGATGTTACTCTTCTGAAGTTCAACATCATCCTTATCCTTCGGTGCCATTATCCTCTTGTAGTGATTGTATACCGATACAGCCAGTATCTTCTTGGCCGCATCCTGTCCGATCACATATTCATCGAGAAAAGTCTTTATCTCTTCGGGTTTAAGAAGATTGAAATCAAATTCATCTTTCCCGTCGGAAGACTTAAGCTCTCTCTCCATATCGTCGAGAATATCTTCATCGTCCTCATCGTTGATTATGGACTCGCATATCTCAACACACTCATCACAGATATAGATACCTTCAGGTCCGGCAATAAGTCTGCGGACCTGATCCTGTGTCTTACCGCAGAATGAGCATCTGACTCTTCTCGGATCCATTGTTTTAGCCATTATTTCTTTTTATTCTCCTCGTCGGATGATGTCGGACGCTCATAGATGACTTCATCGATAAGTCCGTATGCCTTGGCTTCCTCTGCAGTCTTCCAGTTGTCACGATCTGTATCATTAGCAACTTCTTCGTATGTGCGTCCGCAGTTCTCTGCAAGCAGACGGTTCATCTTTTCTTTGATCCTGATGATATGCTTTGCAGCGATCTCGATCTCTGTAGCCTGACCCTGAGTTCCTCCGAGAGGCTGATGGATCAGTATCTCAGAGTTGGGGAGTGCATATCTCTTACCCTTGGTACCGCCGGCAAGAAGGAAAGCTCCCATACTTGCAGCAAGACCTATACAGTTGGTAGACACATCACATTTGATGAAATGCATCGTATCATATATTGCCATTCCCGCTGAAATAGATCCACCGGGTGAATTGATATAAAACTGGATATCCTTATCGGGATCCTCAGCTTCAAGGAAGAGCATCTGTGCAACGACAAGATTCGCTGTCACATCATTAACCTCGCTTCCGAGGAAGATGATCCTGTCCTTTAAAAGTCTGGAATAGATATCATATGAACGCTCGCCTCTGCTGGTCTGTTCAACGACCATGGGCACAAGTTCATTAAATGTAGGGGTATACAATGCAGGTTTCCTCCTTATTTCTCAACCGCATTCTCAATAACGAAGTCCAGAGCCTTCTTGATAACGATATCCTTACGGATAGATTTCTCATCGCGAGGTCTCATCATGTTCTTGAGATCTTCGGTCTTAAGATTATAGCTTTTAGCCATATCTGCGATTTCCTTATCGTAATCTTCATCAGTTGCAGTGAAACCTTCTGCATCAGCAACAGCTTCCATAACAAGTCTTGACTTGATACGCTTCTCAGCCGAAGGCTTGGACTGCTCGATCATTGCATTCTCATTGAGACCTGTAAACTTGTAGTACTGGTCGATGCTCATTCCCTGCATCATAAGCTGCTGTGAGAACTGCTCAAGAGACTGACGTGCAGCACTTACAAGCATAGCCTCGGGGATGTCCATCTCAGCTTCGGAGATAAGCTTATCAAGGATAGCCTGCTCCTTCTTGTTCTTAGCCTCGTTTTCCTTCTTCTCTTCAAGCTTCTTCTTAACATCAGCCTTGTATTCATCAACGGAATCAAATCCTGCATCATCTGCAAAATCATCATCAAGAGCGGGAACTTCCTTCTCCTTAACTTCATGAAGCTTGCACTTGAATACTGCAGGCTTTCCCTTTAAGTGATCTGCCTGATAATCCTCGGGGAATGTAACATTTACATCAAATTCATCACCGGCCTTGTGTCCGATAACCTGATCCTCGAATCCGGGGATGAATGTTCCGGAACCGAGTGTAAGCGCATGGTTCTCGCCCTTTCCACCGTCAAATGCAACACCGTCCATGAAGCCTTCGAAATCGATGATAGCCTGATCATCCTTCTTTGCTTCTCTGTCAACAGTGATCATTCTTGCCTGATTATCACGCTCCTTATCGATCTGAGCTGTGATCTCATCTTCACTTACGCTTGTATCTGTCTTCTCAACTTCGATACCCTTATACTGTCCGATCTTAGCCTTGGGATTGAGAGCAACCTCAGCTGTAAATACGAAAGGCTCACCTGCCTTGATGGAAACAACATCGATCTTGGGTGAAGAAACGATATCCTCTTCACTCTCCTCATAAGTCTTTTCCCATGCCTCAGGAATAGCAATATTTGCAGCATCCTCAAAGAAGACTTCCTTTCCGTACATCTTCTCCATCACCTGACGGGTCACCTTACCCTTGCGGAATCCGGGGATGGCTATCTTGCTCTTATTTCTCTGATAAGCCTTCTCTACACACTTCTCGAATTCATCTGCGGGCACCTCGATGGTGAACTTTGCCATATTGTGCTCTAACTTTTCTACTGCTGCACTCATGTCGTACTTTTCCTCCTGAAAATATAATTGATAATTCTTGTATAATCGACAAACATACTTTGAGATTATAACACAATCGGTTATTTTATGTCTACAATAAAAAAGCCCCCTTACGGAGGCCTAAAAATCAATAAAATCCGATAATTTACTCTGCTGCTTCAGCCCTGCTGCCGAGATACTCATCAAAGAAAGCCGATGCTCTTTCATCCGAATATCCCTTCTTAAGATCGATATCGCAGACAGCTCCAAGATCGACATTTATAGTCTTGGTATGAACTTCACCACTGATCACCGCAGTGGAGCCGACAGCCATATTCTCGGTCACATCTATGGTTCCCTTAACCGCACCGTTAACATCTGCATTCTTTGCTTTGATGTCACCGATTATGGTCACACCGGGGCCTATGCTTATATAGTCCAGGCACTCGATGTCGCTCTCGATCGTTCCTTCAGCCAGTTCCACACGTCCGACTTTAAGTTTTCTGCCTCTTACAGCCCCTGCGAGTTCCAGCGTTCCGTCGATATCAACATCTCCGTCAACCTCGCCTTCTATAAAGAGGTCTCCGTCCGACTGAACATTTCCGTATATCTTCATCCCTTTAGGAATATAACTTCTTCCGGAATCATTTTCCTGCATGATATGTTCCCCTTCCCCTGATAATTATCTTTATTGCATAAGGTTAACGTAGAATTCTTCACCGGTATTGAGCGACATACAACCGAGTCTGCTGGACTTTGAATTGAGAGCCATTCCGCAATCCAGATCGATTATCCTGTATCCTCTGTAATTATCGGATTTGAATATCTTCCCTTTGCCGTTCTCATCAAGATGATTATATCTCTGAGTAAAGATATGTCCTACGATATATGTATCGTTGGCATATGCAAAAGGCTTGGGCTGATTGTCAGCTTCGGGATCACCATTCTTTTCAAAGAGGCTTTCCCATACGATCATCTCCGCCTGCTTCTTGCTTGCACCTTTATAGAAAAAATCCTGTCCGAATTCCTTCTGAAGAGAATACGAATGTGAAAGATGATATGTCACATCTCCCACTTTGACTCTCTTAATGAGACGCAGTCCCTTAAGATAGCGTTCCATGGAATTCTGCTTTTTCTTATTCTGTTTGTAAAATGCTTTATACGTTGCCACTCCGCCGTTTGCAGGATGAACCCAGAGTTCATATGGAGTAAGGCGCTCATCATTAGGATCTTCTCTTATCAGTCCCTGTTCCTTCTGTCTGATATACTCGATGGTATTTAACATCATCAGCTCATGGTTACCAAGGAAGAGCTCCATATTACTGCGGTCCATAATGTACTGGATCAGTTGGACCCCGTCAGGACCTCTGTCGATAACATCTCCTAATATATACATGAAGTCTCTGTCGGTGAACTTGATCTGTTCGAGCATTCGCATGAAAGCATCATAGTGACCGTGTATATCACTTAAAATGTAAATATTCATTCCCCGCCCCGCCTATGTCATTTCATGGATATCTTCAGCATTAACACAGATCACCGGTCTTATGCCGACAGATTTGTTAAGAAACCACTCACTCAGATAATTATCTACAAGCGCATGGCCCTCATAATTCTCTGCGCACTTATATGAATCACCCTCGTCGATATGCCCCCTGGAACGGAGTCCGTAACTTGAATGACCAATGCTTCCGCCCATAAGAGCAGCCACATACTGTGAACAGGGAGCCATATCCAGATCATTATTGACCTTACTGCCCCTGGCGATCGAAATATCCACATCAAAGCCATGGCGTATCTCCTCGATAGAGGGAAGATACACTTTGTCATAGGTGACCCTATCGGAAAGTGCGGATACGGGAGTACTTACTTTAGTAACCTGAAGCTTGGCTCTGTCTGCTTCAGAGAAAGCTCTTCTGACAAATACGGAGTTGAGCCATTCTCTTATCTTGCTCTTCTCCCAATAGATACCGCTCTTGACTCTTACTATCTCGCGATCATTCATCTTGAGATATTTTTCCTGATCAAAAGGCTTGTAATCTATTATATATTCACTTTCAAGAGTGATCCTGTCACCGCGTTCGGCAACTATCCTCCATGAAAGCATATTGAACTTGAAATATCTGTAACCTGTGATCTCGGTCTCCGTCCTGCTGCCACGCATCATTGTAAGGAGACTCTCCTTCTCTGCAACAGTCTCTCTGACTATAGGCATGCGAAGATATTTCTCACCGTCGATAACAGCCGTGTCATCCTTGTCATACTCCGCATATATGAGATCACTGGTAACCTGAGCTCCGGTGATCTCATTCATGGGATAATCACCGAACCAGATACGGTTATTTCTGTCCTTTAAAATATGCTGCTCGCCGATCTTCTCCTGAGCCTGAACATTCTTCTCATCAGGATAAATGCCATACAGATCGTGATAGAGTTCTTCAACGCTCTGCTGACGGTCTTCGGGCTTCATTGACAAGCCCTTCATGATAGCTGCAGCAACTTTCTTGTCTATCTGTATCGTATAATCCGCGATATTTATCAGTTCATCCTTTTCATTTCTCTCAAAAGAAGACTGGGGTATATCGCCTGTCATCATACAGTAAAGCGTCGCACAGATACCGTAGATATCGGTCCACGGTCCCTGCTCTGAAAGCTTGGAAAGCATCTGTTCAAGCGGAGCAAATCCCCACTTGCCTAAGAACACCTGCTGGTTTGCAAATCCCAGCTTTCTGGAACCGCCGAAATCAATAAGCTTGATCGAGCCATCCTCATCAAGCATTATATTATCCGGAGAAATATCTCTGTGAATGAGTCCCGACTGGTGCACCCTTCCGAGTATGGCAATAACGGGCTCCATTTTTTCAAGAGCCTCATCAACCGGCAGCCAGCCGCCGTGGGAATCGATATACTTGCGAAGGTTGCCGCTCTCAAGATATTCCATGATGAGATAGGCAGTATTATTCTGATAGAAGAAATCCTTCACGGCAACGATACCGGGAAATTTCGAGAATTCCGCAAGAATGCGGGCCTCACGCAGATAAGCCTTCGTTTCCTTATCATATTCGTCCTTGTTAACAGCATCCAGTACAAGTACGGAACTGCCGTCTTCGGAACGGTCAACCATTTCATCGGGGAAGAATTCCTTGACAGCCACTCTGTATTCAAGCAGCATGTCATATCCGATATAAGTGATACCGTAACCGCCCTTTCCAAGGATATTTCCGATAAGGATCTTATTGTTAAGAATCGTCCCCGGTGCAAGTGCCTTAGACCAGGTCTGCTGCCCTCTTTTTTCTCTTCCGCAGAAAGGACATACTTCCGGGTCATCACTTACCCGCATGCATCGAAGACATATTTTCTTTATTTCTGACTGCTCCATTTTTCCCCCTGAGCCCTGAATGCATTCTGACGGAGCCTGCATCCAATATTTCAACAGATACCACCCTTCATACATGATATCCGAATATAATCAGCCACAAATATTATACATATAATCTCAGGGTTTTACCACCCTGCATTTACTTGAAAACAAAGGATTTTCGGCTATTCTGCCCTAATGGCCGCCAGGGGGCTGAGCTTCATTGCACGGAGCGAAGGAAAAAATCCCGCGATCATAGCGATAAGCACCGCAAAAATGATCGCAACTCCGCCCAGCCATATCGGGATCTGTGATATTCCGGCGGCCCCGATATCCATTTCTTCACCGATAGAAGATCCGGCTATGATCTTATTGAGTACAAAAGACAGGATGTAGCTGATCGTCACGCCGATGGTCCCTCCGATAAATCCGATATAACCGGCTTCTATAAGGAACAGCGCCTGAATATCACGTATCCGGCATCCTATAACCTTCATGATGCCGATCTCCTTCGTCCTCTCATAGATGGACATCATCATTGTATTAGTGATTCCGATGGCGGCAACAAAAAGCGATACGGCACCGATCCCGCCGAGAACAGCCTGTATTATATTCATGACCTGCATATCCTGCTCTATCCATTCAGCTTCCGAATAGGTCTGGTATCCCATGCCCTGCAGCATCTGCTGAACTTTCGCGACAGACTCCATACTGTCTGTCTCTACATATAATTTGGAATAAAAGATCTCTTTATAGGGTTTACCGTTTTTCTTTACCGGTTGCCCCGGGATTGCTTTTCCTCTGTATATCCTCTTAAGCTCGGCTTTAAGCGGTTCTATATCGCAATATACATTCCAGGCAAAAGCATTATAGTCTTCAGGTCCGCCTTCAACGATCCCTGCCGTAGGGATCATATACTTTTTGGGCATCTTTACGGCCACACCGTCGTCATCCAGGCCTCCGTTTAAAGCCCCGAAATAATCATCCACTTCGAAAACGGTAAAAACGCTTCCGCCCATAAGATCGATATCCAAAAGCTTTCCCGTATCCCAGTAAG
>Ga0256407_10001422_pt1 | contig 50536 bp, 37 predicted proteins | sample RumenRJG_04DNA_FD_193489 | JGI IMG/M metagenome (GOLD analysis project Ga0256407, IMG submission 193489) | Bovine rumen microbial communities from Lethbridge, Alberta, Canada - RJG_04 | ecosystem: Host-associated > Mammals > Digestive system > Stomach > Rumen | place: Canada: Alberta...
ACCGCAAGATAGCCAATCTCCGTAACAGGTTGAATCGCCTTGAAAATGAGAAGGCAGCTTGCAACTGATTATCACGAATGTAGAGCTAGACAAAAGCCTGGCACCTACATCCTGTTATATAGAAGCGGATTTATAAAAGACACAACATGAATAGAGCTATCATCTTTTTTCTTTCAGTCTTATTTGCTGCATCCACCTGGGCGCAGATGGGTCGTCGTTTCCCTTCAGAGCGTAAAGTGATCAATGATCCGAAAACGGGTGTAGAATTGGTATTCCTTACTTCCAAGAGTGGTACTGGCGACTCCAAGATCTATCAAACCCACAATCAGTGGACTTCGGATGGCAAGTGGGTCATCTTCCGTTCGAATCGTGTAGAGGGCGAGGCCATGGCTGTCAATGAGGAGACGGGCGACATCGTACAAGTGACCGAAGGAGGTTTCACAGGCATGCTCTGCGTTGCCCGTAAGTCGATGAACCTGTATCATATGCGCGAAGTCAAGGATAAGGAGGGCAAGCGCACGGGCATGGAGGTAGTCGAGGTGAACCTTGAGAGACTCTTTACCGACAGTGAAGCAGGCAAGTTGCAGAAGAAGAAAGAATACGAGCGCATCTGCGGCATTATCCCTATTGAGATGTGCAGCGAAGGTGATATGGCATTGGACGGCAGCGAGACGTTTGTCTATTTCCGTCTTGACAAGGAGTTTGCCCGTAAGTATCCCATTGCTGAGCAGATTGCTCCCAATTTCGGTCCACGCCATATGGGTGCTGGCCCTGGTGGCATTGGTAAGATGGATCTCACGACAGGCAAGGCCGAGCCCGTGGTAGCTGTTCATTTCAAGGTAGGCCACATCCAAGGCAATCCCTGGCATCCTGGCGAAGTCATCTTCTGTTGGGAAACTGGCGGCAAAGCTCCGCAACGCACATGGATGTGTAATGCCGATGGCACAGGGCTGCGTCCCATCTATCGGGAGACGGAGCATGACTGGGTGACTCATGAGGCCGTAATCAGCGAAGACGAACTAGTGATAGCCATCATCGGCCATCGCCCCATCAATAAGGGCGAAAAGAAGTCGATTGATGGACTGGAGTCCTTTGCTACATCCGATGACTGGGGACCTTCAGGCACCAAGGAATATGCCACTGGCATTGCTGTGGTGAATATGCGTACACGCGAACTGACGCTCGAAGGTCAGGTCCCCGGTGATAATTTCTGGCATGTGGCTGGTTCACAGGATGGACATTGGGTGGCTGGCGATGACTTTGCTCGTGAGTTGTGGCTCATCGATCGCCACACGGGAGAACGCATCCTGCTCAGTGCAGGACATAAGACCACTGCTCGTGACCACGTTCACCCGACGTTCAAGCCCGATGGCACTGAGATTGAAATACAGTCGGCAATGCTTTCCGAAGATGGTCGTTCGATGAACATCTGTATTGTTCGTCTTCCTCAGCATCTAATAGACCGTTATAAATAAGATTCAGTCCTTTCTCATTCCATTTTAGAAAGAAGGCGCAGCATCCATCGTGCGGCGCTGCGTCTTCGCAGTTTTTTGTTTTAGTTAATAATATGTTTGTGTAAAGCACTCTGCCAGTATCGGTAGAGTGTTTTTATTACGTACAGAGATAATATACTGTAAATATATCGTAGCATATCCTCAAACGTTCCATGAAGGACATGATTCTATAGAAGTAAGCCCTCTTCAGTACTTTGAAGGATATGCAGCGACGGGAAGATGTCCGCCTACGTTCGTAGAGGGATATGCGGCGACGGGAAGATGTCCTTTTACGTTCGTTGGGGGACATGCGGCGACGGGAAGATGTCCTCTTACGTTCGTTGGGGGACATGCGGCGACGGGAAGATGTCCTCTTACGTTCGTTGGGGGACATGCAGCGACGGGAAGATGTCCGCTTACGGTCGTAGAGGGACATGCGACGACGGGAAGATGTCCGCCTACGTTCGTAGAGGGACATGCGACGACTGGATGATGTCCGCTTACGTTCGTTGGGGGACATGCGGCGACGGGAGGATGTCCTCCAACGTTTGCAGAAGGACATGCGACGATGGGAAATTGCTTTTTGGTATTTAGAACTGGTGAATATTATTCGTCGGAAAGACGGAAATCATTTCATTTTTACGATCCTCTTCATTTTATAGTACTCTGGCGGGCGACAGAGTGCTTGCGCGATTGGATGGAGTACTCTGACGGGCGACAGAGTGCTTGCGCGATTGGATGGAGTACTCTGACGGGCGACAGGATGCTTGCTCCGATTGGAAGGAGTACTCTGACGGGTGACAGGATGCTTGTTGCGATAGGATAGAGTACTCTGACGGGCGACAGAGTGCTTGCGCGGTTGGATGGAGTACTCTGACGGGCGACAGAGTGCTTGCGCGATTGGATAGAGTACTCTGACGGGCGACGGGATGCTTGTTGCGATAGGATAGAGTGCTCTGACGGGCGACAGAGTGCTTGCGCGAATAGAAATAACACTCTGACGGCCGACAGAATGCTTGCTGCGATTTGATGGAGAATAATATTTGAAAATATGGCTCAAGATGATGCATACTTGTGAAAAATGTTGAATAAAATGTAAAAAATGATTCAAACACTTCATGAAACAACAAATATTGCACGAAATGAACAATTTTTTTCGGTAATATGAAAAATAATAAGTATCTTTGCAGCGTAAAGAAATAACCAAACAGTAAAACACAATGTCTATCTGGATTGTCCTTAAGCTTCTCGGTTCGCTGGCTCTGCTTATGTTCGGTATGAAGACCATGAGCGACGCCCTGCAGAAGATGGCGGGTCCACAACTGCGCCATGTTTTGGGAGCCATGACCACTAACCGATTTACGGGAATGTTGACGGGTATGGTTGTTACAGCCTCCGTCCAGTCGTCAACAGCGACAACCGTCATGACGGTATCGTTCGTTAACGCCGGTTTGCTCACCTTGGCTCAGGCCATCTCGGTCATCATGGGTGCCAATATCGGTACCACGTTGACCGCCTGGATTATGTCGGCGGGTATGTCATTCGACATCACGTCGGTCGTTTATCCGGCTTTCTTCCTCGGAATCATCCTTATCTACCAGAAGCGCTATCGTTACTTCGGCGACTTCCTCTTCGGTTTGTCATTCCTGCTCTTGGGCTTGGGTACCTTACGTGCTACGGGCACCGAAATGAACCTCGGAGAGAATGAGGCACTGCTGAACTTCTTCTCGTCGTTCGATCCGACATCGTTCCTCACCACCATCGTCTTCTTGATTTTGGGCGGCATTCTGACCTTCTGCGTACAGTCGAGTGCAGCTGTGATGGCCATCACGATGATCCTCTGCTCGAGTGGTGCACTGCCCATCTATCAGGGTATCGCACTGGTGCTGGGTGAGAACATCGGTACAACGATCACTTCGAATCTCGCAGCTCTTTCTGCCAACACCCAGGCACGTCGTGCAGCCTTCGCTCATATGTTCTTCAATGTGTTTGGCGTAATCTGGATTCTCTTCGTATTCCGTCCATTCATCAATATGGTTTGCGGTTGGGTAGGTTACGACGTGAATATGAACAAGGAGGCCGTTGATGCTGCTACATTCATGGCCAATGCTGCCAAGCTGAGTTTCGTGCTTGCAGCCTTCCACACCACCTTCAATGTGACCAACACGTTCATCCTCATCTGGTTCATCAAGCAGATTGAGAAGTTTGTTTGCTGGGTTATTAAGCCGAAGCGTGTCGATGAGGAAGAGGACTTCCGCTTGCACTTCATTACTGCCGGCTTCATGCGTACTCCTGAACTTTCGGTACTCGAGGCCCAGAAGGAGATCTCTTCGTTTGCAGAACGTATGCAGCGTATGTTCGGCATGGTGAAGGAACTGCTATACCTGTCGTCGAGTGCACTGAACGCCGACAAGAACCGCGAGACCAACTTGAACAAACTCTATTCGCGCATCGAGAAATACGAGAGCATCAGCGACAACATGGAACTGGAAATTGGCCAGTACCTTGAGCAGGTGAGCGATGCACACCTTAGCGACGATACCAAGGGCAAGATTCGTGCAATGCTTCGCGAAGTGAGCGAGTTGGAGAGTATCGGTGACTCGTGCTACAACTTGGCACGCACCATCAACCGCAAGTTCGTCAACAAGCAGGAGCACTTCACCGATAAGCAGTACGAGCGTCTTTATCAGATGATTGCCCTCACTAACCAAGCCCTCACCAACATGAATATGCTGATGGCAGGCCGTAAGGAGGACTACGACATCAACCTGACGTTCAATCTGGAGAACGAAATCAACAACTTCCGCAACCAGTTGAAGGCACAGAACATCAGCGACGTGAACAACCACGAGTACACCTACGCCGAAGGTACGACCTACATCGACCTCGTGAACGAGTGCGAAAAACTCGCCGACTATGTGGTGAATGTTGTAGAAGCCCGTATGGGAGTTCGCCAGCGCGATCTGTGATAAGCTTCAATTTTACATTGAACATAAAATTAGGGTGTGCCCATTTGAGCACACCCTTTTTATATATTTAAGGTATTCTGGTATTAGTTGTCATTACAAAATGTTCATCAATGCCATACCATAGGAACGATTCTCACAGAGCATCCGCAGAAATTCCTTTGTAGCACGTTTCGTGTAACTGTTCTTGAGAACATGGAATGAGCCTTCCATATCGGTGTTTTCGCAATCGATAGGGACAGCTTTCAACCCCGATCGGCCAGCCAAAGCGGCTTGACTGAGCACTGTGACCAGACTGGTGGATGCGTGTACAAGCGAAATCAGTACGTTCACCTCATTGATTTCGAGCCTGATGTCGAAATTATATGTTGTACCTTCGGTAATACGGTCGAAAGCCTTGCGTGCCTGAAAGCCCGATGCCGGCATGGCTAACGGGAATCGTTCAAGATCCTGCAGTTTCACCTTCGACAATCCAGCCAATGGATGGTTTTCACTGACAATGACGGCGAGCTTGTTGTCGAAAAGGATGTGCGAACTGATATCGGGATAGACGACCAAAGGATTGTAACTCAATACTACATCAAGACGCTCTTCCTGCAACATCTTGAGCAGAGTCTCCATCGAGTGGCAAGAAATCTTAAGTTTGATGCCTGGGTATTGCTTCATAAACTGCATCACGGTCTCCTTGAGCAGCGGCAGAAACGAATAGGTAGAACCCAATACCAGTTCGCCAGTTTCCAGCCCTTTCACATCACGGATACTGTCGATACAGGCATTGGCAGCCGAAATGGCGTGTTCGGCACGTGGAAGGAAGGCCAATCCGACATCCGATAACTTTACGTGATGAGAGTCGCGGATAAGCAGCTCAACTCCCAACTCGCCCTCCAGTAAGCGTATCTGTTGTGACAAATTGCTTTGGGTGATGTTGAGTTGCCGTGCGGCTTCGCTGAAATTCTTGAGTTCAGCAACCTTTGCGAAATAACGCAATTGTCTTAATTCCATTAAGTTGAGTTTTTAAGGCATAAAAATCTGTGCAAAGATACTAATTATTTGTAAACAATCCAAGTGATAGCTATAATTTTTTATTATAGCAAAAATCGGTTTCCCTAAATTTAGAAATACTGATAATGATTATCGGAACAAACAATCAATGTTTCTTTTTCAATTTGCAGAAAAGCCGTAACTTTGCAGCGTCAAAAAAGAAAAATACCGATCATCAGATTCTTGGATGAAGGTAGAGCAACAAACAATAACAATAAATAAAAATTATAATATTATGGTATTAGTATTTTTTAGCGTAGTGCTTCTGTTTTCGTTGACGTTGAATGCAATATATAAAATAAAGGAATACAAGAGTGACGAAAAGACTGTATGGGAAGATGGCGACAGCGTCTGCATCAAAGAGGAGAATGACCAGTTCAACATCAGTTTCATGCAACGCATTGCATAAATAGAATTTCAGTCATTAACCACGATAATAACTGCACGACTATGTCAAAATTCAATAAATTGGATATGGCTAAGGAAGTGGCCAAGCATCCTCAGATTGTATTGAAGAACCATTTCTTCGGTTTGTTGAGCAACACTGTTTATGCTCCGACATCGAGCGAGGTGGAGAGTTATTCGAACTACTACGAGGACAAGGAAGCGTTTCTTTTCAGAAACCTGATTGATGCATCTGCATCAGACCTCGAGCAGAATCTGAAGCCCTTGGAGGATGTCGAGACAAAAGAAGATGGAAAGTACCGTCTGGATCTTTGCGTCTCACACGATGGTCAGTTCATTGCCATGCAGCTTAATGAAGTGGTCAATGACGTTGCAAAACATCTCACTCCTGTTCGCTATTTCATAGGCGAAGAAGCACAGAAAGTGGACCAAATCTTTTGAATAATAATAAATTAGAAAGAAGGTAATAAATCAGAAATGTGAGTCATCTGGGATAGATGACTCACATTGTTTATTATATTTATCTGGCGTTAACTCCGCGCGGGAGCGCTAACTCCTGTTTACTTCAAATGCTTATCTGCGGCCTGGGATGATAACTCGTTCGCCTAACTCTTTGTCGAAGGATTTTTTTATCTTGATTTTTTCGGCGAGTTGTTGCATGAGTTCGTTGCACTTGGAAAGGTCGGCAGTGACGCGCAGTTCCTGGGTAAGGGCATCGATCTGCTGTTCGAGGATGCAGTTCTTCAGTTCGAGGATAGAGCGAGGGACGAGGATGTCGATGCGTTCGATGTTTTGGGCGATGCCGAGGGCATCGTAACGGTCCTGTAAGAGGTTGATGGCTGTCTGCTGCACCTCGGGATCGTCGAAACGATTGCTGAAGAACTTGACACTATCCCACGCGACGCTTGGGTCAGCCGATGCATCGAGCGCCAAGTTGTACATACGTGCATAAAGAGGATGCTGGAAGGTCAGTTCATCGACATTGAGTTCGTTGTAGATGAAGTCGATGACGCGGATATCTACATTCTCCTCCTTCTTTTCGTCATTGTTGAAATAGGAGAACGTAAACGTTTCGCCACCATGACGGACGATGTGCTTGATGATGTTGCGCTCGAAGCGATCGGTGAGACGGGAGGGATAGGCTGTGGTCTGTGTCGTTGGAGCTGGTTTGGGAGTTGAATTTCCAGAGTTGTCGGAGTTTTCAGCAGGTTCCGGGTAATCAGAAGAATCCTTTGTTACTCCCAATTCTTCGCGTTCGCGGGCAGCTTGCTCGCGTCGCATCTCGATTTCCATCTTGCGCACCTCGGCTTGGTAGTTGTTCTGCTTGGCCTGGTTGACGTAGCGCATAGTCTGGCGTTCGCTGAGATTGAGACTTTGTGCCACCCTTCCGACAAGGATTGAACTGGTGATGGGGTCGGCGATGAGGGCAACACTGTTGCACACGCTTTGCGCCACCTTTGCCATGGCGTAGGGATCGTAGGGATTAACGTCCTTGAGCAGCGTACGGGTCTTGAACGAGATGAAATCCTGCATATTGGCCTTGAAGTAGTTGGCGACCTCTTCGCTCGAATGTTTGCGACAGAACGAGTCGGGGTCTTCGCCTTCGGGCAAAGTAATAATGCTGACGTTCATACCTTCGAGGAGGAGCAAGTCGATGCTCTTGATGGCGGCAGTGATGCCTGCATTGTCGGCATCGAACATGAGAGCACAGTTGCGGGTGAATCGCTTAATGATGCGAATGTGCTCGGAGGTCAAGGCCGTACCAGAAGCTGCTATGACATTCTGGAAGCCAGCCTGCGACATGCTGAGCACATCTACATTACCTTCGACTACGTAGCAGAGGTCCTGCTTTGCCATTTCGTTCTTGGCTTCGAACAAGCCGTAGGGTAGGTCGGACTTGTGATAGATAGCCGATTCGGGTGAATTGACGTACTTCTTGAAAGCATGATCGACACGCTGGAGGATACGTCCTCCGAATGCGATGCACTTGCCCGATAGAGAATGATGGGGGAAGATGACGCGACCGGCAAACCGGCAAACCGGCGTCTTCTTGGGGTCGTCGCCGTAGCAGAGGCCCACGCCTGTGCCATCAAGCAGGTATTCTCGCTTGTGACCGCGCTGCAAGGCTCGAGTGGCCAAGTTGTACTTGTCTTCAAGCGCGTAGCCAAGGTGATAGCGATGGATGGTGGCATCCTGTATGCCACGTTCGCGGAAGTAGGCAAGTCCGATGTTGCGTCCCTCGGGTGTATTGAAAAGATCGTCCTCGAAGCATTTTTGGGCAAATTCATTAAGGTTGAACATGCCCTCACGATCGGTCTGCTGCTGACGCTCCTCTTCGTTCATTTTCTTTTCCTCGACCTCGATGCCATATTTCTTGCCAAGCCAGCGTATGGCTTCGTAGAAGGTCATCTGCTCCTTTTTCATTAGGAAAGTGACTGGCGAACCGCCTTCGCCGCAGGAGAAGCATTTGCAGATGTTCTTGGCAGGCGAAACATTGAATGATGGCGACTTGTCGGGATGGAAAGGACACAAACCTATATAGTTAACTCCGCGGCGCCGTAACGTCACGAAGTCGGAGACGACATCGACGATTTGAGCAGCGTCGATAACCTTGTCTATGGTTTGTTGATCAATCATTTTGTTTTGAGTCGAACCGTGAGGTCAATGAAGTCTTGTACGGAGAGTTGTTCGGCACGTTGGTCGAAGAGTGGATCCTGCAGGATGGCGGCAAAGTCATCGGGCTGCCATTCCTGGACGAGGCTACGCAGGCAGTTGCGAAGCGTTTTGCGACGGGTTCCAAAGGCGTTCTTGACGAGGGTGCGGAAGTCGTGTTCGTCGCAAGGTAGTTGATTGACATTGTTGCGCGTCATACGGATGACGGCGCTTTGCACCTTCGGAGGTGGATTGAATACTCCAGGAGGAACAGTGAAGCAGTATTCGATGTCGTACCACACCTGGATGAGTACCGAGAGCACACCATAGGTCTTTGAGCCAGGCTTGGCGGCAAGACGCTCGGCCACTTCCTTCTGAATCATGCCCGAACATAGAGGTATCAGGTCGCGATAATCAACGACGCGGAAGAAGATCTGCGAAGAGATGTTGTAGGGGTAGTTGCCGATGAGAGCAAAAGGCTGGCCATTGAAAACCTCGGGACCATCGAGCGGCAACTTGAGGAAGTCGGCTTCGATGATGCGCTTGTTGAGCGAACTGGGATAATGCAGTCGCAGATAAGACACCGATTCGCCATCGAGTTCGACGACTTTCAGGTTGCAGCCCTTCTGAATAAGAAACTGCGTGAGCACACCCATACCGGGGCCTACTTCAAGCACAGGCAGCTGGCTGTGGGTGTCCAACGTGTCAGCGATGCGCTGGGCGATGGACAGGTCGGTGAGGAAGTGCTGACCCAGGTTTTTCTTGGCACGCACCTTGTCGTCGAAGGACATAGGACGCACCTGGTCGGAACGTTGGGCACGGTCGGTGTAGCGTCGATTCTTATTCATTGTGGTTATTTTCGGAGTGATCGGAATACTCGGAATAATCGGAGTATTCTGAATATTCGGAGTACTCAGAGTACTCGGAGTTCTGGAATAAGGCCTAAGCCTGGTTCGGTCTGTAAAGTAACACGGCCGTCAATGACCTGCATGCCACCGCGGAACGGATCGTTGGAGATGAGCAGATTTCCGTCGAGGTCGAGATAATCGGCGCATGGGGCCAGTTGGGCGGCTGCTGTGACGGCGCATGTCGTTTCTGTCATGCAGCCAAGCATCACCTGCATACCCTGCATACGCGCCAACTGCACCATAAGACGGGCAGGGGCAAGGCCACCGCACTTCATCAGCTTGATGTTGATGCCATGACAGCAACCCTTGAGGTGGACAACATCCTCGGGCCCTTGCACACTCTCGTCGAGAATGATGGGAAGTGGTGAGCGCTCGGTAAGCCAGCGCAAGCCTTCCAGATTGTGTTTCGGCAATGGTTGCTCGACCATGATGACACCTTGCGTCTGTAGCCATTCAATCTGACGTAGCGCCTCTTCGGCCGAGGTCCAACCTTGGTTGGCATCGACGGTGAGTGGCAGGTCAGAAACCTCGCGAATGGACTTGATGAGTTCACGGTCGCCTTCTACCCCTACTTTGACCTTCAGTCGGCCAAAACGTCCCTCCACTTCGCGTACCTTCTGCTTGACAACCTCGGGGGTGTCGATGCCGATGGTGTAGGTGGTATAGGTGCAACGTTCGGGCGAAAGGCCAAAAAGGCGCCATAGAGGCTGGCCGAGCATTTTTCCCACAAGGTCGTGGAGGGCGATGTCGATGGCGGCCTTGGCTGCGAAGTTGTGGGCAGCAGGTTCGTCATCGTCGAGGTGCATCACGTAGGTAAGGATGTCGTCGGTGCGAAGAGGGTCATTGAATGAGCTCAGATCGACACGTTCGAGGAAGGAGCAAACGCTCTGGATGCTCTCTCCTAGGTAGGGAGGCATGGATGCCTCGCCATTTCCCGTCACCCCTTGATGAGTGATGGCTATAATAACATCAGGTGTCTGGCTGCGAGAGCAACCAGACACTGTGAATGTATGCTGCAACTGCAGCGGGTAGGGTCGAAAACTGAGCTGCATCAGAGCTTGTCACTCTGCTCGAGGGTGAGTGTTGCAGTTGGACGATCGCAAACCTCTGTTGGGCCAAAGTACTGGATTGGGCCAGGATAAACAAACGAGGTGTTGCGCGACCACTCGGTGCGATGACGAACGAAGTACTTGTAGGGCTTGCCCGACAGTTCTACGAGAGCCTTCTTGATTACAGGCTTCATCTGACCATTGCGCTTCTCCATGTTCATCATCATAGTGATGGGGATACCACCAGCGATCCATTCGTCGGCAGGACGGAAGGTGTTCTTGATGGACGACATGTAACCAGTCTTGCCAGCAGCGATAAGCATGGCAGCGTTGTAGCCGAGGCTGTAGCAGTAGTCGGCATCCCAGTTGGATGGAGCGGCGCAGCGGCCCTCATATCCGAAGAAGTGGTGCTGGGTAGCGAACTTGCCGGTGTAGATACCATCGCGCTTCCAGTCGGCGAGCTTCTTGGCAACCATCTCGGCGAGCAGCTGCTCGGTCTCGATGAGCGATACCTGTACATTGCCGTGTGGGTCGCGCTCGAGAGCGAGCTGACGGCTGACAGAGAGTGGGAGGGACTTGAAGAGAGCAGCGTTCTCGTCAGAGAGGTGAGCGAGCACGTAGTCAATCTTCTTGTCGTCGGCAACGAGGTCGAAGTCGGCCTGGTTCTTGGCGAGCATATCGTTGAGCTCAGCGATGAGTCGCTTGATGGCTGGGATGAACTCGATGAGTCCCTCAGGAACGAGGACAACGCCATAGTTCATACCGAGGTTAGCACGGTCGGTAACGACTTCAGCGATATAGGTTACGATGTCGTCAAGGGTCTGGTTCTTAGCTTCAACCTCCTCGCCGAGCAGGGTAACATTGGGGTGAGTCTGGAGAGCACACTCGAGGGTAACGTGGCTGGCGCTACGACCCATGAGCTTCACGAAGTGCCAGTACTTCTTGGCAGAGTTGCAGTCGCGCATAATGTTGCCGATCACCTCAGAGTAAACCTTTGTAGCGGTGTCGAAGCCGAACGATGCCTCGATCTCGCTGTTCTTGAGGTCGCCGTCGATGGTCTTTGGGCAGCCGATAACCTGAACGTCAGCGCCGATGGCCTTGTAGTATTCGGCGAGCACGCAGGCATTGGTGTTGGAGTCGTCACCACCAATGATTACGAGAGCCTTGATGTCGAGAGCCTGAAGGATCTCAAGACCCTTGTCGAACTGCTCCTTCTTCTCGAGCTTGGTACGGCCAGAGCCGATGATGTCGAAACCACCGGTGTTGCGGTACTCGTCGATGATGTTGCCAGTGAGCTCAATGTAGTTGTGCTCAATGAGGCCGGCAGGGCCGAGGATGAAGCCGTAGAGACGGTTCTTGGGATTGAGGCTCTTGATGCCGTCGAAGAGACCAGAGATAACATTATGACCACCAGGAGCCTGGCCACCAGAGAGGATGACGCCTACGTTGAGCGAAGCCGAATGCTTGCCGCCCTCAGAGGGCTCGAAGTGAACGTAAGGCATGCCGTAGGTGTTGGGGAAGAGTTCCTTGATCTCCTCCTGGTTGTCGGCAGATTCGGTGGGTTCACCTTCTACGATGGTAAGAGGGCCGCAGAGGGCCTTAGGCATCTTGGGACGATAAGCTGAACGAGCAATCTCAAGAGCGCTTTTTTCAACTGTTGCTTCCATAAAATAAATTTTAAGTAATGTTTTTGGTTTATAGTTCTTGTTCTGGATACAGATTTTGAATGCTGATTAATGGTGGAAGAGACGAACGCCAGTGAAGACGCATACCATGCCATACTTGTCGCAGGTGGCAATCACATTATCGTCGCGTACCGAACCGCCGGCTTCGGCGATGTACTGGACACCCGACTTGCGAGCACGCTCGATGTTGTCGCCAAAGGGGAAGAAGGCATCGGAGCCTAAGGAGACGCCCGAAAGTTTCTGGAGCCACTCCTTTTTCTCGGCCAAGGTGAGCACCTCGGGACGCTCGGTGAAGAAGTTCTGCCATGTGCCTTCGCGCAGCACGTCGTCATGTTCCTCCTCGCTGATGTAAACGTCGATGGTGTTGTCGCGGTCGGCACGCTTGATGCCTTCCTTGAACGGAAGAGCCATCACCTTTGGATGCTGGCGCAGCCACCAGATGTCAGCCTTGTTGCCGGCGAGACGTGTGCAGTGAATACGGCTCTGCTGACCGGCGCCAATGCCGATAGCCTGACCGTCCTTCACGTAGCATACCGAATTGGACTGGGTATATTTGAGCGTGATGAGCGCTATAACAAGATCGCGACGAGCCTCGGCGGGAAGATCCTTGTTCTGGGTGGGGATGTTGGCGAAGAGCGCATCGTCGTTGAGATTGATTTCATTACGTCCCTGTTCGAAAGTAATACCATAGACCATCTTGCGCTCAACGGGAGCAGGGCGGTAGGAGGGATCCATCTGAATGACGCAGTAGGTTCCCTTGCGCTTGGCTTGAAGAATGGCGAGGGCCTCGGGTTCGTAGCCTGGGGCAATGACACCATCACTCACTTCGCGGTTGATGAGACGGGCAGTAGCCACATCACATACATCGGAGAGTGCAATGAAGTCGCCGAACGATGACATACGGTCGGCACCACGGGCACGGACATAGGCTGAAGCCAATGGGGTGAGCTCATAGTCATCGGTGAAATAGATCTTTTTCAATGTCTCGCTGAGGGGCAGCCCCACAGCAGCACCGGCAGGCGATACGTGCTTGAAACTGGTGGCAGCAGGAAGACCGGTGGCTGCCTTAAGCTCGCTGACAAGTTGCCAGCTGTTGAAGGCATCGAGAAGGTTGATGTAGCCTGGACGGCCATTGAGAACGGTGATGGGCAGTTCCTTGTCGCCCTCCATAAAGATTCGTGACGGCTTCTGATTGGGATTGCAGCCGTATTTGAGTTCGAGTTCTTTCATATTAAATATATGTACTGACCTTATAGTCGGTGCAAATGTAGTATTTTTGCCCGAAAAAAACAAATATTTGCCAATGATTTTGTTTTTGTCAAATTATTTTCCTATATTTGCACCCGCTAAATATGAAGATATGCAAAATTCAAATGTCACTACCGTAAAATTAATGGGACTTGCAGCCTTGGCTGCAGTGCTCGTTTCGTGCAATAGGAAGGCCGATGCGCCCATCGACCGAGTGGCTCTGCTGGAGCGAAACAACCCTGTCGTTACTGCCATCGACACTATGGCGTCGTTGACAGTAGGCAACGGAGACTTCGCTATGACCGTCGATGTCACCGGCCTTCAGACCTTCCCCGAAAAATACAGCAAAGGTGTGCCCCTTGGCACCATGTCGAGCTGGGGATGGCATAGTTTTGACAATCCAGAGAAGTACGACCCGAAGGAAGTACTTGTTGCCTACGACTTCGGCACGGGTAGCAAGGAGGCACTCTACTCACAGCAGGTGAATCCAAAGAAGGATGCCCGTAAGGCAGCCGCCTCCGACTGGTTGCGTGCCAATCCGCATCGTCTTCACTTGGGTAATCTGGGCCTCTTCATCGATGAAGGTGAGAACCCCGAAATCACCGATATCAACCAGAAGCTCGACCTGCTGACGGGCACCATTACTTCCGACTACAAATACAATGGAATGCCCATGCACGTCGTGACGGCTTGTGCACCCGAAGCTGACGTCATTGGCGTGTCCATCGAAGCCGAGCAGCCTATGCCACTCGTGCTGCGTATTCCTGGTCCAACAGGCAAGCATTCCGACGATGCGAGCGACTGGCTCAACACGCCCGACTGCCTGCTGCGCGACAAGTCGTTCGTCGTGCCCTATGGCTTCACCATCGACATCGAGGGAGGCGAAGGCTGCACCCTTGAGCAGATTGACAACAACAAGGTTCTCATCGAGCCTCGAAAGAACGAGACTGGTCGCTATGACCTGACTTTCCGCTGGCGTCCCGACACGCTGCAAAACGTGCCGGCTATGATGAATACCGCTGACGTCATTGCAGCCAGTGAAGCACATTGGAAGACCTTCTGGACAGAAGGTGCCGCTGTCGATTTCAGCGGCTGCACCGACCCACGTGCCAAGGAGATGGAGCGCCGCGTCGTGCTCAGCCAATATTTGCTGGCCATCAACAGCGCAGGACATACTCCTCCACAGGAGACGGGCCTGACCTACAACTCATGGTTTGGCAAGTTCCATCTCGAGATGATCTATTGGCACCAGTCTTGGCTCCCGCTTTGGGGACATGGCGAACTGCTCGACCGCACCCTTTCGTGGTACAAGCAACCCAAACCTCACGCTCTAGCAAAAGAGATTGCCGAGCGACAAGGCTATAAAGGCGTGCGTTGGATGAAGATGACCGACCCAAGTGGCATGGAGGCTCCTTCGAAGGTGGGCAGTTTCCTGATCTGGCAACAGCCTCATCCCATCTATTTGGCCGAACTACTGCGTCGCAACGATCCTTCAGTGGTCGATCGCTATTACGACATTGTGATGGAGACAGCCACGTTCATGGGTGATTTTGCCGTATTTGAGCCCGAAAACAATCGATTTGTTCTGAAGGGCAATATCCCTGCACAGGAGACCCTTCGTGCCGCCGAGGTAGTGAATTCGCCCTATGAACTCTCGGAATGGCGCACAGTGCTCATGATGGCCCAGCACTGGCGTGAGATCAAGGGAGAGGAGCGTGTAGCTCGTTGGGACTCAATCATCGACCTCATCGCGCCCTTGGCTTGGAAAGACGGCGCTGCCGACAATTCGGAATTCAATGTAGATAAGAACAAGAAATACGGCAAGGTCTATCTGGCCTGCGAAACCAATCCCGATACTTACAGCGATCGTCGTCTGACCAGCGACCATATGGCTGTGCTTGGTGCCCTCGGCATTTATCCTGACTCGCGTCTCATAAACGACACCATCATGAGCAATACGCTTTCTTGGGTGATGGATAACTGGAACTGGAACCATACCTGGGGATGGGATTACCCGATGACAGCGATGTGTGCTGCCCGTTTGAATCGTCCGGACGATGCCGTATCGATTCTTTTGAACAAGGAACGTACAAATACCTATCTGCCCAACGGACACAACTTTCAGGACCAGCGTCTGCGCTGCTATCTGCCAGGCAATGGCGGACTGCTGACGGCTGTGGCTATGATGTGTGCTGGTTGGGATGGCTGTGAACTGGGCAAGAATCCCGGTTGGCCTAAGGATGGTAAGTGGAATGTACGTTGGGAAGGTTTGAAACCTTTGCCATAATAATTAGTAATGAATCAATTCAGTAGATCAATGTTTCGGGCTCTCAGTTGGCTCGAAAGGAGATATTATAGACTTAGCTTTTGGCCCCGACATGTTATAGGAATCCTGCTGGCACTTTCTTTGCTGGCAGGAGTAGTTGGCATCTGCTATGGAGGCTATTGTGGAGTGAAGGCTTGTGTCGAGTTTGTGGTCTCGGTGTTCAACGACGCCAAGGACCTGTTTGAAGAAGAGGTCGATGACGAATATTGCTGGAATTCGAAACATCATGCCGAATTCCCCGTCCCCGAAGATAAACGTCATCCGAAGCGTGTGCCGAACTTTGCGAGGGACTTTGCCTTTGTCAACGACGTGCATCTCACTGCAGCCACCGAACTGGGTATCACACCTGTTGAAAATCGGGAAATACTGTTTCAGATGAAGGAAGAACTTGTGGAACTCAAGGACACGCGTTACTTCAAAGTCTTGCCGCTGACCAGTTCGTCGCCCTATCTGGTGCCTCGTGCTGCTGATTTCCTGACCGACTTGGGTCGATTGATGCAGGAATATAACGGCACAAAGTCACGCTTCCTCATTTCGAGTGTTTTGCGAACGCAAAGTGACGTGCAGAAGTTGAGCCGTGTGAATGTGAATGCTACAACCAACTCAACCCATTGCTACGGTACGACGTTCGACATCACCTACAACCGCTTTGACATTCATGGCAAAACGTGGGAAGGAAAACTCAAGGAAGACCTTGCCAAGGCGCTCTACGACCTGCAGGCGATGGGTTATTGCTATGTGAAATATGAAATCAAGCAGCCCTGTTTCCATGTGACGGTTCGACCGTGACAAACAGAAATCTATATTTTCGAAAATAATTTTTGCTCTTTATACAATAAAATTCATAGGCACACGTTTTATTAATGACTAACCAATAAAACGTGTGCCTATGAAGCATAGATTTACTTCCTTACTATCTTCAATACCGGGTCCTCGTCGGGAGACCATCCACAAACTGCAGATGTTGGCTCGCTGCTATAACCCGAGCAATGTAGAAAATCTAAAAGATCGATGGTTCGACGAACATGCGCTGACCGGCGAAGCCATCTAAGTCCGTAAGACAGATGCCCGTAATGATATGCAGCATCTCGAGCGACGATGGTTCAGACCCCACAATCTGTGGACCCAGCTGGCCCCCGCATTCCGGAGCGATCAACAGGTATTGTTCTTTATGTCCGCCATTTCCCTTCAACTTTAGGGAGATGGCGGTATCGTTTTTCAATTGATCGACAAATCCCTTCAAACCGCCCTTGTCTTGGCTGTAGAGCCCTGCGACACGGTCCACGATGCTCACGTTGAGGATGGGTGGCAAAGTGCCGTCTGTGATGCGTTGGTGGATGTAACTGTCGATGTCGTTGCTAAGTCCGTCGCGCAGACGATGTAGCAAGTCTTCGGCATGAAGCGGTGGCATCTCGCCGTAAAGCATCTTCGATATTACGAGGTAATCGTGCTGGAGCTGGGTCGTGTCCAATCGAATTGCCTGTACGGCATCGACGATGGGCTGCACGGGGAAGGTGGTGTCGAGGGCTGAGGGCGGATTGTCGTTCAAATATTGTTGTGTCGTCTCAAATGCCTCCTGGCAAACCTGTGCAAGGTGTTCCGACTGGCTGGATAGGGCCGATACTTGAGGAATGAACTCATTGAGCAACTTAGTGGCAAAGGTGGCACCTTCGTATTGGGTGCGCTGGATGTAGTAGCCGGTGATTGCCGACTGATAGTCGTCGAAGAGGTTCTTGTCCTTGCCACGCATACGGTCAAAGAATCCGAATTTTTCCCAACGATGGATGTAGTCCTTAATCGTCTCATCGGTATGTTCCAACGTTTTTCCAAGGTCGGCTTGTCGTTGGCTGAAATGGAGTGTCAGTAATTGCAGGTGGTTGATGATGGAACGTACAATGTCCTGACCCGTTTCGGGTGGATACGCTAAGTTGAGCAGAATCTTTTGAAGTTTTTCCTTCAATGTGCAAAGCAGAGCCAGGCAATAGTCGGGTGTCTTCTTCTTCTCCTGACGATAGAAGTATTCGACGCCCATATTTCTATATCGGGTCTGGTAATCGACTTCAAGATTATTGCGAAGCTGCGAGGCCCATTCGTCGCGTGGTTTGTCCTGCAGGTCCTGCACGATGCGCTCCACGGCTTGCTGCCAATATTCATCGACATTTTGCCATGTGACTCCCGACGCACGGTTGAGGGCAAGGAAATGGTTGCCCGTCAAGTCGGTGAGTTCTTCCGACAAGGGAAGGTCTGTAAGAAGTTCGCTGACGTGTTCGTTGCACTGCTCCATACTGATCGGATTGACATTTGGACGGCTCAGTCCGAGCAAGGCGTTTAGGTAGCTCTGATGAATGTAGTGGCGTATCTCGTCGTCGGGATAACTGATGCCACTGACATTGAAAGAACTGAAAATGGCCGGAAATTCCATCTCGAAGGCAGTCTCGTAGGTTTTCGGCCGACGTAGTTTGTTGAGGTAACCGTAACGCTCCACCAGGTCGAGTGCCTCACTCTCCTGTGTGATGTCGAAAAGAAAATGCGCCAGCGACACCTGGGAACTATCGTGATAGAGGAAACAGTGGGAGATGAGCTGTACGTCGGGATAATCGTTGATGCCGTTGTTGATGGCTACGAGGCTGTTCCACGCATTCTTCTTCTGGATTGCAGAGCAGGTATCGAGGTCTGGCAGAAGGGCATAGACATAGGATGGAACATCGTATAGACGACGTATCATCGTTATGGCTTGAATGATCTGTTGGCCCATCATGGGTTCGTCGAGCGTAGCGCATATGTGGAATCCGAGTTCGCTGGGCATGCCAGCTCTGCGCTGCTGCTCGTTCACTTCATGCACAAACTCACGCTCCTCCAGTTGGTGTGACTGGAAGAGCAGAGTCGTGTTACGTCCAACGAGCGAAGCCTGGATGAACCGACGATAGACGGGATGCTGGATACGCGATTGATTGTATCCGAGAAAGATGATGATGTGTCTCACTTCTTTTCCTGCATCATTTCGGCATAGCAACAGCGGCACAGTGGCATATACTCCTGCTTGGCACCAATCATTACCTGCTGGCTGGCATTGGAGATTCGATACGAGAAGTTGGCTAGATGACCGCACTTCATGCAGATGGCGCGGCATTTATAGACGTCGTCGGCCATTGCCATCAGGTCGGGCATTGGGCCAAAAGGCTGGCCTAGGTAGTCCATGTCGAGGCCTGCGATAATGACTCGCTTTCCCTGGTCAACCAGTTCACGTACGACGTCAAGCACATTCACGTCGAAGAACTGTGCTTCGTCGATGGCAACAACTTCAGTGTCGGCCTCTACCAGGTAGCTGATTACACGGGCGTTTTGCACGGGGATTGCTTCGCTCGTGCTGTTGGCATGACTGACTATGTCGGTCTTGCTATATCGGCTGTCGATGGTAGGTTTGAAGATCTGTATCTTGCGCTTGGCAATCTTCACACGGTTGATGCGACGGATGAGTTCTTCGGTCTTACCCGAAAACATCGAGCCGCAAATCACTTCAATGCTTCCGCATTGGCGTAGGTGGATATTCTCTAAATACATTATTTTATAATTTATTTATTCGCTTGCTGCTGAAATGACGTTAATCACGTAGTCTCCGATTTTTTCGCATTCGTTGATGATGTGCATGAAGAAGGAGTGCTGATAGTAGTCGATCTTCTTGCGGTCGAGTGAGTCGAATATTTCGTTACGTAACTGATTCCTGAGGTTGTTGATCTCGTCTTCGTGGTTGTAAGCCTTGTTGAGAGCGCTTTGCGGCACCTGATCCATGGCTAAAACCTTGAGCATGTGAGCCAGGGCAATATCGATGAGCGACATCATCTGAGAGAGATTCTTGTTCATATCGGGAGTGAAGCGCACACGCTGCTCATACTTCTGATAGAGCACCATCGAGATGTGGCAGATGGCATCGGCTATCGATTCCAGTTCGTCCACCTCCTTGTAGAGGTTGCGACTCAGTTGCTCACCTGAATAGGAGAGGGTCTTGGGCGATACGCTATTGAGGAATTTTGCTATTTCGAGTTCTGCACTGTCACTGTCTTCCTCCATGCGACGGATGCGCTGATTCAGTTCAAGTTGCTTTTCCGAACCCATTTGTTCATCGAGCATCGTCCGGACCATCCCAAACATCTTGTACACCTCTTCACCATAGCGCGAAGCTTCCTTCTGAACCTGCACGAGGGCCATCTCGCTCGATGCAGTCATAAAGCCGGTGTTGATGTACTGTAGTTTGAAATCCTTTTCCAGGTCTTCCTTTTCGGGAATGAGGCGCGTCAGGAGGCGCGCAATCTGTGTGGTGAGCGGCAGCATCAGGCAGAGGCTGATGAAGTTGAACACGGTGTGGAACATTGCAAGTCCCATTGCAACATTATCTACCTCATGGGGATCACCTAGTCCGATGTGGCTGCAAAGGTAGCTGATGGCATCACATAGGTAATAGAAGATTGCCAAGGCCCAGACCATACCCAATACGTTGAACAGCAGGTGGCCCAATGCAGCTCGCTTGGCCATGGTGTTGGCCGAAAGGGTGGCAAGCATGGGGGTGAGGCATGTGCCGATATTGGAGCCAAGCACGAGGGCGCATCCCATCTCGAACGAGATCCATTGGTTGACGCACATCAGCAAGGCGATAGCGAAAGTGGCGCTTGTAGCCTGCACAACCATTGTAAGCAACATACCGGCCACCAGAAAGATGAGAATCGAGGGATAACCCATCGCACTCGAATCGTGCATCACGTCAATCACTGCCGGCATCTGCGAGACAACGGGCACAAGGTGCTTCAGTTCCTCCAAGCCGAGGAAGAGCAGCGAAAAGCCGATGATAAACTCACCCCAGGCATTACCGCGACTGCTGTTCGAATTGAAAAAGGGAAGCGAAAGCGCGATGAGCGGGAAAATGAGAAAAGCGATATTGAACTTGAAACTGAACAGTGCAATGATCCACGTCGTCAGCGTCGTGCCAACATTAGCTCCCATGATGACGGCCATCGATTGAGCCAGTGTGACCAGACCGCCATTGACAAACGAAACGACAATCACCGTCGTAGCAGACGAAGATTGGATGAGGGCAGTGATGAGCACGCCCATCAGCATCGCGGCAAAGCGGTTGCTACGCATTGCCGACAAAGCCTTGCGGAGGCTGTCGCCAGCAGCCTTCTGCAGGCCTTCGCTCATCAGCCTCAGTCCGTAAAGGAAAAGACCGATGGCACCAATCAACGTCAAGACGTCAATCCAAGTCATGGTTTTCAGTATGATTTTATATTAAAGCCTTTAGTGCTTGTCTGAACGAATCTCGGTAAGTTCGGCCGATAGGCAACTCCTCACCTGTAGTGAGCGACACCAAGCTCGCGTTGTAGTTCTTGACGTGCTTGAGACCCACCAGATAACTGCGTTGTATGCGTGAGAAGAGTATCGCGGGCAATTGTTGCTCGAAACCTGTCAAGGTACCTATGGTCGAGAGTTTTCGCCCATCGGCGAGTGTGAACTCCGTGTAGTCCTTTTGTGCTGCAAGACTCACGATGTCGATGATACGGATTGGTACGGTTCGTCCGTCCACACGAATGCTTACAAAGGGTTCAGGACGAACCTTGTCAAGTGCTTGCCGCAGGCGGTCGAGGGTATATGGCTTGAGCAGATAATCGGCTACACCGAAGTTGAATCCGTCGATGGCATACTGGTCGTAGGCTGAGGTAATAATCACCTTGAGATTCTTTTTCCCTGAAGACTGTCCTGGTGTCTGTAATTGCTGGAGCACTTCGATACCGGTCAGTCCAGGCATTTGGATGTCCAAGAAGAGCAGGTCGGGCGTAGGCATAGTCTTTAGGGCTTCAACAAGGTCTGTACCATTGTCAAACACTGTCGTATCCTCTTCTCCCATTTTTTGTAGGAAGAGTTGCAGTTTCTGGGCAGCTAGAGGTTCGTCTTCGGCTATAAATATCCGCATAATCTATCGGTGTCACTGGGTGAGAATATCCTTGATTCGTTGGGCGACAACCTTGGGCTCGATTTTGGTCAGGCAACGGTAATCGCCGTACTTGCAAGGTTTGTTGCCGTAGATCGAACATGGACGGCAGGGTAGTTCCAGTTCAATGCAGTCGTCTTCGTTTTGTCGGTAGCCCAAGAATCCTGCATAGCGATGCGTGGCACCCCAGATTGAGATGCAACGCAGACCCACTAATGATGCGAGATGCATATTGGCGGAGTCCATCGACACCATCAGCTTGAGGTTGGCCATGCAGCGCAGGTCGTCATCGATGGTCTGCCGTCCTGCCAGATTCACGATATGTTCGGGATGATCGCCTGCCCATGTGTCGAGTACTGCCTGTTCGTTGGGTCCACCGAAAAGGAAGATTTTTACTTCGGGTAACTGCTCGACAAGGTGGCTCAGCATCTGCCGCATCAATGTTTCTGGATAGACCTTGCCCCGATGTTGCGCAAAAGGGGCAATACCTACCGAAAGCGTCTCGGGAGGCACGGCACAAGTTTTCTCTCGCAACAAGGCAGCATGTGAGGCACCATCATAGTCGATGGTGAAATCCATCCCCAGGGCAGAAAAGACTTGTCTGTATCGCTCAATGCTAGTCGTGAGTTGCCGATGGATGGCTCCCGTGGTCAAGGCCTTCTTCTCGCTACGTCCCTTCTGGATTCTCTTTACTGGTTTTCCTGAAAGCCAGAAACGTAGATCGACCCACTGTGTACGCAGTACATCGTGGAGGTCGGCCACAGCATCTACATCCAGTGCTTTCAGTTCTTTGTAAAGCCGATTGAGCCCAGCGATGCCGTTATAGTCACGTTTGTTGATGACCTTCACCGAAAGGTTGGGCTGATGAAGCATCGTTTCCATCACAATGGCCCCTGCTTTCGAGGTCAGCAGTGTGAACTGCACGTCAGGATAGGCTTGTGACACACTATCGAGCACGGGCAACGTCATACAGATGTCCCCCAGCGCACTTAAGCGTATGGCCAATACTTTCCGGAAGGTTTTCATTACGTCACTTGTTCCCGTAGAGTACGGGGTTCAGGTTCGGGTCGTTGTACATCTTCATCTGCTTGTACACTTTCATGTACTTGCGTCCGGCAGCGATGTCATCCAGCAGTTGATCGATGGCCGTAGTCAAGTCGATGCGCTGCGTGAGGAGCACATCAAGTTTCTGGGCGCACTTGTCGTGATGCTCTTGTGATACATCGGTACGATCTACCTCAACCTGCATGTGGTAGATCTTCAGATAAAGGATCGACAGGCGATCGATGGCCCATGCCGGTGACTCGGTGTTGATGGTGGCATCGGGCAGTACCTCTACGTTCTTGTATGTGTCGAGGAAATAACTGTCGATCATTTCCACCAGATCAGTACGGTCCTGGTTCGACTTGTCGATTCTGCGCTTGAGCACAAGAGCAGCCTCAGGATTGATTTCGGGGTCGCGGATGATGTCCTCGAAGTGCCACTGCACGGTGTCAATCCAATTCTTCAGGTAAAGGAAAAACTCGATCGTTCCTTTTTCGTAGGGATTCTGGATAGGAGTATCTACGTTATCGGTCTTGTGATAGTCGGCGATGGAGCGTTTGAAGATACCATCGCAAAGCTCAGTGAATTTCATAAATTACGGGTTTTAAAACTAAATTTGCCGCAAAGATAACATTTTTTTCTGAATTAAAGGATAACTTTCGCAAAAAATCTTTATCTTTGCACGCGATTTTTTCCAAAACGAGCTATTTTGGCAATCATCACATCTATTTAATTTATTTTAGCATTATCCGCCAACATCAACATGAAGGTTTGTATCGCCGAGAAACCGAGCGTCGCACAGAGCATCGCACAGATCCTTGGAGCTAACCAGGGAGGACCTCGCCAGGGCTACTGGGAGGGCAATGGCTATCAGGTGACATGGACGTTCGGTCACCTTTGTGAACTGAAGAACCCCGACGAATATGATCCCAAATGGAAGACTTGGAGTATCGTCTGGCTTCCGATAATCCCGCAGAAGTTCGGCATCACGTTAAAGGATGACGACGGTGTCCGCAAGCAGTTCGAAATCATCAGTCGCCTTTATGCCAATGCCGAGTGTATCATCAACTGTGGTGATGCCGGTCAGGAGGGTGAATTGATACAACGTTGGGTCATGCAGAAAGCGGGTGCCATCGAGCGTGAACATGCTGGACAAATTCCCATTTATCGCTTGTGGATCAATTCGATGACCGACGAAGCCATTCGTGAAGGATTTCAGCATCTTGAACTTCAGGCAAAGTACGATCGTCTGTATATGGCGGGCCTCAGTCGTGCCATCGGAGACTGGCTTTTGGGTATGAATGCCACCCGTCTCTACACCATTCGTTACGGTCAAACGGGCCAAAGGCAGGTGCTTTCCATTGGTCGTGTTCAGACGCCCACTTTGGCCATGATTGTGAAGCGTCATTTCGAGATTGTCAACTTCGTGCCCCAGCAGTATTGGGAGCTCAAGACACTCTATCGTGATGTCACTTTCAACAGCACAAAAGGTCGCTATGATAAGATTGAAGAGGCACAGGCTGCACTCGATACTATCAAGGATAGTCTATTCACCATCACCGATGTCCAGAAGAAGTCGGGCAAGGAGAGTCCCAAGCGACTTTATGACCTCACATCCTTGCAGGTCGATTGCAACCGCAAGTTCGGATTCAGTGCCGACCAGACTCTCCAACTCATCCAAAGCCTCTACGAAAAGAAGGTAGCAACCTATCCGCGTGTCGATACCACTTATCTTCCCGATGACGTCTATCCCAAGTGCCCGAATATCCTTAGGGGACTGCGAGGTTACGAGCAGTTGACAGCCACTTTGCTTGAGCCGAACAAGAAGCTCCAAAAGTCGAAGAATGTCTTCGATAATTCGAAGGTTACCGATCACCACGCCATTATTCCGACGGGTGTTCCAGCCAACAATTTGAGTGCACAAGAACGCCTGGTTTATGACCTGTTGACTCGTCGATTTATTTCTGTGTTTTATCCTGATTGTAAGTTCAATACGACCACGGTTTTGGGCGAGGCCTCGAAGGTCGAATTCAAGGCCACTGGTAAGTTGATTGTCGACCCTGGTTGGCGTATTGTCTATGCTGGAGAAAAGGACGATGATGACGACAAGGAAGGTGCATCCATCTTGCCCGAATTTACGGTTGGGGAGAGCGGCCCACACACGCCTTCGCTGCTTGAAAAATGGACACAACCACCCAAGCCATACACCGAGGCTACATTGCTTCGTGCCATGGAAACGGCTGGCAAGCAATGTGAGGACGAGTCACTTCGCGAAGCTATGAAGGAGAACGGCATCGGTCGTCCTTCCACGCGTGCAGCCATCATCGAGACGCTCTTTAAGCGACGCTACATTCGCAAGGATAAGAAAAACCTCATCGCCACCCAAACGGGCATCGATGTTATTCAGGTTATTCACGAGGAATTGCTTAAAAGCCCAGAACTGACAGGTCAATGGGAACGCAAACTGCGTATGATTGAGCGTGGCGAATACGAGGCAAGTGTGTTTATCTCTGAACTCAAACAGATGGTTGTTGACATCATCCATAGTGTTATGTCTGACCAGTCCAACCGTCAAGTTGCTTACGTCAACCCTGAAGAGGAAAAGAAACAAGCCGCCTCCGAGAAGAAAGCAGCAGCAACTAAGAAGGCCGCTACCCCCAAAAAAGCCAGCACTCCCAAGAAGACCAAGCCCCAAAAGCCTGCTTCCCCAGAGACCCAGTCGCAGCCAAGTTTGGCAGCTTCCGTATCTTCTTCACAGCAAGATCCTGCTGCCCTCTCCGTTCCGCAAAAGTGCCCCCTTTGTGGTGGAGATGTCATCAAGGGACGTACTGCCTATGGATGCTCCAATTGGCGGACAGGTTGTACTTGGAGGCTTCCTTTTGACGCATCCAACTCCTAAAAAAGCATAAAAACCCCTTTGTTTTCGCGCGTATATGCAAAAAAGTGCGGCAAAGGTTTGGCAAAATCGAAGAAAATGCCTAACTTTGCCGCGTTTTTAAATAATGCATACGTTTTTTAGGCGACATATAAACAAGGGCAATGCCCCAATATTGCTTACACTAATCCTCCTGCTGACACCTCTGTGTCTCGGCAGAAGGGTTTATGCTGAGCCTTTGCCTTTGCGCGTCTTCGATACTTTGCAGGAGTCTATAGATTCCATTTCTCTTCCCATTGTTTCTCCCGACACTCTCGTTGATTCCCTGTCGCTAGATTCCCTTTTCCTTGCCACCGACAGTCTCTCAGTCGATACACTAGCAGTTGATTCCGTGTCTACAAAACCAGAAGGAGGCGGATTGACGGCAGTGGTTAACTATAAGGCACAGGACTCTCTGGTCTTCGCTGCCGGCAACATGGCTTGGCTCTACGGTTCATCGCAGGTCACCTATACCGACATCACCCTTGATGCCGAACGCCTTCAGCTTTCGCTCGACAGTTCTCTCGTGCATGCCAATGGTGTTCCAGACACAGTTACAGGAAAACTCAAGGGCAAACCGGTCTTCAAGGACAGTTCTGGCGAATATGAGACGCGCACTATGTCCTACAACTTCAAGACGGCCAAGGGCTTCATCTGTGACGTCACTTCCCAACAAGGCGAAGGGTACGTGACGGGTGGCGTTACCAAGAAGATGCCCAACAATGACATTTATCTCGAAAATGGTCGTTACACCACCTGCGACCAGACCGAGTGCCCACACTTCTATATCGAACTTACCAAGGGTCGTTTGCGTCCCAATAAGAATATCGTCACCGGTCCTGCTTATCTTGTCGTGGCCGATGTGCCGTTGCCTATCGCCATTCCTTTTGGCTATTTCCCCTTCACTAAATCATACTCTAGCGGTGTCATCGTGCCCACTTATGGCGCCGATCAGACCAAGGGTCTTTATTTACGTGAAGGTGGCTACTATTTTGCCATTAATGATTATGTCGATTTGGCTCTGCGTGGTGAAATATATACCAAGGGCTCGTGGGGCCTATCGGCCGAAAGCCGTTATGCCATCCGTTACAAGTTCAAGGGCAACTTCTCCTTCAGTTATCTCGTGGCGAAGACAGGCGACAAGGGACTTTCCGACTATGTCGAACAGAAGAATTTGAAGGTCGCTTGGAGTCATTCCCAGGATTCGCGTTTCAATCCGAATCTTAGTCTTTCGGCCAACGTTAACTTCACGACCTCTGGCTACGAACGCAGTAACACCACTTCGATCTATAGCAACGACCTGACCACTTCGACCAAGCAGTCAACGGTCAATGCAAGCTACAAGATTCCAAATACCAAATGGAATTTGACGGCATCGACGAGTATTACACAGCGTACTACTGACTCCACCCTCGTGGTCACATTGCCGCAGTTGACTGCCTCGATGAGCACCTGGTATCCCTTCAAGCGCAAGCAGAAGAGTGGCTCCGATCGTTGGTATGAGAAAATTTCGATGACCTACAACATGAACATGACCAACAAGGTCACGACCAAGGAAAACGAGTTTGGACAGAAAAATATCCTCCGCGATTGGGAGAATGGCATCAAGCACTCGATACCCATCGGAGCTACATTCACGGCCGCGAAGTACATTCAGATTTCGCCGCGTTTCAATTTCACCGATCGTATGTACAGCCACAAGACTGTGCAGTACTATGATCCCTCTTTGGTTAACTCCAATGGTTCATATGGCGGTATAGCCAAGGATACTGTCTATGGATTCTACAATTCTTATGACTTTAGCACTTCCTTAAGTTTCTCCACCAAGCTCTATGGTTTCTTCAAACCCTTGTGGAAGTCACGTCTCTTTGCCGTTCGTCATGTGCTCTCGCCGAACATTTCGTTCAGTTACACACCCGACTTCAGCGAAAAGAAATATGGTAGCTGGGGAACGTATTATCTCCCCGACAGTACATCGGTAACCGGACGTCGCGAGGTTCGTTATAATTACTTCCAGGGCTATACGCAGGGTGGTGCTCCACAGGGTCGTAGTGGTTCCATTTCATTCTCATTCGACAACAACATCGAGGCAAAGATACGTTCCGACAAGGATTCCTCGGGCTATAAGAAGATTTCCATCATTGACAAACTGTCAACCAGCATCTCCTATAACATGGTGGCTGACTCGATGCGCTGGAGTACCACTGTGCCTATCAATGCAACTATCAAGATGGGCAAGAATTCGTCAATGAACCTCAATACGTCGTGGGACGTCTATAAGTACGATGAGAATGGGCGGCATTACGACCGTCCGCGTTGGAAAGACGGTGAATTCCTTCGTTTGATGTCGACAGGTTATTCGTTTAACTATACGCTCAACAATCAGAAACTTGCCAAACTTTTCGGACGAGGGGGTGACGAAGATGAGGAAGAGGAAGACGAAAGCTACGACCTCGACAGTGAGGATGGCTACGTCGAGGAAGATCTCGATCCGACGAGTCTTGAAGGTATGCAGCGCAATGCCGAAAAACGAAAACGAAAGGAGAAGAAGACTGCCGGATCATATGATGACGATGGTTATCTTGTCTGGACTGTGCCCTGGTCGCTCAACATCTCCTATTCTATGCGCTATCAGTACAAGACTTTCAACAAGGAGAAGCGCGAATTTGATCGTGGCATCGTCCATAGTGCCACTTTTAGCGGAACGTTGCAACCCACAAAGGGCTGGAACTTCTCGTTCAATGCGTCTTATGATATGAACCTCAACAAGGTCACCTTTATGAACATCAATGCGAGTCGTGATATGCATTGCTGGACGCTTACTGCTTCGCTCAACCCTTTGGGCCGTTTTGCGTCATTCAATGTGAACATCGCTGTCAAGAGCTCTATGCTCTCCGACCTCAAGTATCAGAAGTCGAGCGTTTCACGCAGCAACAAGATCCAATGGTATAACGACTAAAATGAAAGTAGCAATCATCAAATACAACGCAGGCAACATTTACAGTGTCTATTGCGCTTGCCGCCGTCTTGGCCATGATGCTGTCATCACCGACGAGCCTGTCGTCATTCGTCAGGCCGACCGCGTCATCTTCCCTGGAGTGGGTGAGGCGCGTGCAGCTATGCAGCATCTCAACCAAACTGGCCTTGCCGACGTGATTCGCGGTCTCCGACAGCCAGTCCTTGGCATTTGCATTGGTATGCAGCTCCTCTGCAGTCACAGCGAAGAGGGTGATGTCGATTGCCTTGGCATCTTTGATGTCCCTGTCGTTCGTTTCCGTCCTTCATCAAAGGAATTCAAGGTCCCTCAGATGGGATGGAATACCATTGAGAAGTTCGAAAAGATTGCCGAAAACGGCAACTCAAATCGCTTGTTTATAAATTTGCACGAAGGCGATTACGTTTATTACGTGCATAGTTTTCATGTTCCCATCTGTTCCTACACCATTGCCCAGACCGACTATGACGGTTTCTATAGTGCTGCACTCCACAAGGACAACTTTTGGGCTACGCAGTTCCATCCTGAGAAATCAGGCCAAGTAGGTGAACAGATTTTACGCAACTTTTTATTATGATTGAAATAATCCCGGCCGTCGACATCATCGACGGCAAACTCGTTCGCCTTACCAAAGGCGACTATGATACTAAGAAAGAATATAGTCAGGACCCTCTTGAAACGGCCCTTCAGTTTGAAGATATCGGCATCCGTCGTCTTCACCTTGTCGATCTCGATGGAGCGAAAGGCGGTCACATCGTCAACCATCGGATACTCGAACAGATCGCGTCCAAAACCAATCTCATCATCGATTTTGGTGGTGGCTTGAAGAGCGACGATGATGTCCGTATCGCTTTCGAGAGTGGAGCACAAATGATTACCAGCGGCTCTATTGCTGTCCAGCGTCCCCAGCTCTTTTTGGCTTGGCTTCAGCAGTATGGTTCCGACCGTGTCATCCTCGGTGCCGATATCAAGGATGGTCGCATCGCCATCCAGGGCTGGCTCGAAGAGAGCGATGCCCGTTGGCAGACATTCCTTGAGAGCTACACCGCCCGTGGCGTTAGCAAGGTCATCTCTACTGACATCTCACGCGACGGTATGATGGCTGGTCCTTCCACCGAGCTCTATAAGGATATGATGGCAGAGTTCCCCGACCTTTATGTCATTGCTTCCGGTGGCGTCAGTTGTATGATGGATGTGCTTCAGCTCGAAGCTGCCAACGTCCCCGCCGTCATCATTGGCAAGGCCATCTACGAGGGTCGAATCACGTTCTCCGAACTCGAACGCTACCAAAAAAACAATTGTTAATAGCGATTGTTGTTTGTTAATTGTTAAATTAATTAAGCTATGTTAGCCAAACGCATCATCCCCTGTCTCGATGTCAAGGATGGTACCACTGTCAAGGGTGTTCAGTTCGTCAATTTCCGCGATGCTGGAGATCCCGTCGAACTCGGCAAGCAATATAGCCAGATGGGTGCAGACGAACTGGTCTATCTCGACATCACTGCCTCGCACGAAGGTCGTCGCACGTTCACCGACCTTGTTCGTCGCATCGCTGCTGAGGTTTCCATTCCTTTCACCGTGGGTGGTGGCATACACGAACTCAGTGATGTCGAACGTCTTCTAGCTGCAGGAGCCGATAAGGTGTCGGTTAATTCGTCTGCCCTTCGTCGTCCCGAACTCATCACAGAGATTGCCGAACGCTTTGGCCGACAGGAGTGTGTTTGTGCCATCGATGCCCGCCTTGAGGACGATGGCCAATGGCGTTGTTACCTCAACGGAGGTCGCATCCCCACCCAGCGTTACCTCTTTGAGTGGGCGCACGAAGCCCAGGAACGCGGAGCAGGCGAGATACTCTTCACATCGATGAACCATGACGGTTCGAAGCAAGGTTTTGCCAACGATGCTCTTGCCCGTCTCTCTGACGAACTTTCCATCCCCATCATCGCATCGGGTGGAGCAGGTTCCAAGGAGCATTTTCTCGACGTCTTCAGGATTGGCCACGCTGATGCCGCTTTAGCTGCTTCAGTCTTCCATTTTGGCGAGATTCCTATGCGCGACCTCAAGCTTTATCTTGCTAATCACGGCATCAACGTCCGCCTCTAACCCGCGCTTTTCGTCCCGCCCTTTCCGCCGTCCCGTTGCGTCCCAGTGCGGTCGTTCTCTGCCGCATTCCTCGTGTCCCTGTTGCAGCCTAGTTTGGCTGCCCTCTATAATAACCCATCATAACCCCAAATAAACGAATGCAAATCGATTTCGACAAACTCCAAGGCCTGGTCCCCGCCGTCATTCAGGATGCCGTGACCAACAAAGTCCTCATGCTCGGCTTTATGAATCGCGAAGCCTACGAAAAAACCGTCCAGACCGGTCTCGTCACCTTCTGGAGCCGCACCCGTAACTGTCTTTGGACCAAAGGTGAGACCTCAGGCAACGTCCTTCGTGTAGTTAAAATCCTCAACGATTGCGATAACGATACCCTTCTCATTAAAGTCAACCCAGCTGGCCCCGTTTGTCATACTGGAGCCGACACATGCTGGAACGAGACCAACGAACGCAACCCGCTGCTTTTCCTTACCGAACTGCAGGATTTCATTAACAAGCGTTATGAAGAGATGCCCGAAGGCTCCTACACCACAAGCCTCTTTAAGGATGGTCTCAACCGTATGGCTCAGAAAGTGGGAGAGGAGGCGCTCGAACTAGTTATCGAAGCCACCAATGGCACCAATGACCGCCTCATCTACGAAGGCTCCGATATGCTATATCACCTCATCGTCCTGCTTACCAGCAAGGGCCTTCGTATTGAGGATATGGCCGCCGAACTTGCCGAACGTCATCAGCCCGGCTGGAAAAAACATTAACCCCTCATAACTCCTCCTATGATCCAATACAAGAACGTCACAATAGCACGAGGCGACAACGTCCTCGTCAGCCACATGGACCTCGCTGTCGGTGAAGGAGAGTTCGTCTATCTCATTGGTAAGGTAGGTGCCGGTAAATCCTCACTTCTTCGGACTATGTACAAGGATCTCGACATCCTCGAAGGTGACGAGGCATGTATTTTCGACGAATACAATCTCCTTGCGCTCAAGTCCAGTCAGATACCCTTCCTTCGCCGTAAGGTCGGCATCATCTTCCAGGACTTTCAGTTGCTCACCGACCGCAGTGTCGAAGCCAATCTTGACTTTGTCCTTCGTGCCACAGGTTGGAAAAACATTGACGATCGTCGCCGTCGCATTACTGAGGTGCTCGATCTAGTCGATATGGCTGGCTGCGAAAAACGAATGCCCAACACCCTGTCGGGTGGTGAGCAGCAACGTGTCGTAATCGCAAGAGCTCTCCTTAATAGTCCCCGTCTCATTCTCGCTGACGAGCCTACAGGCAATCTCGACCTCGAAACTGGGTATCGCATCGTGAGTCTCCTTTACAAGATTTGCAAGGAGCAGCATTCCACGGTTATTATGTCAACCCATAATCTGGCTTTTATTAACGACTTCCCAGGTCGTGTCATCCATCTTATCGATAACCAACTCGTCGAAGTGGGTGGTACCGACGAACCTGACACTATCGAGGATGTCATCGCTGGCTCAACGCCTGATAGTCTGGAATCGTTGGAAGGAATTCCCAGCGATTTGCTTCACGGTTCAAGTGACAGCAGTAGTGCTGCAGCCCATTGCTGACTAGCAGCCAATCCACCTGCAGCGCTATGTTGTAGCGTGATACCTGGTCAAACACTTCCTGTGTCAGCCGAACACTCGACGCCTTGTACTCTACAATCATCAGTGCTTCTCCTACGTCTCCGAAGACCACGCTGTCGCACCTTCGCTCCAGTTGTCCCACACGGATGCTGACCTCATTGCCGATTCTACCCGATGGATAGTTCATCGTCCCGATCAGGTAATGCACGAAGTGCTGGCGCACCCATTCTTCTGGAGTGAGTTTGACCCAGCGACGACGCTGAGTGTCCCAGATCTCCTCCAGCGAGTTATTAGGATTTATTCGAGTGCGTACCTCGTATGATGGCAGATTCAGTTGTTCCAAAGTCCAGTTAACTATTAGTTATTTGTTAATTGATAAGTGTTTTAGGCTGCAAAGATACAAAAGAAATTCGATATGGCAAAGAAAACCGACGATTTTCAGCGCATAAAGGCCCAAATTGAGCAGCGTCAATACGCTCCGGTCTATCTTCTGCACGGCGAAGAAGCCTTTTTCATCGACCAGCTCGCCAACCTACTCCTCGACACGGTGCTCACTGATGACGAGAAGGATTTCGATCTGGTGCAGTTCTTTGCAGGTGCAGGCGAGTTCACGATAGGAGATGTTATCTCTGCCTGTCGTCGTTTCCCTATGGTGGCCGAAAAACAGCTTGTCCTGCTTCGCGAGGCACAGGCTCTTGACAAGCGTTCCTTCAAGCTCGATGACCTTTGTCTTTACCTTAAGCAGCCTAGTCCAAGCACTATTCTCGTCATCACCTATAAGACTGCCACCATCACCGGTGCCACCGAACTGGTGAAGATTTGCAAAAAGATAGGAGAGGTCTACCAGAGCGACAAAGTGCGTGACTACGAACTGCCCCGCGTCCTCCCCGGCTTCCTGCAGTCGCTTGGCGTCAATGCCGAACCCAAGGCCATTGATATGCTCCAGAACTTCATCGGAGCCGATTTTAGTCGTCTCACCCATGAGGTGGACAAACTCCGTCTCTCCTTACAGGGACGAACCACCATCACGGCACAGGATGTGGCTGACCATGTCGGTATATCTCGCGAGTTCAATGTCTTTGAACTTGTCGAAGCTTTAGCGCACAAAGACGGCCAACGTGTCGAGTTGATTCGTCTTTATTTTGCGCGTAATCCCAAGGCAGGACCCTTGCCTATGGTCATCTCCACGCTCTTCAGTTTCTTCCAGAACATGATGATGGCCTACTATTGCCAGGACCGCTCTGTAAACGGCATTATGAAAGAAGTGGGTTGCAGCTATCCGCAAGCGAAGAGTGTCTTCGATGGTATGCGTCAGTTCAATGCTCGCACCGTGATGCGCAACATCGCTATCCTTCGAGATTTCGATGCTCGCAGCAAAGGTGGCCGTCCCGCCACCACCCCCGATCCCGACCTCCTTCAAGAGCTTTTCTACCAGCTCATCCATTAAGAGTGTCCATATCGCAGTCACCCAGTCCGCCCGTTTATGTGTTTCTGTCGCGGTCAAGTTTGGCCGCCCAATATAAGATTAACTATGCATCCATTCTCCGAAATCACCATTGCTGTAGCCGGTACAGGCTATGTAGGCCTTTCCATCGCCACATTGCTGGCCCAGCATCACAAAGTCATCGCTGTTGATGTTGTCCCCGAAAAGGTGGAAAAGATTAACCGCGGCATCAGCCCCATACAGGACGAATACATCGAACGTTACCTCACCGAGGTTCTTCCAGCCCTCCGCAAGGAAGGCAAGGGCGGTGACCTCACCGCCACCCTCGACGGCCCTGCCGCCTATCGCCAGGCTGACTTTGTGGTCATTGCTGCTCCCACCAATTATGATCCCGTCAAGAACTACTTCGACACTTTCCACGTCGAAGAAGTCATCGATCTCGTCATCGCCAACAACCCTGATGCTGTCATGGTCATCAAGAGTACCATCCCGGTCGGTTATACTCGTTCGCTTTACGTCAAGTACGCTCTCCAGTTCCTCTACAAGCCTGAACTGAAAGGCAAGAAGTTCAACCTTCTTTTCTCGCCTGAATTCCTGCGCGAGTCGAAGGCCCTCTATGACAACCTCTATCCTTCGCGTATCATCGTAGGTTTCCCCAAGCTCATCCACATCGATGAGAAGAACTTCACCGAAGAGAACGCCGCCATCACCGCTATCGGCAATCCTCAGGCCGAGGAGTTCGCTCATACTTTTGCCGACCTGCTTGTCGAAGGAGCACTGAAGGAAGACATCCCCACACTCTTTATGGGAATGAAGGAGGCAGAAGCCGTCAAGCTTTTCTCCAACACCTACCTTGCCCTGCGTGTCAGCTACTTCAACGAACTCGATACCTACGCCGAAGTCAAGGGTCTCGATACCGCATCCATCATCAATGGTGTCGGCCTCGATCCACGAATCGGTACCCATTACAATAACCCATCATTTGGCTATGGAGGCTATTGCCTGCCCAAGGACACCAAGCAGCTTCTTGCCAACTATCAGGACGTCCCTCAGGAGATGATGACAGCTATCGTGCAGAGCAATCGCACACGCAAGGACTTCATCGCCGATGCAGTGCTCAAGATGGCAGGATGGTACGACTATAGCAGCAACAACCAGTATGGTGCAAACGACCCCAATGCCTGTGTCATCGGAGTCTATCGCCTCACGATGAAGTCCAACTCCGACAACTTCCGCCAGTCCGCCATTCAGGGCATTATGAAACGCATCAAGGCCAAGGGTGCGGAAGTCATCATCTACGAGCCTGCTCTTCCCGATGGCTCTACCTTCTTCGGTAGCAAGGTCATCAACGACCTCCAGGCGTTCAAAGATCAATCCCACGCTATTATTGCGAACCGCTACGACACCTGCCTTGATGACGTCAAGGATAAGGTCTACACCCGCGACATCTTCCGTCGCGATTAATTAGTTCCTCGCGTCGCTCGGTTCCGTCGCCTCGCGTCCCATTTGTTTTCGTCGCAGCTATGTTTGGCTGCCCCATCATTTAATAACCACTCCTATGAACCGCACAGTTATAACCGTAGTAGGCAAGGATACCATCGGTATCATCGCCGCCGTATGCACTTATCTTGCAGAAAACAATGTCAACATCCTCGACATCACTCAGACCACTCTCCGTGACTATTTTACAATGATGATGATCGTCGACATCAACAACTGCAACGTCCCTTTCAGCGAACTTCGTGACGGTCTCGCTGCCGTCGGCCAATCCAAGGGCTTGGAAATCAAGTGCCAGAAGGAAGAAATCTTCAACCAGATGCATCGCATCTAATTTTGCCCAACCATGATCAATGTATCCGAGGTCCTTGAGACCAACCAAATGATAGACCAGGAACATCTCGACGTTCGCACCATCACGATGGGCATCTCCTTGCTCGACTGTTCCACCGAATCCGTCCTTCAGACTTGCCAGAATATCTACGATAAGATCCTTCGCTACGCCTCCAGCCTTGTCCGCACGGGCGAAGCCATCTCACAGGAATACGGCATTCCTATTGTCAACAAACGCATCTCCATCACACCAGTTGCCATCGTTGGCGCTTCGTGCTGCAAGACAACCCACGATTTCGTGAAGATAGCTCGAACACTCGACCGCGCAGCCCACGATGTCGGCGTCAACTTCATTGGTGGTTATTCGGCTACAGTGCAGAAGGGTATGACTCGGGCCGACGAACTCCTCATCCGCTCTATCCCCGAAGCCATGAAGCGCACCGAACTCGTCTGCTCCAGCGTCAATGTCGGCTCAACAAAGACAGGTATCAATATGGATGCAGTGCGTCTTATGGGTGATGTCATTAAAGAAACTGCCCTCGCCACTAAGGAATCCGATTCACTGGGTTGCGCCAAGCTTGTCGTTTTCTGCAATGCACCCGATGATAACCCCTTCATGGCAGGTGCTTTTCATGGCGTGTCTGAAGCTGAAGCCATCATCAATGTCGGTGTCTCAGGCCCTGGCGTCGTAAAGCATGTGCTCGAAAATCTGCCTGAAGGCACCAACTTCGAAGTGCTCTGTGAAACCATCAAGAAGACAGCATTCAAGATTACTCGTGTGGGACAACTTGTCGCACAGGAAGCCTCTCGTCGCCTGGGAGTACCCTTCGGCATCATCGACCTCTCGTTGGCTCCCACGCCCGCTATTGGCGACTCCGTGGCCGACATCCTGCAGGCTATCGGCCTTGAGCGAACAGGTGCACCAGGTACCACAGCAGCCCTTGCACTCCTTAACGACCAGGTCAAGAAGGGCGGCGTGATGGCAAGTTCTTATGTAGGCGGTCTCTCGGGCGCCTTTATTCCCGTCAGCGAAGATCAAGGCATGATTGATGCCGTCAATGCTGGAGCCCTAACCATCGAAAAACTCGAAGCCATGACCTGCGTATGTTCTGTTGGCCTCGACATGATTGCTATCCCAGGCGATACACCTGCCACCACCATTGCCGGCATCATTGCTGACGAAGCTGCCATCGGTATGGTCAACCAGAAGACCACTGCCGTCCGCGTCATTCCCGTCATCGGCAAGGGAGTAGGAGAGGTGGTAGAGTTTGGTGGCCTCCTCGGCTATGCCCCTATTATGCCCGTCAACCGATTTGCATGCGACGTCTTCGTCAATCGTGGTGGCCGCATCCCAGCACCCATCCATAGCTTCAAGAACTGAAGCTGCTTTTCTGCATTCGTTTATTTCGGTTTTCCGTAATTCCGGTATTCCGTTATACCTGTTCTCAAAAAAGTCTTTACTATGCGCTTTCTCCTGACCCTGTTGTCTCTCCTCCTTTCTCTCCCTGCTATGGCGCAGGTAGAGAAAAATGATTCGCTTGCCGAACGTCTACAGCTCCAGCGTAGCCTGTTCCCACAGGAGAAGGTTCATATTATGACTGACCGCGAGCTCTATCATCCCGGCGACACGATTTGGATGCGTGCATGGTTAGTGGAAGGTGAATCGCTGAAACCGCGATATCGGAGTAGCCGCTTCGTTTACTCCGACCTGCGCAATGGCATAGACCAACCTGTCTCGTGTTGTAAGATGATGGAGCGCGAAGGCCGTTTCGTCGGGCACATTATCTTGTCCAAGGAACTCGTCAGTGGCGATTACACGCTCACCGGCTACACTTATTATATATTAGGGACGAAACAAGAATTTATTTTTCGCAAAACTATCCATATCATCACTGAAAAGGATGTGGCCAAAGGCTATGTTGTGCGTCCGCTTCACGAAGGCTATCGCCCCGATGCGCCAATGCTTCTACCAGATTCCGTTAGGCCATATTCCTATTATCGACGCGACACGCTCACACGCTTCACCTTCGACGCTCCCGATTCCACTTGGCTCTCTATCTCAGTCACCGACGACAACCTAACCCCCGTCGATACTGCAGCTTCCATCACGCATATGCTGCCTCTTGTGCCCGATCTCTTTTCTCTCGAAACAATTTCTGGTGACACCAGCCTCTACAAGCCACGTTTCTTCTACGAAAGGTCGCAGTGCATCAACGGTCGCCTCACATACCGCCTCTACAATAAGCCTTACAAGGTTGTTCTGGTGAATGTGACCAATTCGGAGATCTATACTACTGAATGCGAAGATGATGGCGTTTTCCATTTCAGAAATCTCAGCTATCCCGACAGTACCTTGTTCTGCATTATGGCCTTTGCTCCCAATGGCAAACCGACTAAGGCAATTGAAATCGATAACTTTTCATTGCCCAAAACCATACAGCATCTGCCGAGCGATGCAAAGCAATACTACCTCAAGCTCACTTCCGATACGATAGCTGCCGACACTACGGCCAAATCCGCCAAGGCAGAGCCTGACAAAAATAAGGAGAAGCTCGAACAGAAAGTCAAGGAGATGCTTGTTTCTAGTGAACCCGATGACATCTACACGCGCTCTGCCCAAAAAACCAAATACACCCGTACCCTTTCGGATTATAAATATTACGAACTCAAGGATATGATCTTGAAGTTCGACGACATCACCTTCGATGGCGAGGTAGCCAAGTATAAGACCAACGGCATGCACGTTCCTGTCCGCTTCGTAGTAGGAACCACCGAAATACCCATCGAGAAGGACTCTTTAGGTAAATATCTACCTCAAAAAGCCCTGGAGATACCCGTTGAAATGGTCTATGCCGTCGATTTCATTCATCCCGACGTTGCACGAACCATTGGGCGAACCGAATACCCCGAATCGCCCATCATCCGCATCGACTTGAAGAAGCTCAATGAACTCGTTTTTGAAGCTGGATGGAATGACGTTCTTAAGCTCGTGATGCCCTTGGGCTACGTCAAGCGACTGCAGTTCCCCAACATTCACGTATCTCGCTCTCCCCGTGCCACCCGCTACTGGAACCCCGAGTACTTCACAGGTCCTTCAGGCCGGGTTACTCTCGACCTTCCTTTTCCTACAAACTATCATACCACCTACACCCTTCGCGCCGAAGGCATCACGCCCCATGGCGAACCCGTCTCCCTTATTTACCGCATTCAAGAGTAATTGACAGATATTATCTTGTCAACGATTCTCTTTCCGTGATCTCTGTCCAGTGATTGTCGCTGCAAGGACCACTGGCTTTTCAATATAACAAACATCTGTCATTGAAAATACAACCTTATGAAAATTATCTGTACTAGTGATTGGCATCTTGGAAACTTGTTCCATGGCAACGACCGCTTGCCCGAGCACCGGCATTTTATGGCGTGGCTTCTCTCGAAGATCAACGAAGAACAACCTGATGCCTTGCTCATCTCAGGTGATATCTTCGACAACGGCAACCCTTCAGCAGCATCACAGGCTGCCTACTACGAGTTCCTAGCTGACGCCACGCAGACCAATCCGCAGATGAATATCATCATAATTGCAGGCAATCACGATTCGGCTAACCGTTTGGAAGCTCCTCGTGCTCTGCTTTCAAGACACAAGGTAGAAATCCGTGGAACCATACACCGATCTTGGCATAACGACGAAAATGGAGGTTTCTGGCAGATTGATTACGACGATATGATGATACCTATCGAAGGGAAAGATGGTATGAAGGCGACGATTTTGGCTGTTCCTTACCTTCGAAGCGATGTGGTACAGAATACTAGTTACTCCAAGGGTGTGAATGCGATACTTCGTGAATTGACCACACGAGCAAGGGAGAAGTATCCTGATTCACGTCTTGTTATGATGGCTCATATGTATGCCAGCGGAGCAGACATTGCCAAAACTGATGCCAGCGAGAAGCTAATCATCGGTGGACAGGAAGAAGTCTGCATTGAAGGTTGGACCGATCACCCCGACTTTCTGACTTGCGGTCATATCCACAAGCGTCAACACATCTGGAATACTAACTGGGCGCGTTACTCGGGTAGCGTTCTTCCAATGTCATTTGCCGAAAAGGATTATCACCATGGGGTTGATATGGTTACTTTCGAAAGTGACAGTTCGAACCCGAATGTGTTTTTCCTCGAATATCTTCCTCAGCACAAGCTTGTGTTTTTGCCACCTAGTGACGAAGAATTGACGACAAGACAGTTGGAGAAACGCATCAATTCCGAACTGGGGGATAGAATAGATGGAAAGCTGGATGACAATTTTCCCTATCTGGTTCTCAAGGTCAAGTTGGAGAAGGTAAGCAACGACGATATTAAAGCCTTGGAAGCGCTGATTCTGACAAAGAATGCAGTACTATGCAAAATACAGAAGATTATTTCCGCTTCGGATATCCAAACAATTTCGGGTACGCAGCGACTTCAAAGCATTGACGACATTCTGAACCGGGCCCCGCTTGACACCTTGAAGGAGGCCTTTGAAGCCAAGTTCGAAAAGCCGATGTCAGAACATCAGGAGCAAATGCTGAAGGATTTGATCAATTCCACCACTGATTCCAACTCTGTTACACAATGAAATTCATAAAACTTGAAATACTTAACCTCGCCTCTCTCGACCGTGAAGGAGGAGAAGTAATCAATTTTGAGGAAGGAGCATTGGGCGATAGCACTATCTTCAGCATTGTGGGTCCAACAGGCTCAGGTAAATCCACATTGCTCGATGCTATCTGCCTTGCACTTTATAGCCTCGCACCCCGTTATACCCGAAAGAAGGGAGAACGTGGCAAAATTGATATACTAGGGACTGCTGACAAAGACGAGAGCAACAGATTGGCACCATCCGATTGTCGTAATATTCTTACCCGTGGGAAAAAAGAGGGCTATAGCAAACTAACTTTTCGGGCAAACAACGGCGATGTCTATCGTGCAGAATGGCATGTGTCGTTTTTGAGGAAGAAATACGATAAGGTCAAAACGTACTTATATAAACTTTCCTCCTATAATGGACAATTAAAGGAAGAAGCTGCTGACTGGAATGAGCTGCCTAATATTATTGGGCTGGATTTCGACCAGTTCCTACGTACTGTTCTGATTGCACAGGGATCATTCGCTAATTTCCTCACCGCAAGTGAGGACTCACGATATCAGCTCCTTGAGAAACTTATTGGCAACGAAACCCTCTATACCGATATTGCCGCCCGTATCAGTCAAAAAAAAGAGGAAGCCGAGAAAGCTTACAACGAGATTAATGCTCACTTTGCAGCAAATGACAAGGACATTATCAAGTCAAAGGAAGAGCTCGATGCCTTGACCGAACGTATCGATTCCTTGAGCAAAGTAGAAAATAAGGCGAGGGAGGAACTTGTCAAAATCAATGACTCCTTGAGATGGTATGTCGATGAAGATAAATTTGTCGAGAACTTATCTCTGCTTGAGACCAAACTGACAGCTGCCAGACAAGACCTCGAAAATATCAAGACAGAAACCGAGCGCCTAGCCCTTCACGACTCCACCTTGGAAGCGGTAGGGCTTTACAAGGACGCTGAAGAATGCAGGAAGGATATCGAAAAAAGTGATGCGGAAATAAAGCGCCTCAACGGTCAGGTCACAAGCATGCTTGCCTCAATTGAGGAGCAAAAAGGTAAACTGATCGAACTGCAGTCCTTGGCTGCCAAGGCACAGCAGGAATTGGAGCAGCAAAAGCCTCACATCAATAAGGCGCGCACTATCAAGGGCGAACTGGAAACCATTCGCAAGTCTGTCCTGTCTAAGCAAAAAGCCAAGGATGCAGCCACTGATGCTTTCAATAAGGCCAAGAAGGCTGTTGATGAGAACACCACAGCAATCTCAAAAGGGGAGAAGAAACTGAAAGAGGCAAGCCGTTCACTCGAAACGTTGAAGGACAAGGTTTTGGCCGAAATCGAACGATTGAAGACACGAGCTCAATCTGCCCTTGATGCATTCATAAGCGAACAGAAGAAGATCGAGAATCAAGATCTCGATGCCCTCCAAAAGGCAAAATTTCTTGCCGACCAGAAGAAGAACGACCTCCATGGTGCAATCCGTATTCGTACGGATATCGAAACAGATAACCTGCAAATCAAGACGCACGAAGCCGACATTCAAAAATTGACCGATAGGAATCGGGAAATCAGCGTAAAATTAACGAAGTTCGACATTGATTCTCAGTCCAAGGAGTTGGAGACCCTCCGTAAGACCTACACGCTGATGACCAGCGAGAACTGGAAGGTGCATCGTGCTGGCCTCCAGGAAGGGGAACCTTGTCCATTATGTGGCGCTGTCCATCATCCTTATGCATCTGACGATGACTTCTTACCCGTCGTCAACGAGCTTTATGATATTATTGATCAGAAGCAGAAGGCCTTGAATGATTCGCAGGAGGAAATGAATAAATTGTCGAGGGAGCACAATCAAAACACGGGCAAGATAACTACGCTCCAGAGCGCTGTCAAGACGCTGAAAAAAGAACTTACGCGTCTTGAATCAGAATGGCTTTTTCTACAGCAGAAATATACAGATTGGCCTCTGGAATCCAATACCCTGATGATGCTTCTGCATACAACTACAGAAGCGGCGAATACGGCTGACAAGGTGCTGACGGAATATATTACCATCAGCAAGCGTGTGGATAAGCTCCACAAAGAGAAGGAAAAGACAGAGGCAGAGGTACTCAAATATAAGGAAGAAAGCGACAAGCAGATTAAGGATGCCGAAGAGAAGCTAAATGGTTATGACACGGAACTGAAGACCGAAAAGGGGAAAACCGCAAACCTTATTGCCCAACAATCTGAGAAAGAAACTGCACTTGTCGAGGCTGTCGTTGTTTTGGAGGAAGCCAATAATGAGGTCAAGGCAAAGCAGCAAGCCATCAGAGAGGAAATTGGAGAAAACGATTCCGATGTCTTCGAGAAGAAGCTCATCGATGCGAAAACCAGTGCCGATAATGCCGTCAGCAGCAAGACGGAGTACATCGGAATCCTCAATTCAGAGCTCACTGGTATCAAAGGCAGGATAGAATCAACAATGGGAGCAAAAGCAGAGAAAGAAAAGTCACGTAATCTGAAGGTATCCCAGTTTGAAACGTGGCTCGAAGATTACAATGCTAACCCTCAGCATCAGCCGAAACTCGACTTGGCTACCATTGCGTTACTCTTTGCTGCCACCGATGATTGGGAGGAGATTCGTTCCCGCCAAAAAGAGTTGGCTGCAGCGTTGACTTCTGCTGAAACCTCGCTTAAGAACGAGAAGACTGCACACGAGGAGCATCAACAGCATAAGCCTGAGAAAACGAAGGAAGAGCTTGGCAATCGCAAGGCAGAACTGGAAAATCGTTCCACCACAGAACTTGTCAACCTGCAAGCCCGGCTGCAGCGCCATGAGCAAGCCATGCTTCTGATGGGTGCTATGTACGAAAAGAAGCAGGAAGCGGAAACACTCCTGGAGGAATGGAAACAGATTTCCGATGCCGTTGGAGGATCCGAAGGAAAGATGCTTCGCAAGATTGCTCAGTGCTACACGCTTCATTTCCTCGTTGAACATGCCAATGCAGAAATCCGCAAGTTCAACAGTCGTTACGAACTGCTGCATGTCAAGAACTCTTTGGGCATACGCGTCATCGATCATGACCGTGCCGACGACGTTCGCGATACCACCTCTCTGTCAGGAGGTGAGACCTTCATCGTCTCATTAGGATTGGCCTTAGGCCTTTCCTCACTATCTTCACGCAACATCTCGTTCGAGAATCTGTTCATCGACGAAGGCTTCGGCACACTCGATTCCGACACGCTCGCCATTGTCATCGACTCTCTTTCAATGCTACAGTCATCCCAAGGGAAGAAGGTCGGTGTCATTAGTCACACTAGCACTATGTTCGAGCGAATCACTACCCAGATACAAGTCATCAAGAATGGCAATTCCGGCAGCAGCTACATCAAGATCTATCCTTGATTTCTAACTTTTTTCGTGAATAATTTGGATGGTTTGTTTTTTATTTGTATTTTTGCACATCGAACAACAATTAAATACTATCACTATGGATTTAAACAATCAAGGGTCAATTACTGTCAATGGACATGTGTACACAGTAAGTAAGAGCGGAGAATCGGTGCTCGTTTCGTTTACCAATATTCCTTCTGATGCGAAGGAATTTGAGCAGGTTTATCGCGAACTGTTGGGCAAGAATGAATACACAGTACCTGCTCTTATCCCGATGGCGATGGAAATCTATGCCAGAAATCAGCAGGAAGGTGAGAAGTGCATCACCGTTTTATGCACTTTTACTGCCAAGGCTGAGATGATACGAATCATCAAGGATAAGTTCAGTCATCCGGATGATCCCTATTGCCAGCGATATCTTCCTGCTGCTTTGTTGCAGGGCGCTTCCAACAAGAACGCTTATACGCCCAATACCCCCTATACGGTTTGCATCGAACACTCGGTGAACAAGGATCAGGAAACGGAAATGTATAATGGCACTTACTATTTTCTGCAGATTATAGCCGACGGATGGGATACCCATCAGCGTGGCGTACAGGTGTTCAGGTCATTCGATAAGGAATTATTTCAGGTCTTCAGTTGTCCTGCTACCTATACACAATGCAAGCCAATCCGCGGCATATGGCCGGGACTGGCTTGATATGTAGGCAAACTGATATTAAGGTCGCAAAGCGACCATAGATTACATCCGTTCGGGCACCTCGATGCCGAGGAGGTCCATCGCGGTCTTGATGACGCGGGCGACGCAGGTGCTGAGGACGAGGCGGAACTGGCGCTTGCGGGCATCTTCTTCCTTGAGGATGGAAGTGTCGTGGTAGAACTGGTTGTATTCCTTGGCAAGGTCGTAGGTGTAGTTGGCGATGAGTGCTGGAGAGTAGTCGGCGCCGGCACGCTTTACGACCTGCTCGAAGTCGAGCAACTTCTGGATGATAGTCTGCTCCTTTTCGGAGATTTCAACGCCATCGAGACCTTCGGCATTGAGGGCCTCGGCTTCTGCCTTGCGGAGCACCGACTTGATGCGGGCGTGCGTATATTGGATGAAGGGGCCGGTGTTGCCGTTAAAGTCGATAGACTCGGCTGGGTTGAACACCATGTTGTTGACGGGATTGACCTTGAGGAGGAAGTACTTGAGCGCGCCCAGTCCAATGATACGATAGACGTTCTGCTTCTCTTCGTCGCTCATGTCAGCAAGCCGTTCAGAACTTGCCTCTCGTGCATCGTCGATCATAGCTGCCATCAGGTCGTCGGCATCAACGACAGTACCTTCGCGGCTCTTCATCTTGCCGTTGGGCAGTTCGACCATACCGTAGGAGAAGTGCACGAGGTCCTTGCCCCACTTGAAGCCGAGACGGTCGAGAAGGAGTGAGAGCACCTGGAAGTGGTAGTTCTGCTCGTTGCCTACCACGTAAATCATCTTGTCGATGGGGTAGTCCTGATAGCGAAGCTTGGCTGTGCCGATGTCCTGTGTCATGTAGACGGAAGTGCCGTCCTTGCGAAGCAGGATCTTCTGGTCGAGGCCTTCCTTGGTGAAGTCGGCCCATACGGAGCCGTCGGCCTTGCGGAAGAAGAGGCCCTTCTCCAAACCTTCGAGTACAAGTTCCTTGCCTTCGAGGTAGGTGTTCGACTCGTAGTAGATCTTGTCGAAACCAACGCCCATCATCTTATAGGTTTCGTCGAAGCCTGCATATACCCACTCATTCATCTTGGCCCAAAGGGCACGTACTTCGGGATCGCCGGCCTCCCACTTGCGGAGCATCTCGCGTGCTTCCTGCATGAGTGTGGACTTCATTTCGGCTACACCCTTGCGAGCCTCGGCAGTTTTCTCGGGATCTTCGGGGAGAGTGCCGTCGGGCAACTGGTCCTTGAAGACGTGGATGCCCTGTATCTCGGGGTCGTTGGCAAGGATGTCCTGCAATTCGGCCTTATAGTGCTTGTCGAATGCAACGTAGCAGTCGCCGATGAGATGATCGCCTTTCTTGCCCGTGCTTTCGGGAGTGGCGCCATTGAACCACTTCTGCCATGCTAGCATTGACTTGCAGATGTGGATGCCACGGTCGTTGACAATGTTGGTCTTCACTACCTTGTTGCCGCAGGCAGCGATAATTTTCGAGAGTGACCATCCGAGCAGGATGTTGCGCAGATGACCCAGGTGAAGTGGCTTGTTGGTATTGGGCGACGAATATTCAATCATTACGAGTGGTGAATCGTCGCTGACGGGCTGGATGCCAAAGGTCGGGTTGGCAAAGATGCCCTGTAACTTCTCGACCCACGAACCGGCATTGATGGAGAGATTGAGGAATCCCTTGATGACGTTGAACTTTGCCACGAGCGGCTCGTTGGCTACGAGCCATTCGCCGATGGCCTGTCCAAGCAGCTCCGGATTCTTGACGGGAGTCTGCTTCATAAAGGGGAACACCATGAGGGTGAGATGCCCTTCAAACTCCTTGCGGGTGGGGCTCAACTGAACCTGCTTGTCGGCAAGTTCGATATCGTAGAGTGACTTAACGGCGGCCTTGATGCTGGCCGATAATTGCTGTTCGATTTCCATATACAGTTAAAATTTTGGCGCAAATATAGCGTTTTTTTTTGAGAAGAACACACATTTTAAATAAAAAAAGAGGCCTTATCAGTTTTTTTTATTATCTTTGCGCCCGAAAATAATAGTAAATATGACAGAAAACGAAGTTTTAGAAATACAAAAGCAGGTGGTCGATGTCTGCAAACTTGTCTATGACCCCGAGATACCTGTGAACATCTACGACCTTGGCCTTATCTACGGCATCGATGTCGAGGATGGCGGGCACGTACACATCAAAATGACGTTGACGGCGCCTACTTGTCCCGAGGGTGACTTCTTGATGGAGGACCTGAGGATGAAGGTGGAGGGCCTTCGCGAGGTGTCGTCGTGCGATGTCGAACTGGTCTTTGAGCCTGAGTGGAACCAAGATATGATCACTGAAGAGGCGAAGCTCGAATTAGGTATGCTCTAATGGGAAAGATCTATTTCATCAGTGATTGCCATCTTGGCGCCGGAACGCTGGAGAATCCGTTGGAATACGAGCGAAGAGTAGTGCGTTTCCTCGAATCTATTGAGGACGACTGCGAGGAGCTCTTTCTGATGGGCGACATCATCGACTATTGGTTCGAGTTCAAGTATGTGGTGCCTCGTGGCTTCACACGCTTCTTGGGCAAACTGGCGATGATGGCCGACAAGGGTGTCAAGATACATTGGTTCACCGGCAATCACGACATTTGGATCTTCGACTATCTTCCCAATGAAATCGGCTGTACACTGCATACGGGCCCCGAGGTCGTGAATCGCCATGGACGGAAGCTCTATTTGGCACATGGTGACGGCCTTGGTGAGGACTCGAAGATGCTGCAGTTTATGACGGGCTTTTTTCACAGTCGCATATGCCAGAAGATGTACCGTTGGATACACCCCGACATCTCGACCGCATTTGCACACTGGTGGAGCCGCAAGAGCCGCCTTTCGGGCAACGAGTTTCCTGATTATTTGGGCGAAGACCGCGAGCACTTGGTTCAGTTCGCGAAGAAGAAGATCGGTGAGGGTTTCGAGCCCGATTATTTCATCTTTGGACATCGTCACATTATGCTCGACATCATGCTGAGCCGAAAGAGCCGAATGATGATCCTGGGCGACTGGATTACGCATTTCTCCTATGCTGTGATGGACGAGGAGGGCGAGATGATGCTCGACCAGTTTGAATATGGCGACGTCGAGGAGGAGACCCGTGACGGGGTAAGTATCGCGATTTTCTGATCTTTTTCACAGTCTCTTTATCACGAAATAGAATGAATGCAATGATATTTGCGGCAGGTCTGGGAACAAGGCTGCGACCGCTGACCAATGACCGACCAAAAGCGCTGGTCGAAGTGAACGGCAAAACCCTGCTAGAACATAACATCGTGAAACTAAAAGAGGTAGGATTTGACCGAATTGTGGTCAACATCCACCACTTTGGCGAGCAGATCATCGAATTCCTCAAGTCCCACGATAATTTTGGTATTGACATTCGGGTGAGCGACGAACGCCATCAGTTGCTCGACACTGGTGGCGGCATCAAGCACGCTATCCCCCTTTTCGACCAGACACAACCCATCTTGATCCACAACGTCGATATCATTTCGGACATCGACCTGCGTAATCTATATGTCAAGCATCTCGACAATGCCAGTATGCACGACGGGGCAAGTCCCTCCGGAGCAACCCTTGCCGTGCATCAGCGCAAGACTTCACGCTACCTTCAGTTTACCGACGATATGCGTCTCTGTGGTTGGACCAACGTCAAGACTGGAGAGGTGAAGGGCGAACTTGGAGAGGCATTTGCTTTTGCTGGTATCCACGTGGTGGATCCAAGTCTACTGCCTTATCTGCTGGCACAGGATGCCGATGTCTTCTCAATCATCGACTTCTACCTGAAGGTCTGCAACGAGATCGCGATAGCTGGCGCCGATGTCACAGGCCGGGAATGGGTCGATTGCGGCAAGCCCGAAGCTTTGGCCAAAGCTGCTCAACTGACAAGCAATAATCTGAAAAAATTAATATGAATCAAAAAATAAGACAAATCTTTCTTTCCATACTCGCCATCCTTCTGCTTGGAGCTATGCCGGCGACTCTGTCGGCACAGACTAGGAATCACGACAAGCAGGTGGCACGTATCACCGTACAGGGACAGGTGCTGGACAGCATCACTGGCGAGCCTCTCGACTTTGTAAACATTGCGGAAAAAGGTACTACCAACGGCACTATCACCAATACACAGGGCAACTTCTCGATGCTCGCCCGTCCAGGTAGTGTCATTCAGTTCAGTTATCTTGGCTACGACACGAAGACCATCGTGACCGGCAATCGTAAGATGAATGTGACTATCCAGATGCTCTCGCAGGACGTGCAACTGAGCGAAGTGGTGGTCAAGCCTAAGCGTGAACGTTATCGCCGCAAGGATAATCCTGCCGTCATCCTGATACGCAACGTCATCGAGCACAAGGACGACCATTCTCCCAAGGAAAATGACTACTTCAGCGAAACTCGATATGACAACATGACCTATTCGCTGAACAACTTCAGCGGCAGTCACCTTGCCCGTTGGAAGAAGAAGTTCAAGTTCATCGAAAACTTCATCGACACCGCTATTGTGACGGGTACGCCAGTGTTGCCCGTTTCGACCGACGAACGCATTGAGAAGCATTACTGGAAGAATGCCGGCAACTTGAACCGCACTGTCACCGAGGCTGAGCAGCATGCCGGTATGGATGATATGATGCCCGAACAGTTTGTGGCCCTCCTCAAGACGGAAGTGTTCCCTGAAATGGATCTCAACGAGGATAACATCTACCTCTATCGCAAGAAGTTCGTCTCGCCCCTTTCGTCGTTCGGCCCTACGTTCTACAAATACTACATCCTCGACACCCTGAAGCTGGATGATGGGCTCCGGTACATCGACCTTGGCTTTGCACCTGCCATGCCGCAGTCGTTCGGCTTTGTAGGGCACCTTTATGTGAGCCTCGATAGCACCTATTGGGTGAAGCGTGCCGAACTGAACATCCCGCCTGACATTAACCTCAACTTCGTGCGTAACCTGCACGTTGAGTTCGAGAACGGACGACTGGCCGACAGCACACGTGTCGTGTTGGGCAAGAGTTTCTACTCAGAGCTCAACGTCACCGCAGGCTCGTTGGGCCTTTATGCACAGCGTATGATACGCTACAGCGACTTTAGCGATGCACCCCTCGACAAGAAGATATTCGGTGCTGCTCCAAAGTCCGATTCGCCCGACCTGATTCGCAATTCCACCGATCTGGCTTTTTGGCAAACACATCGTCCTGCAAAGGGCTTCGATCCTGACAAGTCGGTCGAAGCGATGATGAACCAGATGCGTGGTGTGCCTTTCTATAAATACGGCGAGAAGGTACTTACCTGGCTCTTCAAGGGCTTTGTGCCCATCGACGACAAGGTGGAGGAGCGCGCCAAGTTTCTCTATGGCCCAATCAATACTTCGGTATCGTGGAACAGTCTGGAACACATTCGTCTGCGTGTGGGCGGCATCACGACAGCCAACCTTAACCACCACCTATTCGGTTCGGGCTATGCTGTGTATGCCATCGAGGATCACAAATGGAAATATGATGCTGCGCTCGAATATTCGTTCCGTCGCAAGAAGCATTATGCCAACGAGTTCCCCATCCATTCGCTCAAGCTGGAAAGCACCTATGACTCGAAGGAATTGGGTCTTGTGCTCCAAACCAACCGTGACAACTTCATCACCTCCTTCCGCAAGGCCGACCAGCCAAAGTTCATCTATGTGCGCAGTAATTCGCTGCTCTATACGTTGGAGTTCTGGAATCACGTAAGCCTCAAGTTGAAGGCCGACCTACGTCGCGAATACCAGACACGTCTCGGCAAGTTCGAAATGGTGGGTACAGGTATGGAGCAGAGTTACTACGACATGGCATTGGCAACGGCCTCGTTGCGCTGGGCACCCAAGGAAGCATTTGCTGAAAACAAGACTTCGCGTGTTCGCGTCGATCATCGTCATCCTGTCTTCGAACTGACGCACAAGATGGCACGCAACGGCTTGATGGGTACCGACTTCGACTACCAGGCCACCGAGTTCTCGTTCGAGAAGCGTTTCTGGCTTAATGTGCTCGGTCATGCTACGGTCAACATCGACTTGGGCAAGATTTGGACAAGCGACACTCCTTATCCGCTGCTTTATATGCCTAATGCCAACACCGGCTACACCATTCAGGAAGGCTCGTTCTCACAACTCCAGTCGATGGAGTTCGTC
>Ga0256407_10001423_pt1 | contig 50502 bp, 44 predicted proteins | sample RumenRJG_04DNA_FD_193489 | JGI IMG/M metagenome (GOLD analysis project Ga0256407, IMG submission 193489) | Bovine rumen microbial communities from Lethbridge, Alberta, Canada - RJG_04 | ecosystem: Host-associated > Mammals > Digestive system > Stomach > Rumen | place: Canada: Alberta...
GCGAGAGAGACTTCACATATGTGGATGATGTAACTCTTGGCGTATATAAGGTCATGAAGGGGGCACCCGAGAGAAGAGACGGAGAGGACGGACTTCCGATACCGCCGTACTCACTCTACAATATAGGAAACAGCGCACCGGTGGGGCTTAAAGATTTTATCAATATCCTCGGCGAAGAGCTTAAGGAAGCGGGAGTCCTTCCCAAAGATTTTGATATGGAAGCACATGAAGAACTTGTTCCGATGCAGGCGGGGGATGTTGCCGTTACATATGCCGACACTTCCGCCCTGGAAAGAGATTTCGGTTATAGGCCCGCAACACCGTTGCGTGAAGGTCTCAGAAGATTTGCCGAATGGTACGGAAAATTTTATTTGTAAGGAATATATATCATGAAAAAACTTTTTGCACAGATAGTTAAATTCGGATTGGTTGGAGTGATATGCTTCATAATTGATTTCGGACTGTATAACGGGCTGAATCTTATAGGAGTTAATTATCTTATATCGGGGGCTGTTGGTTTTATTGTTTCCGTAGTGGTAAATTATATCCTTTCTTTCAAATTTGTATTCGAGAGAAAAGAAGATCTGGACAGAAGAGCGGAGTTCATAATATTCGTTGTTCTTTCCGCAATAGGTCTCGGAGTTAATGAGCTGTTCATCTGGCTTTCCGTCGATGTGGTATATGAGGGAAGTGAACTGCTGCAGGGATTGATGGGAGAAAATCTGGCGAAGGCTGTGGGAAAGATATTTGCCACGGGTGTCGTTATGGTATATAACTTTGTGACAAGGAAGATGTTCCTTGAGAAGAAAGCTGATAATAAAGCGGATAAGAAGGCTGATAAAAAAGAAAATGAAGAGCAATAATAAAGGCGGGGAAAAAGTCAAAAAGTTATTCTCAGATAAAGTTCTGCTTGCAACGGGAAGCGTATTGCTGATGATCTTTGTGATGACAGGGATCTTTTCCGGAGCGGATCTTTCGGATACGACATACAGTCTCGCTAATTATAAGTATTTTAATTCACTGGAAGGAAGCTGGAAGTATGCTACTTTTCTCGCTAACCTGACGGGATTCTTACTTATGAAAGTGTTCGGCGGAAATATGATAATGATGAATGTGGCTACATCCATGTTCATATTAATCACTTCCGGTATTGTACTCTTTGCTTTGAGAAAGGTGATCCCGGTTCCGATACTCATAGCGGGAGAGTTGATCGCCGTCGGATTGTGCTGGTGTCCTTCGGTAATACTATATAATTATATATCCTATCTCCTGCTGACAGCTGCGTGCCTTTTCCTTTTCTTCGGAATGCTCAATGACAGGAAGAGACTTATGTTTCTTGCGGGAATATGTCTGGGACTTAATTTCTTTGTCAGGATTTCCAATGCAGCACAGGTTATACTGATACTTTGGGTAGTATTTGCTCATTTTGCCAAGAAGAATTCCGTCCGAAAAGAGACAGGTGGGACAGGTCTTTTTCCTGCTATAGGAATGTGTGTTACGGGATATCTTGCGGGTGCGCTTTGCGGTTTTGCCGTTTTATTTATTTATGAAATGAGCATGGGCGGAAATGCCGCGGCAAGGATAGGTGAAGTATTTTCGTGGATCACGGGTTTATTGGGGATAGGTAAGGCTGAAGGTGATTCGCTTTCAAGCGGCACGGGTTATTCTTTTGCGGATATGCTGGGTGCCGTGCTTGAGAATTATAAGGGAAATCTTTCCTGGACCGGATTATTGGTTGGCGGAGTTCTTCTTGGCACAGTATTCTTTGATGTGGAATTGATAGAAGGTGCCGTAAAAGGAAAAAACAAAGCGAAGATAGTCAAAGCAATCAGTATCATAAAGAAGATATGCTATACAGCTTGTGTTGTACTGCTTTTTGTTTATTATGAGAGAAACGGTATTTTCAATTTATACTATACAAACACCGGAAGCATATTCAGGATAAGCGTTATATTCATACTGGTAACGATATTGCTTGTGTTAGCGGATATGACGGCGGCATTTCGCTGCAGTCCCGAGGAAAGAATGCTCGCATGCATGTGCTTCATACTTATACTGGTCACTCCCATAGGAACCAACAATCACCTCTTTGCCGTGATAAATAACATGTTCCTTATCGCGCCCATCAGCCTTTATCTTATGTTCCAACTGTTGGGAGATATACGTGATAAGAAGTTTTGTTATCCGGTGGCTGTCATGGTTTATGCACTTATAGCAGTCATGCTGGTACAGAGTGCAATATTCGGAGTGGTTTATACATTTAAAGATGGTGAGGACGGCACAAGGAGAGATGCCGTGATCAGCGAGAAGATCCCTACTATGCAGGGAGTTCGTACAACAGGGGCTCATTCGGAAGCACTGGAGGGACTCTGCGAATATATTGCATCAACGGAAGTGGGTGACAAAGGCCTGATAGTCTGGGGCGATATGCCGGGATTGTTCTATGTCCTTGATCTGAAGCCGGAGCTTACTACGCTGTGGCCGGATCTGGACAGTTACTCTTTTGATGATTTTTCTGCCGGACTGACAGCGGTAGAGGAAAGCGGCAGGACGCCGATCCTTATCATTTCCGCAAAAGAAGCCGAAGCATTTGGAGATGTTAAAGGGTATTCATACAGTGCGGATGAAACCGATGATATTCAGATAATGTTAAAGAGACTGTCGCTTATGGAATTCATGGTGTTGGAGGGATATAAGTGCAGTTACAGTAATCAGGAATTTTATGTTTATGAGTCTGTCAGTATCGACGATCTATGGCAGCAAATGCAGGAACACCTTCAGCAGTTGCAGCAGGAAGAGGAGTAAGTATGATCAATTTTAATGTGCCGCCTTATACGGGCCATGAACTTGAATATATCAAGGAATGCGTAGAAGCTCAGAAGATCTGCGGAGACGGAAAGTTTACAAAGAAGTGTAATGCATGGCTTGAGGAAAAGACGGGAGTATCCAAATGTCTCCTGACAACATCCTGTACTCATGCCACTGAGATGGCAGCGCTTCTCGCAGATATAAAAGAAGGCGATGAGGTGATAATGCCCTCATATACTTTCGTGTCAACGGCAGATGCTTTTGTTCTGAGAGGCGCAAAAGCAGTATTTGTGGATATCAGACCTGATACCATGAATATAGATGAAAGAAAGATCGAAGCAGCAATAACATCAAAGACCAGAGCCATTGTTCCTGTACACTATGCCGGTGTCGGATGCGAGATGGACACCATCATGGATATAGCAGAACGAAAAGGACTTGTGGTCATTGAGGATGCGGCTCAGGGAATAATGTCGACTTATAAGGGAAAGGCACTTGGTGCAATTGGCGATATGGGCTGCTTTTCTTTCCATGAGACAAAAAATTACAGTATGGGTGAGGGCGGCGCTCTTCTCATGCGTGACAGTAAATATGTGGAAGAAGCAGAGATCATAAGAGAGAAGGGGACTGACAGAAGCAGATTCTTCAGAGGTCAGGTTGATAAATATACCTGGGTCAATTACGGCTCCTCTTATCTTCCCAGTGATATGAACGCTGCATATCTCTATGCACAGCTTGAGATGGCAGATGAGATAAATGATGCCAGAAAGAAGATATGGAATACCTACTATAGGGAACTCAAACCTCTTGAAGAAGCAGGACTCATTACTCTTCCCACGATACCTGAGGGCTGTGTTCACAATGCTCATATGTTTTATATTAAGGCAAAGGATTTTGAGGAACGCACAAAGCTCATAAGTTTCCTCAAAGCAAATGATATTCTCTCTGTATTCCACTACATTCCTTTGCACTCGTCTCCTGCCGGAATAAAGTTCGGACGCTTTGAAGGAGAGGATGAATATACAACAAGAGAAAGTGAAAGACTGACCAGACTTCCTCTTTATTACGGATTAACGGAAGAACAGAATATGTATATCATCGGCAAGGTGAAGGAATTTTATAAATGTTAAAAAGCGGAGATTCCGGAAATAATAAAAAAAATGTTGCTGTAATAGTTCAGAACGGGGACAGCGGCGGTGCGGAACGCATGGCTGCCAACATGACACTCGGACTGGAAGAATACTGCAATGTTTTTTTTGTATTATTCGACGGAAGCAATATCATATATGATCATACAGGGAAAGTAATAGATCTTAAGATCCCGCCTTTAAGAGAAGCGGGGCCGTTAAAAAGGATCGGAAATATCTGCAAAAGAGTTAAGGCTCTGAGAGCGATCAAGAAAAAGTATGATATTGATGCGGCGATCTCCCATCTTGACGGCGCGGATCTGGTAAATATCCTTTCCGGAAGAGGCCGCGCAGGAAGAAAGTGCAGGATAATATCGGTTTATCATTCGGTTCCGTCTGTAAATGAGAGCTGTTCTCTGCCTCATCGTCTTTTCCACAGATTTATAGCCGCTTTTTCGGACAGGTACATCATGGTATCAAAACCGGCGGCAAGAGATATGGCAGACAATTTCGGCGTGCCCGGAAAGAAGTTATCGGTTATCTATAATTTTTCCGATCTTAAGAGGATAGAGAGATTAAAGGATGCCAAACTTCCGGAAGATGCAGAAAGGTTTTTTGCCGAACATAAAAGAGTGCTGGTAAATGCCGGCAGGATGGAAAAGGTCAAGCGTCAGGAGAGACTGGTAAAGCTCCTTAATTCATTGCGTTTAGAAAAAGGGATGAGGGATACGGGACTTGTTATCCTTGGAGACGGACCGGAAAGAGAGAACCTGGTTAAGATCGTGAAGAAATTTTCTCTCGAGGAGCATGTATATATGCCGGGGAATGTTGATAATCCCTTTATGTATATGTCGCGTTCGGCTGTATATGTTTTGTGTTCCGATTATGAGGGACTGCCTATGGCTCTCACTGAAGCTGCGGCCTGCTCCTGTCCCGCTGTATCCTGTGATATGAGATCCGGCGCCAGAGAGATCCTTGCACCGAAGACGGAGTGGTCTGCGCATACTGATGATATTGAGATCGCTGAATACGGCATACTCACAAAACCTTTTGATTATCCCGGCGGAGAGAATTTTACCCCGGATGACGGAGATCCGGCGCAGGGATTCCTTACGGAAGCTGTTTGGAAAATGCTTACGGATGAGGAGCTTCGCATGGGATATACAGCCAAGAGTCACGAGTGTGCTTACAGATTTTCACCTGAGAGGATAATAAAGAAATGGATGAAGCTGATCGCAGAATAAAGTCGGATAAGCTGATCACGGTGATCGCTATTGCTGTCACCGCTTTTGTTTTTATACCTGTTTTTATAAAAAGAGACATCATATTTGCACTCAATGATGATGTGATGATAAGAGATATACTAAACGGCAGCTATACAGGGGAACCCTCATTTATGACTGTGTATATGAGAGTGCCGCTGTCATTTGTGTTGTCCCTGCTTTACAGGATAATACCATCCGTCCCCTGGTTCGGTGCGTTTCAGTGCGGATGTTTTATAGCATCATTCTTTCTTATACTCAGACGTATATTCAGTATTACCGCGTCCCGTTACAATGGGGAAGATGACAGCAAGAGCAGGACTCGGTTTATATTAAGGCTTGTAGTTTATTCTGTCCTGTGTGCGGTATTCTTCTTTTGCATTTTCTATCCCAGATTTGTCCTGATCCATTACACCATAACGGCGGCTGTTACAGGTGGCGCGGGCCTTTTTCTTCTGTTAACTGCCGGAAACAATTCCGAAAAAAAATCCGAAAAGAATTCTAAGGGTGATAAATGGCATCTGCTTGAGTGGACAGATGCGGCAGTTATGCTCATACTCTGTGATCAGATCAGATCGCAGGTATTTTTCATGTTGCTTCCGTTTATCCTTGTTTCGATCATATTTCTGTTCATAAGCGGAAGGAAGAACGTTATCAGGTGGTCGGTAACATGGGCCGCGGTATACGTTGCATTGCTTGGAATACATACCATCTGTTATATGCAGGCACCCTGGAGAGAATATAAAAACTTCAACGATGCAAGGACAGAGTTATATGACTTTGCACTTGTGTGGGACACGGACGATGCAAGATCATATTATCGTCAGACAGGGGTCTCTGATGTGGAATTTCCGGTATTGTTGAATTATGATATTGCGCTGGATGAAGCTGCGGATGCGGAGCTTTTCAGGAGCATGGCTGCGTATCCGTCCGGAAGCGCACTGAAGACCTCTTCGGAAAAATTTAAAGACACAGTCTGGATGATAAAGCACAATATCATCTCGAAGGGGACTGAACGTTCATATGCGCTGCTCCTTCTTTCGGGATATCTGCTTATTTCGGTAGCGATCATTATAAAGAAAAAATATGTATTCCTTGTTCCGACAGCATTAAGTCTTATTCTTCATTTCGGATTATATGGTGTGCTCCTGTGGCGCGGACGTTTTCCGGAAAGAGTTATGATCTCTCTTTATTTTATAGGCTATATGATAATTGCTGCTTTATTCGCATGTCTCCTGTTTTACGGGAAGACTGCCGCAGATGAGAAGATATGGTGCGGCACCATAATACTGTGTGCAATAACGTGTGTGGAACTGATATATATATATAAAACTTCGGATGTGTTAAGGATCTTAAACAGAACATATGATCGTCAGCTTTCTGTAAATAGCGACTGCAATATGTTATACTTGTATCTGGCTTCGGACGTTGAAAAAGGCTCATGTTGTCTGACAGATATCTATACCTGTGTGGACGCGACAGGAAATGCGCTTACCGAAAATTGCCCCGAAAGAGGAGGTGCCTGCATTCCCGAAATCTTTACAGTGGGAGGATGGGTGACGGGAAGTCCCCATATGGCCAAACGTCTGGATCACTTTGGGCAGGATGCCAAGAAGATGTATGTCTGCAGAGAAAATACCGGGCTTTCGCCTGAAGACTTTGCAAGATTTACGGGATTATATCTGACGGAGATCAACAGGATAGAGACCGGTTACGGTACCTTTGTGATATATGATGGAAACTGATCGTATAGAAGGCAACAGAATATTTTTAAGACCGATGAGGGCAGATGACACAAAGGATATACTGAAGTGGCGCAATAATCCTTCTGTCGTCCGCCGTTTTATTTACAGGGAAACCGTGACGGAAGCGGATCATTTAAAATGGATAAGAGAAAAGGTTGATACAGGCCTTGTAAAGCAGTTTATCATCACCGTGAAAGATACAGAGCGGGGAATAGGAAGTGTCTATCTTCAGAAGATAGATATGGAAAATAAAACTGCCGAATTTGGGATTTTTATCGGAGAGGATGATGAAAATGGAAAGGGCTTCGGCACAGAGGCTCTTCAGCTGATAACGAAGTATGCCTTTGAAGAATTGGGGATCGGTAAGCTTACGCTCAGAGTCCTTGAAGATAATAAGGCTGCCAAGTCTGTATATGAGAAAAACGGATGGGTGATAGTACCTGACGATTGCGGAAGCGTAATATCGGAAGGTAAAGAGGTCCGTATACTTGCTATGGAGAAGACAAATGGATGACAAAAAATTACTTAGCTTTGTAATCCCCTGCTACAGGTCTGAAAAGACAATATGCGGTGTTGTGGAAGAGATCAATTCCGCAATGGAAAAGCTTTCGGGATACGAACACGAGATCATTTTGGTAAATGACTGCTCTCCCGACGGTACCATGGATGTGATAAAGGAGATCTGTTCAAGGGATAAACGTGTGACGGGAATAGATTTCGCCAGGAATTTCGGACAGCATTCCGCATTGATGGCCGGACTCAGACAAACAAAGGGCGATATGGTCGTATGTCTTGATGATGACGGACAGACACCGGCTGATGAAGCTCATCTCCTTATAGAAGCACTGGAAGCCGGAGCGGATGCCTGCTATGCAAGATATATGATCAAAGAACATTCGCAATTTAGAAACTTCGGAACATTTCTTAATGAGAAGATGGCTGAGTTCATGCTTGAGAAGCCGAAGGAACTGTATGTCTCCAGTTACTTTGCGGTAAAGAGATATATAGTTAATGACATGATAAGGTACGAGAATTCGTATCCGTATGTAATTGGACTTGTTCTCAGGACCACAAGAAATATAGTAAATGTGGATATCAGCCACAGGAAGAGAATGGTTGGCAGTTCCGGATATACTTTTTCAAAACTGCTTGGACTCTGGCTTAACGGCTTCACATCTTTTTCCATCAAGCCTCTCAGGGTAGCTACCATCATAGGAGCGCTTTCGGCTTTTTGCGGATTTATCTACGGCATAGTTGTTATAGTCCAGAAGTTTGTCCTTCCGGATCGTGTTTTGGGATTCTCGTCTTTGATGGCGATGATTATTTTTTTCGGAGGCATGATGATGATCATGCTGGGACTCATCGGAGAATATGTGGGTCGTATTTATATCAGCATGAATAATTCACCGCAGTATGTTATCAAGGAGATAGTATCTCCCAATAATGAAGAGAAATGAACGTATTGAAAAACATAAAAGAGAATATTACCGCTTCCGATAAGAAAGTCTTTCTTACGGCCTGCATAGCGGGATTTATAACACATGGATTTCGTCTTGCCAATAAATTCTATTGCGAAGATTCATTCAACTATCTGAATACGATATCCGTTTCATGGACTACATCCATAGGAAGATTTTTACTTAGGCTTGTCGAGAATGTCAGAGGACCGTATGAGATAACCTGGCTTATCGGAGTTTTATCCATACTGTGGATAGCGATTGCATCTGTATTGACGGTAAGGACTCTCGATATCAAAGGAGGATTCGGCAAGTATATTGTTCCCTGTATCATGGTCTGCAATCCTGCGGTTACAGCCACTTTCGCATATATGTATACTGCGGACGGTTATTTCTTTGGGCTGATGATGTCAGTGCTTGCAGCATATTTTGTATGTATTAAAAGAAGAAAAAGGGATGTGGTTTATGCGTCCCTTTTCCTTACAATATCGATGGCTTTTTATCAGGCTTATCTTTCCGTTACGATAGTTGCGCTTATGATATCGCTGGTGGTAATGACACTTGATCCCGAGAAGTCATTTAAAGATGTGGGAAAAGAAGCCGGAAGGTATTCGCTTATGGGGATCATAGGAATGGCGCTGTATTATCCCTCCATGAAGATCGCCATGAAGCTTGAAGGAATAGAGCTCATAAATTATATGGGTATTGCCGACGATCAGAAATTTGATGCGGGCCGTATCAAAAGCATATTCGTTAATTCTTATATCGAATTTGCAAGATTCTATCTGGTAAGAAAAAAGATAAGTTTCTATAACGTTTCCAATGTTGTTGTATTTGTGATCATAGGAATACTTGTGGCAGTACTGCTTGTAAAAGGGTGCCATGGCAGTAAAAGGAAGAACTATGCTCCTGCATGGAGGATAGCGGTTCTTCTTTTGCTTGGCCTGCTGCTTCCTGTGGCAACACATATTTTCTTTGTGATATCACCGGATGTTTCTTATATCTCGGCAATAATGGCTTACAGTATGTGCCTAATATATATACTTCCGGTAGTCCTGTGGGAAAAAACAGATCCTGTGGTAAGAGATAGATTTAAGAGCGTGAGTCTTGCAGGAATGATCTTCCTGTGGCTTATTGCGATACACTTTACGGTCATTGCGGGACAGGCTTACGAAACCATGTACAGGGCTAATGTAAATGTGATGAATGAGTTGAACCGCATTGTAACAAGGATGGAAATGATACCGGGATACGATCCCGAGATGGAGATCGCAGTTTTCGGGAATACTTATCAGGAACCGGAGTACGTAAAGAGCGCGCCTATGATGCCGGGTGTTGTATCCAACAAATTTTTAACATATCCGGATACTTATGTGAGTGCCATCAACTGGTTTTTGTCGGCAGATTACGGAAAAGCAAACAAGGAAAGAATGACAGAGCTTGCGGCTACAAAGGAATTTTCCGAAATGAAGAAGTGGCCGGAAGAGGGTTCATTAAGGATAATAGACGGAACCATGGTTATATTCCTGGATGATAATGATATAGAAGATTATCAGTAAGTTGCAGCAGTAAGGCTATGGTGTCGTAGTAAGAAAAAACGGGACGGGCAGAGATTTGAGAAAAATAACCATAAGGATTGATGATGTGACCCCGGGTATGGATGCCGGGAAGATGATCCGTTTCGCGGAAATGCTGGACAGATACAACATAAAGCCATTAATAGGCATCATACCGGATAACAAAGACAGTTCTCCGGAAGTGGTTGCGGATCGCAGTGATGATGAGAATCAAACGAGTATAGATTTTGGATGGATAAAAGAACGCCTGGAAAGAGGCTGGATTGCGGCGCAACATGGCTGCTTCCATGTCTATACGACAAGGAACGGCGGACTTTTTCCTTTGAATGCATATTCGGAATTCGCGGGACTTGCCTTTGAAGATCAGAACAGACTTATCTCACATGGTAAGCAAGTACTTGAAGAGAACGGAATAAAGACAAATATATTTATGGCGCCTGCGCATTCGTATGATAAGAATACGATCAGGGCACTGAAGAATAACAGCTTTGAATTTGTGACAGATGGGTTCGGAAGTCTTCCCTACAGTATGGGAGGTCTGACATTTCTTCCTATATCTTTCCTGAGATCGAGAGAGTTAAAGAGTGACAGGGAAGGATTCACAACTTTTGTTGTGCATACGGGAATGATGGAAGAATCGGATTTTTCGGAGTATGAAGAAATGTTTGAAAAGTATAGGGAACGGTTCACCGACTATTCGGAGTTTCTTCAGATCCCACCGGTAAGATGCAGCAGAGGAAAACATTATCGCGAGTATCTGATGGCAAAGGGAAAACACACTGCTGCGAAGGTATTCTGACGGATAAAAAATGGAAAACGGAAAGATAGTATGTCTCCAGGTGATCGGAGGACTCTCCATGGGAGGAGCCGAGAGCCGAGTGATGGATATCGCAAGACATATCGACAAGAATAAAATATGCTTTGATTTTCTTCTGGATGAACCGCCGGGATTCTATGAACCTGAAGCACTGGGACTTGGCTGCAGGATCTACAGAGTACCGAGGTTCAGATTTTTTAATTGGTTTCAATATGCGCATGCAATGGACAGGTTCTTTGCTGAACATAAAGAAATTGATATAGTCCAGGGAAGTCTTACCAGTACGGCATCGATCTATATGCCCATCGCCAAAAAAAACGGCGTACCGGTAACAATGGGTTATGCCAGAAGCGCCGGAGTGGATCCGGGACCAAAGGGATGGCTGACGAGATATCTGAGAAGAGATCTCTTCCATAAATGCGATATTGCTGCTGCGGTATCGTCGGAGGCAGGAGATTCCGTATACGGAAAGGGAAGATCTGCAAAGGGTGAAGTGATGATCATTCCCGATTCCTTCGAGCTGGACAAATTTATTCCTGATGCGGATAAGACGGGAAGAGGTTTGGCTATCAGAAAGAGATACGGACTGGAGGACGCCTTTGTTGTCGGGCATATAGGAAGATTCCATTATGCCAAGAATCATGAGTTTCTTCTTAAGATCTTTGCAAAGATCAGAGAGAAAAAAGAAAATGCCAGGCTGTTGCTTGCCGGAACAGGACCTTTGTTTGATGCGGTAAAGAAGCAGGCATCTTCAATGGGAATTGAAAAAGATGTTGTTTTTGCGGGACAGACGGATGAGCCGGAAGCATTCTATCAGGCCTTCGACGTGTTCGTTTTTCCTTCCAGATATGAGGGCCTTCCCGGAACGGTAATAGAAGCACAGACCGCCGGCGTTCCCTGTCTCATGTCGGATACAATAACAAAGGAAGCTGCGGTGACTGATCTGGTGAGAGTCTGCAAACTCGATAAGAGTGCGGATATCTGGGCTGATGAGGCCTGTGATCTTTACGGCATGTGGAAGGAAAAGTACGGTGACAAAGGGCATGCATCCCGGATCGATGATCTTAAGAAGGCGGGATTCGATGTAAAGACGGAAGCGGTTCGCCTGGAAGAGCTTTATGCAAAGCTTTTAAATGACAGCGGGATAAACAGACAGTAAGTGCTCTCTGTCATAAGAGTTATCTAATAAAAGAGCTGATGGCAAAAGAGATAGATCACAGAGAGAGTTTTTAGAGAGAGATTTAATGAAGGAGTATTGTACAGTCATACCTGCATATAAGAAAGCGTTCGATGCCGATGAAAAAGCCTGCACCGATGGTTTCTTTAAGACTCTTGATTGCGATAAATTTTTCTTTGTGCCGGAGAATCTGGATATATCATGGTATGAAGATAATTATAAAGAGAGCCGTTTTGTAAGATTTCCTGACAGATATTTTACCGGGACAAAAGGATATAACAAGCTCTTATTAAATGAGCACTTCTACGATGAGTTCTCGGAATATAGATATATACTTATAGCCCAGCCGGATGCGGCTCTCTGGAGTACCGGGGACAGGATACCGGAGTTTATAGCTAAGGGCTACGATTATATTGGTGCACCGTGGGAGCCCGAGAGGTGCATATGGGAATGGACATTCCCAAAGAAAAGAGGCGGGCGTATAAAATGCCTCAAGAAAAAGGGACAGGGTATAACCATGGGAAACGGCGGATTTTGTCTCAGAAACGTGAAGAAGTGCAAAGAGCTTATTCACGAGTTCAGGTGGAGAAAGTGCTACTGGTTTTTTAAGAGAAGCGAAGATATATTCTTTGGCGTATTCGGACCGGACAACAGATGCGGATTTAAAAATGCAGATGTAGAAACGGGAAGAAGTTTTTCAAGAGAGTACGGTTTACGAAAGAGCGTTACGGAGGGCGACATACCATATGCGGTTCACGGATGGTCAAAAGATTTCAGAGACTATGATGAAATGAGATCATTCCTGGCAGAGCACGGTATAGAGATTTGAAAGGAGCGCGGGTGAATGGGAGACAATAATCTTATAAGTGTGATCATTCCGGTATATCAGGCCAAAGCTAATCTGGAAGCCTGCCTTGCAAGCGTACTTGCACAGGATGATAAGGATTACGAAGTTATCCTTGTGGATGACGGATCAACAGACGGATCCTCAAAAATATGTGATGACTATGCCGCTGACAGCAGAGTAAAAGTTTTTCACACGAAGAATTCCGGCGCTGCCGCTGCAAGAAATTTCGGAGTGGATAAAGCATCAGGGGACCTTATCTGTTTTATAGACAGTGATGATACCGTTACTAAGGATCATATCTCATATCTCAGAATGCTTGTAAATGATACCGGATCTGATATTGCAGTGGGTTCCTTCGAGAAGATATTCGAGGATAAGAAGATTGAGGGACAAAAGAGTACTTCGGATAGTATACGCGGTACTATGAAAGATATCGTTGCAGGAACAAAGAGCGTATATTCCGGTGTTTATTCCGATGTTAAAAAGTTTGCGGAGAAAAAACTAAATAAGGAAGATCAGGAGAAAGAAGATATTCCTGAAAATTCGGAAGCGCTGATCTTCTACTCGGGGAATACAGCGCTTGAAGATCTCCTGTATCAGAGACATTTTATGTCGGTGCCCTGGGGAATGATCTCGCGAAGAAAGCTTTGGGATAATGTTCGTTTCCCGGAAGGGACTGAAGCTGAAGATATGGGAACCATATACAGGCTCTTTGCAGCTGCAGACGGCATAGTATGGGGCGGAAGGAAGACTTACAGATATTATCAGAGATCCGGAAGCACCATGTATTCCACCGGCTCCACAAGAAATAAAGCATATTACAGACACAGCAGAGAGATGCTTATCTTTATAAAGGAAAGATATCCGAGATATTATCCGGCTGCCCTTTCAAGGCATTTTTCAACATGCTGTCAGATCTTATCCGAAGCTGGAAGCGGTATTGGAAAGTCACTGGAAATGCATGTGAAAAAAGATATCACTCTTTTAGCTCCGAAGATCTTAAAGGATGAAAGGTGCAGAGTGCAGAATAAGTCTGCGGCTTCTCTTGCGCTTGTAAGCGTGGAGGCGTTGGCAGGATCGCTTAAGATGTACGATAAGGGAAAGAGATGGTATCTCGGATGAATATACTTACTATAGCCGAATATCAGGGGCGGCGTGATGAATCCGGAAGAGCCGTGGGTCATGCGCCAAAGGTTCTCACCGAATACGTTTCCTGCGTTCATGAAGGGATGGATGTGCGGATCTTCGCGCCTAAGACTGTAATAAGATCTGCATGCTGTATCGCAGGTGTCAAAAAGAACGTCTCTGTAAATGAAAGCAAAAATGCTTCTCTTTGGAAGGAGCTGATCAGGGAACATAAAGTCAGAGTCCTTCCTCATAGTATCGTGATGAAAGGCAATATATCATTTTGCGGCAGGGTTATGAATAAGCTGCGTATGTTTGCCAATATCAGAGCTGTGCTCAGAAATGCACCCGGTGATAAGGTATGGTTTTTCAATACGGAATATTATCTGATGCTCTATCTTGCGTTGTTTGGAAACGGAGGAAAAGAGATAGTTATCACTACCTTTATGGAAGGCTTTAGAGCAGGAAAGAACGGAAGATTCGCATTTTTAAAGCAGAAGATATTTGAGAAGGCACAAAAGAAGATAAAACTTATCATAGCAACGGGACCGAAGTTTGAATTTAAGAATGCAGAGTCGGTTTTCATTCCCGATTATGTTTATGATCCGGATGTTTATGAAAAGTATCGCAGGAAGAGAAAAGATAAAGAACTGAAAAAATATGCGGTATGTCTCGGAACCATGAATCCCGAAAAACAGCTGGAGGAAATGGTGACGGCATTTACAAGAGTTGGATTCCCTTTGATCGTTGCAGGATGTTTTTATGACAAGGACAGACTGGCTGCCTTAAAGGAGATCGCAGGAGACAATATTGATATACGTGACGGATATCTCTCAAGGGATGAGTATATGGAGCTCCTTGCGGGAGCAGAGTTTGCGGTACTTCCGTATTCTCCGGATCAGTATGCCACCCAGACATCCGGTGTGCTTCAGGAAGCTGTCTTTCTCGATACGGTTCCTTTGTCCTACAATGCAGTGCTTGACGGAAATGCTGTGCCGGGAGTGGGATTTGATTCCTTTGAGGATTTAGATCGGGATATGCTGGATATCTCCGGGAAAAAGAAGAAAGACTTTACTGCTCAATATAAGAGATTAAGAGAAGAAGTATACGACAGATCCTTAGTGGAAAATAAACTTCGCAAATGCTTTGCTTCTGCAGATGACGGAGAAAAGTGAAGATGGAAAAGAATATCAAAAAGATAATGTTTCATATCAACAGTCTTGAAAGAGGCGGCGCGGAACGCGTGGTTACGGTTCTGTCTGCTGAGCTTGCAAAGATGGGATATGAAGTGTCGATCGCAACAGAGTGGCAGAAAGAAAATGAATATCCGCTGCCTGATGGCGTTAAGAGACTGGATGTCGGACTGGGGGAAGACGAAAGTAATCTTTCAAGGTCCGCCAGGATACGTAAGCGGATAATGCTTCTTCATGATGCGATAGTTGAAGAAAAGCCGGATGTGCTCTTTGCATTTTTGAGAAATAACAATTACAGAGCCGTAGCCGCCGCAAAGGGGACAGACACTACGGTCATCGTTTCCGAAAGAAGCGATCCCAGAGCCGAATATGCTTCCAAGTCTCAAAAGCTTCTTGCGGCATATTATTACGGCGCTGCTGCAGGATGTGTTTTTCAGACAAAGCAGGCACTGGATTTCTTTGGAAACAGTATAAGAAAAAAATCCTGCGTGATATTGAATCCGCTGGACAGAAAATATCTTGAAGCTGACATTGATGCACCAAAGAGGAAAGCTATCGTATGCGCGGCTCGCATAGTATACGTGAAGGATCACATGACGCTTTTACGTGCGTATGAAAGAGTTATAAAAAAGCACCCCGACTATGTGCTTGAGCTGTATGGAGGAAGAGGAGAAGACAATGCCATCTTCCAGCTAAAAGAACAGATAAGGTCACACAGTCTCGAAGATAAGGTTAAACTCTTCGGACCATGTAACGATCTTGAAAAGAGACTGCCCGGTGCGGCAGTATCTGTACTGGCATCAAAGTTTGAGGGAATGCCTAATTCCATAATGGAAGCCATGGCTATGGGGATCCCCTGTGTTGCAAGTGACTGCCCGGGTGGAGTAAGGATGCTTGTAAAGGACGGCGAGACCGGACTCTTGTTCAGAACGGGAGATGATTCGGAACTTGCGGCAGGAATCTGTAAGATGATAGAGAATCCGAAGGAGGCTGAGAGGATCGCGAAGACGGCGCGTGAATCGGTCCTTAAATGTACTCCGGAAATGATAGCGAACGAATGGCTTGAATATGCCAAAAAGGTACGCAGATGAGTGCTAAAAAGATACTTATCGCGGCGGAGACACCTGTTCTCCCCATAGACCGCGGGAACAGAAAAAGAATATGGAATCTGATGAAGCTCTTAGAGCAAAACGGATGTGATATAGATTTTCTCTATCTGGATACCTATGATGATGCTGATATAAAGGAGACAAGGGAATGGATAGGAGAAGATCATTTCTACAGCATAAAGAATAAGAAGAGATCATTTCCGGTATTCATAAAGCGCAAGATAAGGAAGGTCATGGAGATCCTTCATTGTCAGATCGCTTTTAAATATTTCAGCCTTGATGAAAGAGTGTCGCCCGAGCTTGATAATGATCTGAAGAAATTTTTTTCGGAACACCATTACGATCAGGTATGGGTTGTATGTATATATAATTCCAGAGTCTTTATTTCTGTTCCGAAGGGGACGGTAAAGGTATTGGAAACCCAGAATGTGTCCTGCGTCAAGAGGAAGGAATATGAAGCTGTAGGTTATCGTAATTATGAATTTGCATTGAAAAAAGAAACCGAAGCCGAGGGTTTGTCCAGAGCCGATGCAGTGATAGCCATACAGAATGAAGAGGAAGAATTTTTCAAAAGTATTCTTCCTGACAGTGTAAAGACTCTTACCATCGGAGAGAACATGCCGGTTCATGAACCTCATGTGTCTCCTTCAAAGATGGTGCTTTTCCTTGGAAGTACGTATGTGATAAATAAGGACGGACTCATGAATTTTGTTGAGAATGTTCTTCCCATTCTTAAGAAAAAATGTCCGGAAGCGGAAGTGGTGATCGCGGGATCCATCTGTAAGACTATCCCCGACAGCCCGGACTACAGGAAAATGGGATGGGTGGATGATCTGGATGAGATCTACAGGGAAGCAAGAGTAGTGATCAATCCTGTCCGCCACGGTGCAGGTCTTAACATAAAGATGGTGGAGGCCTTGTCTCAGGCCAAGCCGATCGTGTCTGTTAAAAAAGGCATGAGAGGACTTAAAGGCTGTGGGGCTTCTGTAACCGATGATCCGGAAAAATTTGCGGAAGAGATAACTGCCGTTATAAGAGATGATGAAAAGGCAATGTCCATGTCAAAACGCGCAGTGGAATTTATGAACGAATACGAAGAGTCCAACAGTCGAGCCTTGAAAGAACTGCTGGAAATGACTGTTTGAGAGATGATGATATGAATGATGAAAAAGCTTTGAAAAAAATAGCTGTAGTGGGTCCGGTCTATCCGTACGCCAGCGGGATATCTCATTATACCGGCCTCTTGATCAAGGCCCTCAGAAAAAAATATGAGGTTGATGCATTTTCCTATTCGCTTCAGTATCCGAAATTCATGTTCAAGCGTAAGCAGAAGGATTTCAGCAACAGGACCTTTGAGATCGAGGGAGCGCATTTTGTGATAAATACGGCGAATCCATTTAACTGGTTTGCTTCAGCATCGAAGATAAAAAAAGCGGACCCGGATCTGATCATAGTACAGTGGTGGCATCCTTACTTCGCGCCGTGCTATCAGATGATGCTTTCCGGGATGAAAAAGAAGATACCCATCATATTTGTATGTCACAATGTTCTTCCTCATGAGAGATTTCCAATGGACAGATTTCTTACTAAGGGAACATTGAAAAAAGGGAGCTTTTGCATACTTCATTCAAAGGGTGATGAAAAAGATCTGAAGGAGCTGCTTCCTTCCATGCCTTACAAAAGGACCGTTCTTGCCACATATAATGCCTTCAAGCTTACCGATATGAGCAGAGAAGCGGCCAGAGAAAAGCTGGGTATAGCAGAAGATGAAAAACTCATCCTTTTCTTCGGACTGGTAAGGCCTTATAAGGGACTTAAATATCTTATACAGGCTTCCGGTGAGATCGTGGATAAGGTGCCGGGGGCTAAGATACTCATAGCCGGAGATTTCGGCAGCAGCAAGGATGAGTATATGAAGATGATAGAAGACAGCGGAGTGAAGGATCACTTCATGATACGTGACGGATATGTGCCGGATACTGAAGTTGAACCCTTCTTTGCTGCAGCGGATGTAAATGTGTGCCCGTATGTATCAGCCACTCAGTCGGCTATCGTCCAGATAGCATTCGGTTTCGAACTTCCGGTTATAGCTACAGATGTGGGAGGACTTCCGGAGGCTGTGACTGATGGCAGGACAGGTATGATAGTCCCGCCTGAAGACTCTTCCTCACTTGCAAAAGCTGTTGTAAAATACTTTGATGAAGGTAAGGCCGAAGAATTCAGAAGGAATGTTAAAGATGAAGCATACCGCTTCTCATGGGAACACCTTACCGAGATATTTGAAGAAAGTTATGAAAGCATAAGGAGATGATCCGTATGGATATTCTGGAAAAACTTAAAAAAGGTGAAGCTAAGCTTTCTCTTGTTGGCTTGGGATACGTGGGAATGCCCATAGCCGTTGAATTCGCAAAGCGCGGTATCAAGGTTATAGGATATGATCTTAACAAAGAAAAGATAGAACTCTACAAAAAAGGTATAGATCCTACAAAGGAAGCCGGAGATGATGTGATCAAAGATACAACGGTGGAATTTACATCGGATCCGGAAAAGCTCAAGGAAGCGTTGTTCCATATAGTAGCTGTGCCGACTCCGGTAAACAGTGATCATACTCCGGATCTTCGCCCTGTTGAGGGGGCCGCAAGGATACTGGGACAGCATATCGCAAAAGGCTCCGTCATAGTATTTGAATCTACGGTATATCCCGGAGTTACGGAAGATGTATGCGTTCCCATCATAGAAAAAGAATCGGGACTTAAGTGCGGTGTTGATTTCAAGATCGGATATTCACCGGAGCGTATCAATCCCGGAGATAAGGTTCACAGATTAAGTACCATCAAGAAGATAGTATCAGGTATGGATGAAGAGACTCTGGAGACAGTGGCAGGTGTCTACAGCATAGTTGTGGATGCCGGAGTTCATAAGGCGGAGTCCATCAAGGTTGCGGAAGCAGCGAAAGTTATAGAGAACAGCCAGCGTGATATAAATATTGCCTTCATGAACGAGCTTTCTATCATTTTCGGCAAGATGGGGATAGATACACTTTCTGTTCTTGAGGCTGCGGGAACAAAGTGGAATTTTCTTCCTTTCAGACCCGGCCTTGTGGGAGGTCATTGCATAGGTGTTGATCCCTATTATCTTACATATAAAGCCGAAGAACTTGGATATCATTCTCAGGTCATCCTTTCGGGACGAAGGATAAATGATTCCATGGGAAAATACGTGGCTGAGAATTGTGTCAAAAATCTTATCGCCATTGAGAAGCCCGTTAAAAATGCGAAGGTTGCCATACTTGGATTCACTTTCAAAGAAAACTGTCCCGATACAAGAAACAGCAAAGTCTTCGATATAGTTGAAGAACTTCGGGAATACGGTATTGAGCCGGTTATTGCAGATCCTCAGGCAGATAAAGAGGAGGCAAAGAGGCTTTACGGAGTGACACTTTCCAATCTGTCTGATGTAAAGGATATGGATGCGGTCATTCTTGCGGTGGCACATAGTGATTTCGGATCACTGACAGTAAAAGATATGGACGGCTTCTTCGGAAAGGAAACCAGACTTCTTCTTGATATCAAGGGAATGATGGACAGAAAGGAATATGAAAAAGCAGGCTACCGTTACTGGAGGCTGTGAGGTAAAGAAAATGGGATATAAGGATTTAAAATTTCCGGAGAACTCTCTGTTCCTTGTAACGGGAGGAGCGGGATTTATAGGATCAAATCTGTGTGAAGCCATACTGGGACTGGGATACAGAGTCAGATGTCTTGATGATCTCTCAACAGGCAAACAGCGCAATGTGGATATGTTTGCGGATGATCCCCGATATGAATTTATCAAAGGTGATATCAAGGATCTTGAGACCTGCATGAAAGCCTGCGAAGGCGTTGATTATGTTTTGAATGAAGCGGCCTGGGGATCCGTTCCCAGATCGATAGAGATGCCGCTCTTTTACTGCATGAATAATATCATGGGAACTCTCAATATGCTGGAAGCGGCAAGACAAAAGGGTGTTAAGAAATTTGTCTATGCATCCAGTTCAAGTGTATACGGTGATGAGCCTGTATTGCCTAAGAAAGAAGGAAGAGAGGGAAATCTCCTGTCTCCCTATGCGGTCAGCAAGCGTGCCGATGAAGAATGGGCAAAACAGTATACAAGACATTACGGATTGGACACCTACGGACTCAGATATTTTAATGTCTTTGGAAGAAGACAGGATCCGGACGGAGCATATGCGGCGGTCATCCCGAAATTCATAAGACAGCTTCTTCGCGGAGAGACACCTGTGATAAACGGTGACGGAAAGCAGAGCAGGGACTTTACTTACATAGACAATGTTATCGAGGCCAATCTGAAAGCCTGTCTTGCAGATCATGATGCGGCAGGTGAAGCATACAATGTGGCATATGGCGGCAGAGAATATCTGATAGATATTTACTATGGTCTCACCAAAGCATTGGGGATAGATGTGGAGCCGAAGTTCGGCCCGGACCGTGCGGGCGATATCAAGCACAGCAATGCGGATATTTCCAAGGCAAGAGAAAAGCTGGGATACGACCCGGATTGGAGTTTTGAAAAGGGGATCAAGGAAGCCATAGACTGGTATAAAGCAGATCTGGGATGAGTTTCTTATCAGGAAGCGTCAGATGATACCGCGATCGCTGCTATGAATGGCAGCGAAGTATAGAGAGCGTATGCATAACGGAGCTCTCCGAATATCGGTGTTGCGATGAGAAGTGTTGCGATGATCGATATAAGCGGAACACACATGGCGGGTATGATGGCGCCTCTTCTGTGAGAGATGAAGGAAAATCCTGCACATATCACCACGATCCAAAATGCAAGACCGATAGAACAGAATATACTGCTTTCAAGAACGTTGCCCATTATCTCCGCCAGAGAATGAAGGAGAGGAATAAGGGGAGCGTTTTTTATTTCATAATCATTATCCATGGTAATGCCTGCGGCCGTGACCCAGTGGGTATAGCCGGCATTCCAGTAACCTCTCGTCTGAAGGATCCAGCTTTTGAGATAGGTTAAAGGTGCTCTTTTGCCGACGTCAAACCACAGTTTAAGATATGCAGACTTGTCGGCTTCTATTGCATCGTTTCCGTCATAACTCCGGATAAGATTTTTTACAGGGTCTGATACTCCGGGGGTATAGACCGCGCCTATCTCATCAAAATCTGCCGCCTTGGCGATAAGAGCTTTTTCATCCTCGGAAAAAGGGATCCCATCTGCTATGCAAGCCGCAATCTGCTGCTCGGGGATTGAGAATACTTCAGCCATATCCGGCGGTGTGACATCGAATACATTTCTGATAACTGATTTCCAGGATAAACTTAATAAGAGAGCCGTAAAGCAGATCGCAACGATGCGTTTTTCTTTTTTGATGAATACTAAGAAAAATACAATGAATGTCAGCACAAGAGCGTAAGCTCCGTTGCTACGGAACACTCCGAAACCGATACCGGATATCAAAAAGAGAAAGAGGTTAATTTTATCTTTTCCCAGATGTCTTGTGATGCGAAACAGGCTGATAATGAAGAGCAGTACCGAGTCGGCAAAGAGTACGTCTTTCCATACGGTGACCGAGAACATGCAGTAAAAGGGAACCAGCGCATATGCTGCGGTCATCATGCTGCATTTAAACCGGGAAATACCGGATTGCCTGAGAGTCATGATGCCGAAAGAAAATACTGCCGCCTGAACGAAAAGCTGAAATATGCAGTAAAGAGCGACCCCTGAATTGATATTACCGAAGAGTGATCTTCCGATATTAAGAAAAAGACTGACAAGAAGAGTGTGTGCAAAGGGATGATGATCCGTATAAACCCCGGTAATTATCTGACCTATCTGTGTAAAGCTGTCTCTTGTTAAGCTGCCGGGATATACGGCCAAGAAGAGATAAAGAAGGCTTTCTGAAGAAAGCAGGATAAACGGTGAAAGGAATGATGAAATCAGCGATGACCTGTTACTTACGGTCTTTTCGTTTCGTGGAGTTGTTATCGTAATGAATTTATAATAAAGATGATTCAGTGTGCCAAACCAGGTGAAAACAGCACTTAACGGAAAAAAGAGTCTCCTGGAATAAGCAATATAATCCGAATCGGGGTAAAGATAAAGTTCAATATCAGCCAACGAGGAAATAAGAGAAAAGAGGACAGTCATAAAGAGCAGAAGCCGACCTTCCTGTTTACTTAATGTCCTGTTTTTTTCGGAACTCAGCTTAATGTAAAAAAGAAATGAAAAAAAAGCCGGGAGAAGTGACGCGTAACGGTTGGCGTTGGCGTCCGTTACGGTTCCCGCAAAATATAATGTGAAGACAAGACCCGTTCCGGCTAACAGGCGGGTTTTATTTTTTTTAAGAAAGTCTCTCATACCCGGTTATTGATATAGCCTTCCGTTGCATTGTCCCTGTGATGGATGACTGCGGGATTACCGATGACCACGCTGTGTGAAGGAACATCGGTATTAACGAAGGCGCCCGGACAGATCATGACATCATCTCCGATGGTGACCCTGCCGACTATGACGGCGTTGGTACCGATCCAGACATCGTTTCCTATGACGGGAGTGCCTTTGCGCTCACCACGGTTGGATTGTCCGATGGTGACACCTGTTGCGATATTGATATTATTTCCGAGGGTAACATCGGGATGGATAATAAGTCTCCCGAAATGTCCGATATAGATACCGGAGCCGGCCTTTACTTCTCTGGGAAATGTGATCTGGGTCCGGTTCATGGCACGGTCAAGCTTAAATCCGTACCATTTGCGTAAAATACCGCCTTTTTTGTAATAATAAGCGGATTTTCGCCACAGGATAAGATATCTTACCTGGGGAGGCAGCCCGAAAGCTCCAAGGATTGGGAGTCTTTTTATACCGAGTCGCCCGAGGTCGGAAAGTATAAGGTTTTTAAGCTCTTTATCCATAGCACACAATATAACATATTTCCGGGCCTAATGCGACACTGTGAAAAGAGGAAAACCGCGAGTCAAGGATGACGAGCACCGACTGATTATGGTATAACAAGGACGTTTTGCCGTAATCAGGAGGGAACCGCGAGTCAAGGATGACGAGCACCGACTGATTATGGTATAATTACCAGGTTAATGACTTGATTTTCGGAGATTTTTTATGAATGTATACCGCAGACTTAAAACTCTGCTGGATAAAAAACAAAAAAGACAGTTTTTCGGACTGCTTGTTCTGATATTTTTTAGCGCACTGCTGGAGACGGTGGGCGTCTCCGTTATCGTACCCATCGTATCGGCTGTAGTGACTCCGGAGACACTGCTTTCCAATGATATCGTCAGATCTGTGATGGGATATTGCGGTATAGCGGGGGATGATACCGAAGGCTTTGTTAAGCTGTTGCTCATACTTGCTATCGCGGTATACATATTTAAAAATCTGTTCATGCTTTTCCTGTACTATGTTCAGTCGGGATATGTTACAAAGCTGGAAAGCAGAACATCCAGAAGGCTGCTTGGAGATTATCTCAACAGACCGTATGAATTCTATCTTAATGCGGATGTTAATGCTATTTTTCAGACAATAAATAAGGATATTCCCCATGTGTTCATCCTGCTCCAGGAAGTAATGCTGCTGCTTACCGAAGCGGCGGTTGCCGTATGTCTGTGCGCACTTCTTTTGGTAGTGGATTTTAAGATGACGATATTCATAGCCATTGTGATGCTGATACTCGTATGTATCATTATTTTTGTGATAAAGCCGAAGTTGGGAAATCTCGGACAAATGAGAGTGGCCCAGCAGGTAAGAACGATGAAGTGGATGCAGCAGGGCATCTTTGGAATCAAGGATGTGAAGGTTGCTGCAAAGGAAGGACATTTCTTAAGTGCCTTCAGTGATGCGTACGACAAGCTTGCTTATGCCAACAGGAAATTCACGGTTTTCAATAATGCACCAAGGCTTGCCATAGAAGCATTCTGTATGGTGGGAGCTCTCGGATATATGTATCTGTGCGTTATTCAGGGCAGGGATATGAAAGCGATGTTCCCAATGCTATCTGCATTTGCGATGGCAGCAGCCAGACTGATGCCCAGCGTAAACCGTATATCCACGCATATGTCTTCCATCGCTTATTATGAGCCTTCACTCAATTATGTGTGCGATAACCTTGATATCACGGGACTCAGTGATGATCTTAAGCTTGAAGATAGGAACGAAAACAAAGATGCACTCAAGCTTGAGAAAGAGATAGAGATAAAAGATATCACCTACAGATATCCGGGAACAGAGAAGGCGATATTCGAAGAAGCTTCAATGAGCATACCCGTCGGGAAAAGCGTGGGTATTATCGGCCCAAGTGGGGCAGGCAAGACTACGGTGATAGATATACTTTTGGGACTGCTTGTTCCTGAAAAGGGGAAAGTCATGGCAGATGGAAGTGATATCCGCGATAACATGACAGGCTGGCTTAATAATACCGGATATATCGCTCAGAATATTTACATGCTGGATACTTCTATCCGCGATAATGTGGCCTTTGGAATGAAGGAAGCGGATGATGACAGGATATGGGAAGTGCTTAAGGAAGCCCAGATGGATGAATTCGTAAAGAGTCTTCCCGAGGGACTGGATACGGTGATCGGAGACAGAGGTGTCAGGATCTCCGGCGGACAGCGTCAGAGGATCGGAATAGCCAGAGCTCTGTATAACGATCCTGAGCTTCTTGTATTTGATGAAGCTACAAGTGCTCTTGATAATGATACCGAAGCAGCAATAATGGATGCGATCAATTCATTAAAAGGCAGGAAGACATTGGTGATCATTGCGCACAGATTAAAGACTGTGGAAAACTGCGATATCCTTTACAAGGTTGAGAACGGGAAGATAAGCATGACTTCTCTCTAATTTAAACAGGTGAGACGGGAATTGGATAAGACAGATAAGAAAAGAAAATTAAAGATTGCTTTTATACTTCCGCATTTTTATCCCTATGTGGGAGGTGCGGAGCAGCTTTTCTATGATATGGCAAAGCGTCTTGCCGCTTCGGGACATAAAGTTCATGTTGTGGCAGAGCAGGTGGGAGATGAGTACAGAGGAAAAAAGGAATTTGATGGTATCAAAGTGTGGTACTGTCCCTGGAAATCTCTGTTCGGTCATCCTTTTCCCAGAAGAAAAGATATAGAGAGACATATAAAATGGTGTGATGTGGTTCATACATCCATTTTTACCACGGCTCCGGTAACAAGCTTTCTCGCGAAAAAATATGATAAGCCGTCGGTCATGACGGTCCATGAAGTAAGAGGAAGCAAGTGGTTTTGGACGGATGCATGGTATAAGGCGGCAATATACTGGGCTGTTGAACAGTTTACCTGCAGGCAGACGTTTGATGTATATCATGCCGTATCCGATTCCACTAAGAGAGATTTTTACCGCTATATCGGAAGGCGCAATGTCAAAAGAGTTTATAATGCCATCGATATAGGAAAGACACCGGAACTCCTTGAAAAGGGAAGTGATTTCTCCCTTCGGGATTATTTCGGCATAAAAGATGAGTTCGTATTCTTATACTACGGCCGTCCGGGAAGGACAAAGGGTGTGTTTGTATATGAGAATGCTTTAAAGAGGTTAAAGGATAAGGGTTTCTTTGCGGATAAGAAAGTGAGATTCTGTTTTATCCTTGGAAAAGAACCTGCGGCACCCAGAAAAGAGCTTGTCGATAAGATAGAGAAAGACGGCCTTGGAGATATCGTTACCATCAGGGATTCGGTGGGACGTGCCGAATTGTCATCCTGCATAAATGATGCGGACTGCATAGTGGTACCGTCTCTTACGGAAGGATTTGGCTTCAGCGCTTTGGAAGCATGTCAGTCGGGAACACCTCTTATATGTTCCGACGGAGGGTCGTTGCCTGAAGTCGTATACGGGAAGTGCGTATTTTTCAGAAACCGTGATGCGGCTGATCTGGCAAAAGTGATCGAGAAAGCTCTTCTTCATGGTGAGGATGCATTTGCCATGATCCCCGAGAAGGATTTTTCTTATGACAAGATGCTCGGAGGGATAGAGAAGATTTATTATGATCTGATGGATAAGAGGGAACGGGATAAGTGATGATCATAGTCTGGTTTATATTGGGAATGGCTGCTGCGTGGTTTATGACTGCGCAGATATTCAGAAAAACAGATCTGGTAAAGATAGCGGCCCTGGGAGCAGGGTTTTATTTCAGTGCTTATACGGCTTTGTCGGGCTTGATGATATGGACAGATCATTTTTCTGTGACGGGCGCAACGATATGTACATTTGTTGTGGGTGTCATTACAGATGTGTTTCTTGTCATTACCAAGACAGGCAGGATCCACAGGATAAGATTTAACTGGAAGTCTTATATCCCGCTTGCAATAATGCTTGCTCTTGCAGCATTCATATCTTGCATGAATCATGCAGAGATGTATTACATGGGGCAGGATTCGGGACCTTATCAATCCCGTGCCATGTTTTATCTCGGAGGATACAATGCCAATGTGATCGACTTTCCCGAGATAGGTGACAGTTTAAACGAGTGGGAAAAGTGGCACTATATTGATGAATTAAAAGACCTTGACGGTTTTTATGCCGATTATCCTTCGGAAGAGAATATCGCAGTTACCGCTAATGTGTCAGGTGTGACGCATGGTATCAATACTTTTCCTGCGGCACTGGCTTTGTGGGGAAAGATGTTCGGATTGGATAACATGCCGGGGATCCTGACGGTATTCTATCTGTTGCTTATTGCATATACCTGGTTTATATGCGTGAACCTTAAATTCAAAACTTCCGTGAGAACCATAATAACAGCGGTGATGGTACTTTGCCCTATCGTCTTATGGAATTCACAGAATACACTGCCGGAGATAATGCTTGCCGCATTCCTGGCAATGTCATTTGAGCTTATAAGCGAGGGAACAAAAAAGCGTGTGACATTTATGTCAGCGGTTCCGCTGGTAGCCTTTGCATTTGTGCATATTCAGATGACCATACTGATGCCTTTGTTTGTATGTGTATATCTGATCAATTATTTCTACACAAAGCACAGAGGATATCTCAATGCATTGCTTGTGGTACTTGCTTCCTACGTATGTGGATTCATTATGATGTTTACCACGGCAAGGGTATATGTAAATAAGAACTTTGACGCGATCTACAATAAGACCCACGGTCTTGTCGGTGATAAGAATATAGTGGTTGTAGTATGTATCACTTCCATAATCGCAGCTGCGCTTGTAGTTGTGATGAAGCTCGCCGGCAAGAGATTTTTTGCGATAAGACTTTCGCAGGCACTTAAGGGAAGCAAGACTGCGGGAAAGAATGCGCGGATAGTTATTGCAGTAGTACTGCTCATATTAACAGGCATCTATATTTATAAGGCATTTACATCTGTTATCCCTTCGGACATGCGTATAGCAAGGATGTCTGTTATGGGCCTGCTTCAGATGACGGGATTTGTGATCCTTCCTTTCGCTTTCATCGCTATGATCTACAAGGGAAGAGATTTCTTTAAGGACAGATTTTTTGCATCTGTTGTTGTATCGGTGATATATGTTCTTATCCTGTATTGCAGGGTGGTGGTACCGCAGGTTTATTATTATTTTTATTTTGCGAGATACCTTACTCCGTTCATATTCCTGATCCCGGTTGCTGCAGGATTTATACTTAACAGGGTAAAGCCCAAGTATATGATCCCGTTACCTGTGATAGGGATACTTGTGATGATATGGCAGAGCAGGATACTTTATACGGATCAGGATCTTACATATTCGCAGTATGAGATAGTGGAAAGTATCGCATCCTGCGTAACGGATAATGATGCAGTGCTCATCAATGAGCAGGGATACAGATGTCAGAGGATATTCCTGCTTCCCATAAAGGCGCTTACAGGGGCGGATATTTTCTTTGTGGATCAGGATAATATCGATACGCAGCTGGCATATTACAGGTCAAAATATGATGATGTATTCTGCTTTACTTATGACATCGGACATATAAATGAGGAGTCGGGGACATGGAGACCGGTATATAAGGGAACTGCTCACGGATCCATATATGAGACATATTTTGAATATGTTCAGCCCTATCCGCTGAAAACCGATAAGCTGGAAACCCCCGTCGTGCTGTATATAGCTCAGTGAAGATGGTATGGAGAGATTTGAGAGGTAGATATGAAACTTATTATTCAGATACCGTGTTATAACGAGGCTGAGACGCTGGAGATCGCGCTCAATGATCTGCCGAAATCCGTCGAAGGTATCGATGAGATAGAATATATGATAATCGATGACGGAAGCACGGATAAAACCGTGGAAGTTGCCTTGAAATGGGGAGTTCATCATGTTGTAAGCTTTACCAGGAACAAGGGACTCGCCAAGGGATTTATGGCCGGTATAGAGGCTGCCCTTTCATACGGAGCCGATATAATAGTAAATACCGATGCCGACAATCAATATGCCGGTGCAGATATAGAAAAGCTGGTCAAACCCATTCTTGACGGAGAGGCTGATATAGTTATCGGAGAGAGACCCATCGATGAGATAAAGCATTTTTCGTGGCTGAAGAAAAAGCTTCAGCACTTCGGAAGCTGGGTTGTAAGAAAGGCTTCCAAGACTGACATACCGGATGCACCGTCGGGTTTCCGCGCTTTCTCCAGAGAAGCGGCCATGCACATAAATGTTGTTAATGAGTATACATATACGCTGGAGACCATAGTTCAGGCGGGAAGAAACAAGATGGCCATCACATCCGTTCCTGTTCATACCAATCCGGAACTCAGAAAGTCAAGGCTCTTCCACAGCATGGGATCCTATGTAAAGAAATCCATGCTTACCATACTGAGAGCGCTGCTCATGTACAGACCTCTCATAGTACTGACCATCATAGGTGCAGTACCCTTTACAATGGGTTTTGCCATCGGATTCAGATTCCTGATCCTGTATTTTAACGGAAGAAATGCGGGACATATTCAATCGCTGATACTTGCATGTACTCTTATGATCATGGGTTTCATGACTTTTGTAATAGGAATGCTTGCTGATGTCATATCTGCAAATCGCAAGATACTTGAGGATGTGCAGTATCATGTGAGAAAACTTACTTACGATGAGTCGAAGGCTAAGGTTTGGCAGGAGGCTGCAAGTAATAAGGTGGAGAAGGAAGTGGCCGCAGAGAATGCGGATTATTCCTCGGATGACTGATGAAAGAAAATAAGCCGTTAGTAAGTCTTTGGATATTGATGTACAATAACAGCTCGGATCTTAAGGAGACTGTTGATTCGGTTCTGATGCAGGACTATGAGGATATAGAAGTGCTCTTCAGTGACGACGGATCCACGAAGATAGACAGGGATGCCGTAGAGAAGGAAGCTGAAAGAGTACGAAAAAAGTATCCTGAAGTTAGAGTATATTTTAATCCCGAGAATGTGGGGACGGTCGCTCATATCAATTCAGTGATAGATAGGTCAAAGGGAAAGTATTTTGTAAGCTGCTGTCCCGGAGACAGATTCCATTCATCAGATACGGTGAGGTGTATAGCGGAGAGGATGGAAAAAAAGCATTCGCTTATGCTTACTACCAGAAGGAATGATATCTATCCTGACCGCATCAGCGTAAAGCCTCCTGTCATAACAGGAACGGCTCTCAGATTCGCGCCGCGGCTGTTATGCGATTACATGCTCAGAAAGAGAAATCTGATAAGCGGGTGCTGTACTTTTACGGCGAGAGAGCTTTTTGAAAGATACGGAAAATATGATACGGATTACAGACTGTTAGAGGATTATCCCTATGTGATAGATCTGTTAAGGAACGGAGCAAGGATCGACTTTATGAACCTTGTTACCATCGATCATTCAATAGGGGGAGTTTCCACCGGAAAGATACATCCGTTGATCTGGAAGGACATAGTCTGCATGAGAGAGAAACTCCTTAAGGATCCTCACGGACTGATGAAGAGGACAGTGAGTTTTTTAGCTGAGACTCAAAAAGAGACATCAAAAGAAGCGGATTAAGCTATGGATATTAAGAGATACAGATTACAACAGCATGGCGACTGGAGAGGACATCTGGTGGCGCTTGAAGAGATGAAGGATATTCCTTTTGAAGTCAAGCGAGTTTATTATATGTATGATACAAAGCCCGGTATCATCCGCGGCATGCATGCTCATAAGTCCCTTGAGCAGCTGCTTGTATGCGTAAACGGATCGGTGGATGTGCTACTTGATGACGGTACCGAAAGACAGCATGTGATACTGAACGACCCCTGTGAAGGAATCTACATCGCCAACAATATCTGGAGAGAGATGTCGGATTTTACCGAGAATGCGGTGTTGATGGTTTTTGCATCTAAGTATTACGATGAGAGCGATTATATCAGGGACTACGATGAGTTTCTGAAGTTTGTAGGGAAAAAATAAACGGAGAGCTGTTCTATATGGATCGGATAGCGGTATTGATCCCTTGTTACAACGAGGAGAAAACAATAAAAAAGGTTGTAGAAGATGCGAAGAGGGTTCTTCCGGAAGCTTCCGTATATGTCTATGACAATAATTCCACTGACAGGACTTATGAGATAGCATCGGCTGCAGGTGCTATTGTAAGAAAAGAGCCCAGGCAGGGAAAGGGATTTGTTCTCAGACGGATGTTCAGAGAGATAGATGCGCTCTGCTATATCTGTGTTGACGGAGATGATACATATCCCATGGAATTCGCCAGAGAGATGGCAGACAAGGTTCTTAACGAGAATGCGGATATGGTGGTTGGTGACAGATTATCATCCACATATTTTAAGGAGAACAAGAGACCATTCCATAACGCGGGTAATTCCATGGTCAGGAAGTTTATCAACAGTTTCTTTAAAAGCGACATCAAGGATATAATGACAGGCTTCAGGGCGCTGTCATATGAATTTGTAAAAAGTTATCCCGTACTCAGCAGAGGTTTTGAGATCGAGACGGAAATGACCATACATGCTGTATTTAACGAGATGGTCATCGAAAATGTTGTGGTGGAATACCGTGACAGACCGGAAGGAAGTGAGAGCAAGCTCAATACCTATTCCGACGGCGCAAAAGTGATCGGAACCATTATCAAGCTTTATAAGAATTATAAGCCTTTGAGTTTTTTCTCGGCTCTTGCGGTCGTGATGCTCATTGTTGCGGCAGTGATGTTTTTATGGGTGTTTGCCAAGTTCTTAAACACTCATCTTGTTGAAAATATGCCGACTCTTGTGGTAAGCGGATTTATTGCGCTTGCTGCCATTCAGGCATTTTTCTCGGGACTTATCCTTTCGGATATGGTCACTGAGAAAAGACGCGGTTTTGAGATGACTTTAAACAGGATACGCGACAGAAAAACAGATCTGATAAAAAAAGAATTGAATAAAGAAGATCTGAAATAAAAGATCAGGCAATATATAGTTAAAGTCCAAAAAGAATAGATAGAGAGTTTGATAAAGAAATAAACAAATTTGCTCAATAAAGATGAAGAAGGAAACTGATAAAAAAAATATGATATCCACACGCACGCGGATCATAGAGATTTCGGTCTGTGTGCTTTTTTATATGTTCTTCTGCGTTGCTTTCGGTGTATATATAGGTGCTGATTCCAAGGGATACATGGAGATGATAGCGGCCAGGGAACCGGTATATCCGCTTTTGCTTGCTTTATTCAGGATGATATTCGGGAAAGACAGTTATCTGTTTCCTGTGATCATTTTCCAGAATCTTATCCAGGCGGGAGCTGTTTTTTTCTGTGTGGATTATCTTCGTACAAGATTCAGACTGCCGGAATATATAACGATCATGATGTATGCCGTTAATTTCGGAGTTGCATTTCTCTGTCAGTTTGCATCCGAAAGAGGAGCCATTTTTTCCAGCAATATCATGACGGAAGGAATCACGGTATCCTTATGGCTTGTATTTATGACACTTGTCATAAAAGGGATCATAGACGATAACGGAAAGGCTCTTTTCCTTGCTCTTATTCTTGAAACTGTTCTTATGGATACCAGAAAGCAGATGGCTGTCGGATATATCGTGATATTCTTTTCAGTGCTCATTTGCCGTATCGGAAGAGATAAGCCGGGACGATATTTCGCAAAGCTTGGGTTAGTTACGGCGGGGATAATACTCAGCGTGGCAACGGCTGTGTGCGGGACAAGACTCTACAATCTTGTGCTCAGAGGAGAATTTGTTCAGAACGTCAGAGATATGAACCTTGTGCTTACGACTTCTCTTTATGTCGCGGATAAAGAAGATGACAGGCTGATAGAAGATGCCGATGCCAGAGAATTATTTCAGAGGACCTATGAGTTGCTTGAAGAGACTGAGAGCAATTACAGATTCGCAGAGGGTGGACTGGCAGGGCTGGAAGCACATTATGAAGAGCATTATGATGTGATAACCATAGAGATCACGAAGAATCTTTTTGAGGATTTTGCAAGAGAAAAAGGTTTTACCGATGAGTTGGACGCTGCTATTGAAGCCGACAGGTTAAGCGGTGTGATGGTTAAGAGTCTCTTAAAGGATAATATCGGAACGTATGCAAAAGTTTATATATCATCTGTTATAAACGGCCTTGTGAATACTGTGGCTCACAGGAGCAGAATACTGGACCTGTTTGCATATTGCGCATACGGTATATATATCGTTCTGTTCATCATATGCAGATTCAAAAAGAAAAAAAGAGATGCTGCGGATGCGGCTTTAATAGTGTTGGGAGCTTTGGCGGTCAATGTGGGAGTGACTGCCGCTCTTATCTTCTGCCAGAGCAGGTATATGGTCTATAATATGGCTTTATTCTATATGGCCGGTATTATCATGTTTTACGAGATCTTTCTTCATCATAAAACCGCAGAGACCTCCGCGTCGTCCGCCGGTGAATCTGTGGGAGAATAGAAGATCCGGATTGCAGCAGGTGCAGATATCCGTAAGAAAGATCTTTTCGGAAGGGACTCCGGATCTCAGGATATTAATGTAGCAGGCATGATGCAGATCCAACAGATATTTCTCATCACTTCCGGGAATGGGAGTGACGACTTCAAATGATCCTTCCCATGAATATTTTTCGATAAACTCATCTGCAACATCTTTGCTTACTTCGTAATGATCCCTGCAGATACCGGGGCCGATATAGGCACTGATATCTTTCGGATCGCATCCGAAGTCTTCGGTCATTTTTTTTATTGTTGCAGCTGCGATATTTCCGATGGTCCCACGCCAGCCGGAGTGGGCAAGGCCTATAGCCTGTTTAACGGGATCTGCGAAGAAGAGAGGTATGCAGTCTGCAAAACCTGCCACAAGGCAGACGCCCGGAGTATCTGTCACCAGCGCATCGATATTGTCAAAGTCGCGTTCTCTTGTGACACCCATTCCGCGGTGTTTTTCGGTTACATGAAGGACGTTGACGGTATGCGTCTGCTTTGCATAGACCATATCTTTTGCCGGGATGTCTCCCAGGGATACACCGATCCTTTTGAAATTCTCGAGAATATTATCGGGATCATCACCTCTGCCGGAAGCGAAGTTCAGGCTTTCGAATATACCTTCGGACACGCCACCGAGTCTGGTAGAGAATCCGTGGGTCATAAAGGAAAACTCAATATTTTTAAATGGAGTAAAAGAAATAAAGGGAGGCAGATCACTGCCTCTCTTTATGATCTCGGTTGTTCTCGGACGATCCGGAAGATATTTTATCTGCGGGATTATGATTTCAGACAATGATCTTACTCCAGTGCATCATTATAAACTGCGCGAGCGCCGCCAACATACTTGGGCCTGCGTCTTGCAGCGATGATAGTTGCTTTCAGGATATTTCTCTTGTTGATCTTAAGAGGAACCACTACGGGCTTGATATGCATTCCTATGAGCACGCCGCCGATATCGATACCGGCATCGGCTTTCTGCTTAAGGCTCTCTGCAACTACAGGATCCTTGCAGTTTTTGTAGACTGTTGTTCCGAATGATCCGCCGGCCTTGGGCTGGGGGATGACATTGACTTCATCCAGATCCAGCTTTTCCAGGACTTCACGTTCCATTACTATAGCCCGGTTTAAGTGCTCACAGCACTGAGCTGTAAGGATTATCCCTTTGGGGGCAGTTACCTTTGTGATGCCTCTGTAAAGAGCTCCGGCAACATCCATGCTGGAGTGTGTACCGACACGCTCGCCGACAACTTCGCTGGATGAGCAGCCGATGACAAGCACCTGTCCTGCCTTTAAGCCTGCAAGGTCGCATACTTCTGACGCAACGGCAGCAGCCTCTTCTTCGATCTGTTTCAGATCAACTTCGGGATCGTTTTCATAAGTTTTTAATTCCATTATCTCTACCTCTATAATAATTTTACGCTGTTCTGGATGGGATCGATCTCGACTATATCGGAGAAGGACTCCATGAAAGAAGCGAATTTGCTGTATCCAAGCTGTTTTGCGGAAAACCTCGGATTCCAGGCTTTGAGCTCTTCGTTTATGACGGCCATATTGTTGATTGAGCCACCATGGGAATCCAGTATCCTGACAATCTGCTCTCTGATATCGTCTTTCGATATATCTTCTTTTTTGATGGTCACTATAGTAGAACCGTTCTTTTTCCGGAGAACAAAGTTCTTAAAGCTTCCGTCGATAAATGTGGTAAGCTTGGTGCAACCGTAGTTACGGACGTCAAAATCGGGATATTTGTTGCCGAGTCTCGAACCTATCTCACCGATGAAGGTTTCTTTTCCTTTGTTGGAATTCTCATCGATGATCTTGTATATGGAATCTTCCAGTTCCCCGAGTGGAGTGAAGGCTACCGTATCTTCATCGCGGTTCTCCGGTGTACCGCTTTTCTTTGAGGTATCCGTTTTGTTTCCGGTGCCTGCCTTGGCGGAGTCTTTCTTTTTGTTTTTGGGAAGGGGCTTTATGTCTTCACCGGAGAGGACTTCCAGTACTTTAAAAGCATTGCAGGCTGTCCTCAGAGCCATTGGAGTCTTGGATTCTCCGACACCGACCACATATTTTCCGGCCTCACGGAGTCTTGCGGCCAGTCTTGTGAAATCACTGTCGCTTGTCACAAGGTAGAATCCGTCAACATTTCCCGTATATAGGATATCCATGGCATCGATTATCATGGCGGAGTCGGTGGCGTTTTTTCCGAAGGTGTAGCTGTACTGCTGGATGGGCATTACGGAAAGCTCGAGCATGACCTGCTTCCATTTATCGCGCCCTTTGGCGGTCCAGTCGGAGTAAACGCGCTTGTATGTTGCAACACCGTTGTCTGCGACTTCGTCCAGGATGGTCTTGAGATATTTGGGTGATATATTGTCACCGTCTATCAGAACGGCAAATTTCATGTCGTTGTTCATTTATTCTTACTGTATTCCTTTCATCAGGTCACTTCATGAACATATCAATGGCTTTGTTCATTCTTTCAACGGATTCCTGATCGTTTTCCGCCACCGCTTCAACAATACAGTGTTCAAGATGTTCCTTGAGAAGAGCTTTCCCGGCACTGTTGATCTCGGAGCGTATCGCCGCAAGCTGTATCAGTACCTCGGCACAGTCCCTGCCTTCCTCAAGCATATGCTTGGTGGATTCAAGATGTCCCGCTGCCTTTGATATGCGGTTTATTATTTTTTTGATCTCCTGAGGGTCATGGGTATGGGAATGAGAATGTTTATGTTCGTGAGTATGCCCGTGACTGTGCTCATGAGAATGTGCGTGGTCGTGATCATGCTCATGAGAGTGAACATGCCCATGATCATGACTATGTTCCTTGATCGTTTTTTTGTTTTTGTCGCTCATTCCGGTGTACCTCTCCCTATGGATCGATTACTGAAGTATAGCACAAAACAGCGTCTGCATAAATTAAAACGGGTGTAAAGGGAAAGTAAAATATGTTAATATTAATCATAATTGGGTGGATTATAGGGATTGTTCAAGGGGGTATGGAATGGTTACGGGAACAATGAGCCTTAAGTTCGATACACTTCCGCAGAGCGTTGATGACATCAAAGCATCTGCGTACGGATCACTCAGCGAGCCGGAATATACAGCAGGTCTTTTTGTTGCGGCGATGATGATGTACGAGAAGGATAAGGATCTGGCTTTTGAAATGGTGAATTTCCTTAAAGGCCCCGAACCTTTAAATAACTTTAAGATCTCCTTTATCAATGACAGGCTGGAGAAAGGCGCAAAGTTCTACAAGATCCGCTCGTATTTTGAAGGATCCTCGCCGGATAATGACTATACTCCGGAGATGCCTTATACTACAGTGCCGATCATTCGAAGAGAGGATACTTTTGAAAATGAAGGCTGGGCGAGAGTATTCATGAAGTCGACAGGAGCCGATACAGAGCGTGAAGTCAGGCTCAGACTAAAGAAATCCACCAGACAGTGGTTTCTAAATGAGGAATATCTTCTTCCCGACATAAGAGTACCGAAATCAGCGGATCCCTGGACTTAACAGGTTATATTTTTTTGAAAAACATTGAAGAAATATTTTAAAGAAAATTGGATGGATATCATAGTTATGGCGATAATTACGGTTATCGTTGTGGTTTTTTTGCTTTTGATACCCAATGACAATGTTTTCCTTGCTTTCAACGCTTCCAATCTGAAAAAGTTTGATGAAGGGTGGAAGATGTCAGACGGCGGAGATATCGATCCTGATGATCTGAGCGATATTGCCAGAGAAAACGGCAGTTCGTCGGGGGTCACCATTGTCAATACACTTCCTGCTGACCTTGAACGGAATGATTCATTAAATTTCCGTTCACGTAATGTCGATTATAAGATCTATATTGACGGAGAACTGATCAAGGAGTTTGATCCCTATATTCCCAGGATCGCAGGAAAATCTTACGGAAGTGCGTTTCATCATATCACTCTTCCGGAGGATGCTGCGGGAAAAGAGATCAGGATCGAGACCGGTTTTTTGTATGAAGACGGTCATTGTTATATTGATATGATATTTTTGGGGGATGGCGGAGATTACTACCACTGGCTCATTACAAGCAGACTGCCGTCATTTCTGTTAAGCATCATAATAATCATTTTCGGATTGATCATGTTTATTGCCTCTTTTCTTGTTAAAGAAAAGAGTTCCGAACGGAGTATGTTTTACCTGGGATTGCTGGGTATAGTTGTGGGATTCTTTACCATGAGCGATACTCTGTTTATGCAGCTTATGTGGGGTGGAACACTTTTCTGGCACTGCATAGCATATTTTGGACAGATGCTGTTGGTATATCCCGGCTTCTGCTATGTTAACAGCATTATGCTGAGACCCGAGAAAATGTATGACAGGATAGTCTTTGTCATCACCATGCTGCAGACAGTGGTATGCTTCGCAGCGACGGCATTCGGGATAGCGGATTATCATTCGCTTCTTATATTGGTACATATCTATCAGGTAGTGATAGTTACTGCCATTGTAGTATTTCTGGTGAGAGACGCCATTACTTATAAACGGTTAAAGACCCGTAATCCGAACAGCCTGGTTTATATGGCTTTCATAATATTTCTTGTAACTGCAGCCATTGATATGGTCTCTTATGATCTTTCCGTGGGCTCACAGAGCGCTGACAATAACAGGATCATGAGAGTGGGTATAACGATATTTATCCTCAGTCTCTCTGTAAGGTCCATCAACACGTTCCTGATCAAGATGAAGCTTGCCAACGAGTCTGCCGTACTCAGTAAGATCGCTTATACCGATCCGCTTACAGGTATCGGAAACCGTGCGGCTTTCATCAGGCAGGAAGAGGCTTATGAAGTTGATATCAAAGAAGGAGATATCAAAGGCGTGCTTGTGGGAATGTTTGACCTAAACGGATTAAAGCAGGTCAATGATAACCTGGGACATTCGGCCGGAGATGCATTTATTCAGGGCGCGGCAGAGGTTATAAAGAGCTCCTTCGGACCTGATTGCGGCTGGTACCGTACCGGCGGCGATGAGTTCATAGTTCTCATGGCCGGAACGCTGGATGAAACGGAAGAAAAATATCAGAATGCCCTGAAAGCTATGGGAAGTGCCGAAGAGGCGTTCAATGCCACCTCCGGGCTGGGGGTACCTCTGTATATTGCTCATGGTCATGCATATGCGGGAACGGAAAACGGCATGTCTGTTGTGGAAGCTGAACGTATAGCCGACAGCAGGATGTATGAAGATAAGAAAAGGTCAAAATCTGCGCGCAAATCTTAATCCTAAAGTCTTAAAGAACCCCTGTTGTGATGATGGATCTTATGACTTAAATACAGGACAGAGCATATGTCTTTTTTGACGCTCTGTCTGTCTTGATTTTATGGGAAAGTTTGCTTAAAATCATTATTGTCTTTGCGCCTAAGCGGCCAAAGGATAATAAGAGAAAATTTTAAATTTCAATAATATAAATATGAAAGAGGTGTAATGATGAACAGAGGTTTTGATGATCTGCTGGCAAAGGTTTCACAGGTTAGCAGAAAGAAAGTATCGGTTGCATGTGCTCACGATTCCGCAGTGCTTGAAGCGGTTGAGACTGCAAGAAAAAGAGGTATTGCGGATGCAGTTCTTGTAGGCGATGCTGCTAAGATGAAGGAACTCGCTGCTGCAGATGGTATTGATCTTTCCAACTTCGAGATCGTAGATGAGCCGGATAACATCGCAGCTGCTCATAAGGCTGTTGAACTTGTTCATGAAGGCAAGGCTGATATCTACATGAAGGGTCTCATCGATACAAAGTCATTCTTAAAGAGCGTGCTTGATAAAGAAGTAGGTCTCAGAACAGACAAAACTCTTTCTCATGTGTGTGTATTCGATATCAAGGGTGTAGACAGACTTCTGTTCCTTTCTGACGTTGCTTTCATCCCTTATCCCACACTGGAGAATAAGGAAGCTATCATCAACAATACTGTTGAGATCGCTCGCGCATGCGGAGTTGAGTGCCCTAAGGTTGCGCCTCTTGCAGCTGTAGAAGTTGTTAATCCCAAGATGCCTGCTACGGTTGAGGCTGACGAACTTACAAAGATGAATGCCGAGGGTAAGATCACAGGCTGCGTTATTGACGGACCTCTTTCTCTTGATATCGCTATCGACAAGGAAGCAGCTTCACATAAGGGAGCTAACGACAGAAAGATCGCCGGCGATGCAGATGTTCTTCTTTTCCCGGATATCCATGCCGGAAACCTTGTTTACAAGACACTCACACATCTTTGTGATTGCAGGAACGGTAATATCATGACAGGTACTTCTGCACCCGTTATCCTTACCAGCCGTTCCGATTCTACTGAAGTCAAGGTTAATTCACTTATCCTTGCCGCAATTGCTGCAGAACATGTAAAGTAATCTGTTTAAGATATCTGTTTAAGATAAAGAAAGGACGTAAAAATGGCTAAACTGCTTGTTATCAATCCCGGTTCAACATCAACCAAGATCGGTGTATTTGAAGATGAGACTCTTCTCTTCGATGAGACATTACGTCATACTACTGAAGAGATCTCAAGATATGAGACTATAGTAGACCAGAAGGATTTCCGTCTTGGCATCATCATGGATTTCCTTAAGTCCAAAGGCCTTGAAGCAAAAGATTTTGACTGTGTTGTAGGAAGAGGCGGAATGCTCAAGCCCATTCCCGGTGGTACATATCCCGTAACCGATGATCTCCTCGAAGATCTTAAGGTAGGAAAGCAGGGACAGCATGCTTCCAATCTCGGCGGTATCCTTGCAAGAGAGATCGCTGATTCCGTAGGAAAGCCTTCATATATCGTTGATCCCGTTGTTGTTGACGAGATGGAGCCCCTTGCAAGATACTCGGGTGTTCCCGAACTTCCCAGAACCTCAGTATTCCACGCTCTTAACCAGAAGGCTGTTGCAAAGCGCTATGCTAAGGAAAAGGGAGTTAAGTACGAAGATCTCAATCTCATCGTTGTTCACATGGGCGGCGGTGTTTCCGTAGGACCTCACAAGAAGGGAAAAGTAGTGGACATCTTCAATGCTCTTGACGGTGACGGAGCGTTTTCACCTGAGCGTGCAGGTGCGGTTCCTTCCGGAGCTCTTATCAAGATGTGTTTCTCCGGAAAGTATACCGAGAAGGAAGTATACAAGAAGATCTGCGGAAACGGCGGATTCAATGCATATCTTAAGACCAACGATGCAAGAGAAGTTGAGAAGATGATCGAAAACGGTGACAGAGAAGCAGAGAATGTTTACCGTGCATTCATCTATCAGGTTGCCAAGAATGTTGGTTCCATGGCAGCAGTTCTTGACGGTAAGGTTGATCAGATCATCCTTACAGGCGGAATAGCTTATTCCAAGTGGGTAGTTGCAGAACTTACCAGAAAAGTAAGCTGGATCGCCCCTCTTACTGTTTATCCCGGTGAGGATGAGCTCCTTGCGCTTGCCCAGGGTGCACTTCGTGTAATGAACGGCGAAGAGGAACCCATGAAGTATTGATAAAACAGCTGTTAATCAACCCGTCTGCGATATCGATCGCAGGCGGGTTTTTTGTCGCCTTCTATTAGTTGCGATTAGAGGCTCATTCTGATAAAATAGCCCTTATGGTCTGTCTGCGAACAGCGCATATGGACGCAATGTTACAGGATAAGGAAAGGAAATGATATGTCTTTTATTGAAAAGATATTCGGAACTCATTCCGATCGCGAACTTAAGCGTATAGAGCCTATTGTTGATAAGATTGAAAGTTATCGTTCTTCAATGCACGAACTGTCCGATGAGGATCTGAAGGGCAAGACAGAAGAATTTAAGAAGAGACTTGCGGATGGAGAGACACTGGATGATCTTCTCCCCGAGGCGTTTGCAACAGTAAGAGAAGCTGCAAGACGTGTCCGTGACATGGAGCACTACAGAGTGCAGCTTATAGGTGGTATCGTTCTTCATCAGGGCAGGATCGCCGAGATGAGAACCGGTGAAGGTAAGACCCTTGTGGCAACTCTTCCTTCATATCTTAATGCTCTTGAAGGCAAGGGTGTATGTGTAGTAACGGTTAACGAATATCTGGCAAAGCGTGATGCGGAGTGGATGGGAGCTATTCATGAGTTCCTGGGTCTCAAGGTCGGATATGTTACTCACGACATGAAGAGTGAAGAACGTCGCGCTATGTACAACTGCGACATCACATATATAACCAATAACGAGCTCGGTTTCGATTATCTTAGAGACAACATGGTCATCTATAAGGAACAGCTCGTTCAGAGAGGTCTTAATTATGCAATCATCGATGAGGTTGACTCAATCCTTATCGATGAAGCAAGAACACCTCTTATCATTTCGGGACAGAGCGGCAAGGCTACCAAGCTTTATGAAGTATGTGACGTGCTGGCAAAGCAGATGAAGCGCGGCGCGGATGAAGAAATGGTATACAAGCTGGATGCCGTAATGGATACCATGATGGGAACCGACAGTAAGCCGGAAGAGACCGGAGACTTTGTCCTCAATGAGAAGGATAAGATAGTTAACCTTACGGCACAGGGTGTCACCAAGGTCGAGAAGTTCTTCCATATCGAGAACCTTGCGGATTCCGATAACAGTGAGATACAGCATGGTGTTATCCTCGCACTTCGTGCAAATTACCTGATGTTCAAGGATCAGGATTATATCGTTAAAGATGATCAGGTTGTTATCGTAGATGCTTTCACCGGACGTCTCATGCCCGGAAGAAGATTCTCCGACGGATTACATCAGGCTATCGAGGCAAAGGAACATGTTAAGGTTAAGCGTGAGTCTATGACTCTTGCTACCATTACTTTCCAGAACTTCTTTAATAAATTTGAGAAGAAGTCAGGTATGACCGGTACCGCAATGACCGAAGAACAGGAATTCCGTGATATCTACGGAATGGATGTTATTGCTATTCCTACCAATAAGCCTGTTCTCAGAATAGACCGTGATGACTGTGTATATCGTACAAGAAAAGAAAAGCTGCATGAGATAATCGAACGTGTTAAGGAAGCTCATGCTACCGGACAGCCTATACTTGTAGGTACCGTAAATATCGACGCATCCGAAGAGTTAAGCAAGCTCCTCAGCAAGGAAGGTATCAAGCATACCGTACTTAATGCGAAATTCCATGAGCAGGAAGCGGAGATAGTAGCTCAGGCCGGTACACACGGATCGGTTACCATTGCCACAAACATGGCAGGTCGTGGTACCGATATCAAGCTTGATGATGAAGCCAGGGAAGCCGGCGGACTTCTCATAATAGGTACAGAGAGACACGAATCCAGACGTATCGACAACCAGTTGCGCGGACGTTCCGGACGACAGGGAGATCCGGGTGAATCTGTATTCTATATCTCACTTGAAGATGATCTCATGAGACTCTTCGGTTCTGAACGTCTCATAGACATATTCAATTCTCTGGGTGTTCAGGAGAACCAGAGGATAGAGCACAAGATGCTTTCAGGCGCCATTGAAAAGGCTCAGAAGCGTATCGAGAGTAATAACTTCGGAAGACGTAAGAACGTTCTTCAGTACGACCAGGTAATGAATGAACAGCGTGAAGTCATCTATGCCGAGCGTCGCAGAGTTCTTGACGGTGAGAGCATGCGTGATGTCATCTACAAGATGATCCAGGATATCATCGAGGGTGCGGTTGAGACCGTTGTCGGTGAAGAGACGGATGCTGAAAAGTGGAATCTCAACGAGCTTAATTCGCTGCTCATCCCTATTATTCCTCTTGAGCCTCTTACTCTCGACAGAGTAGAGCATAAGAAGAACGGACTTATGCAGCAGCTTAAGGAAGAGGCCGTTAAGATGTACGAGGCTAAGGAAGCGGAATTCCCTGAGCCCGAGCAGATAAGAGAAGTTGAGCGTGTGGTACTTCTTAAGTCTATTGACCGCAAGTGGATGAACCATATCGACGATATGGATCAGCTTGAGCGTGCATCCGGACTTTCAAGTCTCGGACAGCAGGATCCTCTTTCCGAGTACAAGCGCAGTGCTTTTGAGATGTTCAATGCAATGGAGCAGTCCATCAAGGAAGAGACAGTCAGAGTGCTTTACAGGATAAGGATCGAGCAGAAGGTTGAACGTGAACAGGTTGCCAAGATCAGCGGAACCAACAAGGATGATTCCGCACAGAAACAGCCTGTTAAAAAGGCTGCAAAGAAGATATATCCCAACGATCCCTGCCCTTGCGGAAGCGGAAAGAAATGTAAGAACTGCCATCCGGAATATCTGCAGAGACAGTAAGATCTTTGCTCCGGCAGCGGAAGTGTGTTTTAAGGAGAATATCCAATGGTCGAACTTGATCAGATGAAAATTGAACTGGGGCAGTATAAAGCACCCCTGGCAGAGGTGAAGGATGCGCTTCATCTTGAAGATAAGAAAAAGAGAATAGAAGAGCTTGATATGGATATGGCATCTCCGGATTTCTGGAATGATACCGACCGTGCCAATAAGCTTTCAAGGGAATCCAAGAATCTTAAGGATACCGTTGAAGAGTGTCATGCAATGGAGCAGGCATATGATGACATTGAAGTTATGATCGAGATGGGCAATGAAGAAAACGATCAGTCCATGATAGAGGAAGTCCGCAGAGAGCTTGATGATCTTGCTGACAGGATCGAGAAGGTAAGACTGAGGACTCTCCTTACCGGTGAGTATGATGCTAACAATGCCATTTTAAGTCTTAATGCCGGTGCCGGCGGAACAGAGAGCTGTGACTGGTGCGGAATGCTGTACCGTATGTACATGAGATGGGCAGAGAGAAAGGGCTTCACTTTCGAAGAGCTTTCAATGGTCGAAGGAGATGAAGCGGGTATTAAGTCTGCTGATTTCCAGATAAGCGGAGAGAATGCTTACGGATATTTAAAGAGCGAGCAGGGTGTACACCGCCTGGTGCGAATCTCACCCTTTAATGCGCAGGGAAAGAGACAGACGTCCTTTGTTTCTCTGGATGTGCTTCCGGAGATCAAGGATGATACAGTGATCGAGATCAAGCCGGATGATATAAGGATAGATACTTACCGAAGCAGTGGTGCCGGCGGACAGCATATCAACAAGACATCTTCCGCTATACGTATTACTCACTTCCCGACCGGAATAGTCGTTACTTGTCAGAATGAGCGTTCACAGTTTCAGAATAAAGACAAAGCAATGGAGATGCTTCGCGGTAAGCTTCTTCAGGTTAAGCAGAGAGAAGATGATGCAAAGCTTAAGGGTATTCAGGGCGACCTGAAGGCTATCGGCTGGGGAAGCCAGATCCGCTCCTATGTCCTTCAGCCCTATCAGATGGTAAAGGATCATCGTACCGGAGAAGAGACCGGTAATCCCGATGCAGTACTTGATGGAGATATCGATCGTTTCATAAATGCTTATCTTAAGAATTTAAGTCAGGGTACACTTAAGACCGGAGATACCGGTGACGATATGTAATCAAAAAGCTTCCGGCGATGCCGGAAGCTTTTTTTACGGATGACATCTCCCGCATGGAGAATAGCCTTTATTGATAAGTTCGTCTCTTGTTCCGGTAAAGTATACTTTATTGGATTCTTTTATTGTCGAGACCGAAGAACACGAAGGAAGATGGAATTTTCCTGTATGTGTATTCAAAACATAGTCTGTCTTTCCTGCCTGATTCGTCGTTGTTAAAGAACCGGTAGATGAAGAGCCTGAATTACTGCTGCCGGATGCTGAAGAAAAGGTATTTCCAGAACTCCAGATATCTCCCTGAGGCTGTTTTTCGGTAGTAACATATAACTGCGTGCCGTCACTGGTTACATATATATCGCCGTGCATATCTGTTCTATAAAGAGCGGAACCTGAATTCTTGTAAAGGCTTAACGCGTCTGCATGCGGATGACCATAACTGTTTCCGGCTCCACAGGAAACAACAGTTATCTTGGGAGAAACAGCCTGAATAAATGCACTGCTTGCACCGTTGTATGAACCGTGATGTGCGGCTTTCAAACAGTCAACATCCAGGAGGTCATAGTAGTTCCACATAACAAGCTGCTGCTCCTGCTGTTCAGCATCGCCTGCAAAGAGAAATGAAGTATTTCCGTAATCAAGTCTGAAGAATAAAGAGATATCGTTGGGAGTCATTGAGGGTTCGATATCTGTCGGACCGATCACGGAGATGACAGCACTACCGAGCTGGATCTTACTTCCGGTTTCGGGAACTGCCAAAGGTACTCCTTTTGACTGTAAAGAGGTTTTAAACTTGTTAAAGGAAGCATTATCGTAGGAAGCGACCGGAACGTAGGCAACATCACAGACTGCATATGCCAAAGCACCCGGAAGTCCACCGACATGATCTGCATGTGGGTGTGTTGCAGCGATAGCATCGAGATGAGTAATACCTTTATTTTTCAGAACGGTATAGATCAGATCTGATTTATCCGATGTACCACCATCTATAAGCATATAATGATCATCGCAGGAGATAAGGATCGCATCTCCTTGGCCGACATCAATAAACATAACTTCAAGTCCCGGTTTTGCCTGGTCTGTATTGACCGCAAAAGCATTATTACCGGAATTTACAAAGCAAAGTATGAATAGTACAAGGGCGAGAAGTATGGAACTGTATTTTTTCCTTTTCTTCATTTCGGATGTTCACCTCCTCCCACGATCAGTTTCAGATTGAATTATCAATTACATACATCGCAGGGATCATCCTTAGGACAATCATCTATAGAACCTGAATAAATTACTTTACTGCGGCTTAGCGTGCGACACGATTTTGTGCTGTGGTAGCACTTTCCTTTTTCTGTCCAATATACCGTTCGACCTTTTCCACCTGTAGATTTCTGCTGGTTCTGCTGAGCGGCTAATTGAGCATCTTGAGCATCTTGAGCAGCTTTCTGCTGAGCTGCAAGCTGTGCTTGCTGTGCGGCTGCCTGCTGAGCTGCTAACTGAGCCTGCTGTGCAACGGCTGCATTTGGATAGCGGCCTTCATTCTTACCATAATTCTTATAATGGCTGTATAATGTCTGCGGATCGGTGCCATATACAGCAGCTATATCAGGATAAGAGGCAGCATAATAAGCAGCATCGAAACCATCCGGCATTACAATTGCAGTAACCGATGCATAAGCCGGATCATAAGGGAGTCTGCCTTCTTTTGAACCGTAATTCAGATAATGGGCATAAAGAACATTAGCGTCGGTTCCGTAAATAGCTGTAACATCAGGATTCATTGCGGCATAATACTCTGCATCGAAGATTCCGCCATCAGGCATTGTTTGCGGTGCGGCTGATACTGACTTGGGGATCAGTATAAAAATTGCAGCAGACAAAAAAGCAGCGATCAAAATTTTTTTCAATCTCATAACCCACCTCCATGATAAAAGTTATGCATTTATACGTTACAACTCCTTGAGTAGTGCAAACAATTAAAGCGCGGATTATTAGTATTATAGACAATTGGTATCAGATAATAAAGTGATATAATTAATTCAAATTGTACAAAATAAAAACACCATCTAGAAAAACGAGATGGTGTTGGGGGCTAAACACTATAGAGAAAAACGTACTATCAGATAATAATTCGGCTTTTTACTTAAACCACAGGTTCATATCAACTTTGCCGTTGATACCGGGAACCTGTGCTTCTGTGCTGTACTGCCATATGTTCATAGCATAGGGGTAGTAGATATAATTATTATAGAAAGCGTACCATACGTCGTACTGGCTGAGCTCACGTGGATCGAGCATAGCCGCAAAGGTGTATGTATTTCCGTAGATCATTGGTTCATAGCCTGCGGTTTCTATCTTTTCGCAGAATGTCTTAACGACGGCAGTGCGCTGTTCTTTTGAAATTTGATTTCCTCTTGCTGTGCTGTCATCGGGATGCTCCACATCAATGACAACAGGAAGAGCCACATTATAGGGAGCTATGTTTTCAAGAACAAACTCTGCCTCCTCGATGGCCTCCTCTTCGTTAATGGCCTGCGTATAGAAATACACTCCGACTTTGAGTCCTGCTTTAAGAGCGTTTTGGATATTGGATTCAAATGTATCATCCAAGAGAACATCACCGCTTCCGTAGCCGCGGAAACCTACTCGTATGATCGCATATCTGATACCGGAGTCGTATACCTGTTCCCAGTCGATCTCACCCTGATGTTTGGAAACATCGATAAGAGCCTCTGCTGAAACTCCGGATGCGGAGGCATATGTGATCGATCCGTTATCCGAAACAGATAAACGTGAATTATCGATGCTGTTTTTGGGCAGATCGGCTTCAACCGGCACAAAATGATATCCGGACCCGTCCTGATAGAGCAGGTATTCGGGGTAAAGATTCCTTATGACATCATTCACACTTGTTTTTTTCCCTGAATCAGAAAGTTTTATCCTGATCTCATCTCGCAGCTCATCCGCACCTTTATCTTCGCCCTCTTCTCTGGCTGCTTCAATAAGGTTTTCAACAGTATCCCGGGTGTAGAATTGCACTGCATTCTGGGACGTAGAAGGAGCCGGAGGATTATTATCCGATTTCAGATAAAGATGGAGCGTTACTCCGAGGGATATAACGGTTGATGCGGCAAGTATTGCACAGACCGGCGCGAGAGGATTGCGCCTGCTCTTTTTTTTCTTTCCGCTTTTTGTTTTTCCCGAAGGCCTCTCGCTCCCGGGAGCAGTAATAGTATCTTTTTTGTTATTCTCGTTATAGTATTCCATATCACGGTAAAGTTAACATAAATAGGAACATTACACAAGGAAAAAGTATTCTTTAATTAAATATAAACTAATGATATAATTAAACCAAATACTTTTAAGGAAAATGAGATGGATAACGGCAGCAATTATAATAATGCAAACGGACAGATGCCGGGTGGAAACAACTTTAATAACACGAACGGGCAGATGCCAGGCGGCGCAAGGGTCATAAGACTTAATATGTTTTCCGTAATGGCTGTGATATTTGCCATGCTTGCGGTGCTGACAGTACTCATAGGTTTTTTGCCTTTGTTTTTCGGAAGTATGGCAATCATATTTGCGGTGCTCTCCAAGGGCGGAGACCTCAGGATGAATTCACTTGCGAAATCATCTGTGATAGGTTCGATACTTGCGATGATAGCCGGAGCGGCGATATTGGTATCCGCTTATAATTCATTAAAGAATGATCCTATGGTAAGAGAAGCTGCGGATAAGATGATGATGGAATCTTACGGTGTGACTTTTGATGAATACTGGAAAGGAATTGAACAGTATCAAAAGACAGGTGAGGTCCCGGAGTTCATCAAAGAGCAGGGAGGTGGTCTCTGATGGAAATAGGAAGACTTAACGGACCGGGTTACGGATATAATATGCCCTGGATGTATCAGGCGGGGGCTTCATTGGGAATAGGCACAGGCGATGCAGGCAGAGCAGGCAGGATATCAGGCTCGGATGAAACGGAAAAAGCCGGTGAGGTAACCGGAGAGAATGATGTCCAGAAGGGTATCGATGATCCTGTTGCCAAGTCGACCGGTAAGAAGGAGTGCCAGACCTGCAAGGAGCGTAAGTATGTTGACGGATCTGATGAGCAGGTTTCGTTCAAGTCGGCTGCAAGGATCAATCCCAATGCGGTCTATGCACGTGTTCGTGCCCATGAGCAGGAGCATGTTACAAATGCTTATGATAAAGCTATGGAGAATGGAGGCAGGGTAAAACAGGCAAGTGTTTCCATTCATTATGCGATATGCCCCGAGTGCGGTCGCAGATATGTTTCCGGCGGCACTACGCATACCAGTATTTCATATCCGAAGGATAATGCTTACGGTTCAAATAAGAAAGCGTTTGAAGCTGAAGCTACTCGCGGAAATAATATAGATATGGCGGTTTAAAAATGAAGATCAAAAATAATGCGGAGATCAAAGCGGCCGCCAGAGAACGCCTGCTGGGTCAGTACGGCAGGGTGATATTTATACAGTTATTCTACATTTTTCTTGTATTAGCGATAATGATGGCATCGGGCAGTGATACCGGTAACGGTATCGGTGCGATCATTTTGTATTATGCCCTCAGCTTTATCGCCTATATCATTCTTCAGGTCTTTATGTTCGGACTTTGCAAGACCTATCTGAATGCATGCTGCAGAATGCCCTACGGAGTTGGAAGTCTTTTCTCCGGTTTTGGAGATAACAGAGTTGTAGTGAGCGCTATAATGTTTGCGGCGCTTCAGTTTATCTTTTCTGTGCCGGGACTTGTGATGGCAGAACGATACATAAGCAGTGGTGATCGTATCTTTGAAGAATACGCGATGATTGCTTCTTCGGCGGCAACTATCGTATATTACATTGTCTGGCTGTCGTTTTCGCAGCTTTATTATGTGCTTCTTGATTTTCCTGAGAAGAGTCTTGGTGATTGTATAAAGATGTCTGTATGGCTTATGAAGGGGCAGAAGCTTAAGTTCGTGGGAATGCAGATAAGTTTCTTCCCGTTGCTGTTACTTTCCATTCCTACGCTGGGCCTGGGGCTGCTGTGGGTTATGCCTTATATGCAGGCTTCGGAGGCAAGCTTTTATCTGAGCCTTACAAGCGGTAAGGCGGCAGGAACGGATTGATATTGATGTTCTTCCTGAGAAAAAGTGAGTAAAACTCCTTGACATAAAAAGAGATAATGCGTAAAGTTACTTTTGTAACTTGAATAAGGATCTTCGGGGCAGGGTGAAATTCCCTACCGGCGGTGATTTAAGTCCGCGAACCTGCGATCAACGTTGCAGGCCGATCCGGTGAGATTCCGGAACCGACAGTAAAGTCTGGATGGAAGAAGATGTAATGACAGGATGATTGTCTGATCTGTGTCCCCGTGTACTTTTGTGCATCGGGGTTTTTGTTTTTGGAGATCCTTTAGACAACGCGGGTATCCGCAACAAAAAACAAATGAAAGAGAGGATCTTCAAAATGAACAAAGAAATCGGAAAAAGTGCGATGGTGAAAGAAGGAACTTCTGAAAAGAAGCTGACAGGTTCGGGAGTATCGAGAACAAGGTATATCGCAGTGGTGGGAATGCTTTCTGCGATCTCATATGTACTTATGTTCCTTGAATTCCCGCTCCCCATGCTTATACCTGAATTTGTGAAGATGGATTTTTCGGATCTCCCGGCGCTTATCGCAGCATTTTCACTTGGACCTGTTGCAGGCGTTTTGGTTGGACTGATCAAGAATCTGCTTCATCTTTTCAATACTCATTCCGGCGGTGTGGGTGAGCTTGCAAACTTTATGTTATGTGCATCTTTTGTATGGACAGCAGGCATGATCTACAAGTTTAAGAAAAACAGAAAGACCGCAATTGCTGCAGTATTTTTCAGTGCGGTGGTTATGGCGCTCATTTCTGTTCCCATCAATTACTTTATCACTTATCCCG
>Ga0256407_10001424_pt1 | contig 50491 bp, 46 predicted proteins | sample RumenRJG_04DNA_FD_193489 | JGI IMG/M metagenome (GOLD analysis project Ga0256407, IMG submission 193489) | Bovine rumen microbial communities from Lethbridge, Alberta, Canada - RJG_04 | ecosystem: Host-associated > Mammals > Digestive system > Stomach > Rumen | place: Canada: Alberta...
GCTTACAAACAAGGTTTTGGAAAAAAAGTGTGTTTTATTTGAAAATGAAGGCATGGAAGCCATGTATGAATTAAAAGTAGAAAATATTCCTGGAATTGTTGCAATCCAGGATAAAAAAAGAATTTAATAGAAAATTTGTTTAAAAATAACAGCATATCAAAAATATATCTCTAAACCCTAATTAATAAAAAAAGTGGAGGATTTAATCCTCCTAATCATTAGTTGCTCAATAGTAATACCTTAATTTTACTTTAGTGACTGGTTTTTTATGACCAAGTTTGTTGCATTCTTTGTGTGATTTGAGATTTTTAGCAACAGTGTTCCAACCATTGTAAATAGGACTTTGTTTAGCCCTTTCCAGACATAAACCACATATTTTTCCATATACTTCATCATTGCATTAATTAATATTTTAACTAGTTTTAAAATAAATATCTGAATAATCAACAAATAAATTAAGAAAATTGGAACCAAATTGTAGTCAAAATATTTAATATACAAATTAAACATAAATTTAACATGTTTATTAATAAAAAAAATTGGAGTAATGATATGAAATACAAAAAGGGATTAATCTTCATTTGTTTATTAATCTGTTTGTTTAGCATTGCTAGTGTATGTGCTAATGAAATAACAAATGAATCAAAAGAGTTAAGTTGTAATGAAAATGATTATCAATATATTGGATTAATTGATAATGAAAAGATAAGAAGTAGTGATGGTAATTCAATAAGTAATTCAATTGATGAAAACCTTAATATTGATACAAATATAGAATCAAATAAATTAAGTGATTCGAGGGGAACATTCACTGATTTAATTAATGACATCAATAATGGTAAAAAAAATGTTAATTTATCTAGAAATTATATTTATGATGATAGTATAGACAGCAATTATGTAAATGGAATAAATATTACTAATAATATTATTATTAATGGTAATGGACATTATATCTCTGGAAATAAAATTACACAAATATTTGAAATTTCCGGAGATAATGTAGTTTTAAAAAATATTGTATTCATGGAAGGTCGATCTAATGTTAATGGTGGAGCTATATTATGGAGAGGTTGTGACGGTAATTTATTTAATTGCAGTTTTATAAATTGTGCATATGTTTCAACTGAAGAAGATGTGGTTGCTGCCGGTGGTGCAGTTTACTGGGAAGGAAATAATGGAAAATTAAATAACTGTTATTTTGAAGATTGTTATACTGATTCTATTATAAGATCTGAAGGTGGTGCAGTTTACTGGGAAGGAAATAATGGAAAACTATATAATTCTACTTTTATAAATTGTTATTCGAATTCTAGGCATTCTGAAGGTGGTGCAGTCCATTGGTATAGTAATAATGGAAAACTATATAATTCTACTTTTATAAATTGTTATGCAAGTTCATCAATTTCTTATGATTGTAATGGAGGGTCCATTTATTGGATAGGTGGAAATGGTTTTATTGATAAATGTAATTTTATAAGTTGTTATTCTTATTCATCAAATTCTGAAGATACCATTAATACTCATGGAGGTGCAGTTTATTGGATTGGTAAAAATGGAACTTTAACTCGATCTAATTTTGAAAATTGTTATTCTAAATCTTATTCATTAAATTATGAAGAAACTCACTGTGAATCTTATGGTGGGGCGGTTTACTGGTGGGCTGATGATGGTATTATATACCAATGCAAATTTTCAAATTGTAATGCATTTGTGGAAGGTTCATCAAAATATACTTCTTCTAAATCATATTTAGGAGGAGGTGCTTTATTCTTTATAGGAAAAAGGAATATTATAGCAACATCTAATTTTATTAATTGTTATGCAAGTTCTAAAACAAAATCGGATGTTATTTCTAGTGGCGGCGCTATCTATTTTGGAGGCAATACTGGAATTGTTATAGATTCTAATTTAACTAATTGCTATGTAACTTCAAGCAATCCCCAAGAAAATCTAGAATTCTCGCATATTAAAGGAGGTGCAATTTATTGGGAAGCATCAAATTCTTTAATAAACAATTGTACTTTCAATCACTGTTCTGTGAAAACCGGTTTAAACTTCAGAAGTGGAGGCGGAGCAGTTTATGTAATAGGTGATGAAAAATTAATTAATAATTCCCGTTTTATTAATTGTACTTCCGCAAGAAATGGAGGTGCAGTCTATACAGAAGGAAATTATTTAAATATTACATCATCAATTTTTATAGATAATAATGCACCTTCTGATTCAGGTATTTATTTCAGAGAAAAATCTGGAATTATTAAAGATTCAATTTTAATTAAAAATCATAATAATCCAGTTATCTTTGTAGAAAATAATAAAATCACTGCTAATTATAATTGGTGGGGTAATACAATAGAGAATTATAATGTTTATCCACATATTACTTCCGGCACTATTGTAGATAATTGGTTATATTTAGATTTAATTTTAGAAAAAAATTCAATTGCTGTAGATGAAACTTCAAAATTAAAATTTAATATAAATAATTTAGTAACTAATGGGGTTGTTAGTAATTATGTTAATTCTATGTTATCAGATTTTAATGTTAATATTTTTACTGATTATCATAAAAGTAACATTATAATAAATAGAGGATATGGAGAATTCAAATATGTTGGAACAAATACCCCCGAGGGATACATACTTGTTAAATATCTCAATAATGAAAAATTATTTAATATAACTATTGGAAAAGGTGAAACAAAAATTTTAGCACCATTAATAACAACTGAATATAATAGTGGGAAAACATTAGTCATTACATTAAAAAATAATTATGGACACATTATTAAGAATGCAATGATAAAAGTTTCATTTAATGGAAAAACCAATGAAATATATACAAACAATAATGGGGAAGTTAAAATATCAACTAATGGTTTAACACCAAAATCTTATGGAGTAAAAATTGTTTTTAATGGCAATAAAAATTATCTATCTTCATATACTTCAACTAAAATTACTGTTAAAAAAGCAACTCCAAAACTAACTGTAAAATCAAAAACATTCAAAAAATCAATTAAAGTCAAAAAGTACTCCATCATTCTTAAAGACAATTTGGGTAAAACAATTAAGAATGCAAAAGTTACCCTCAAAATAGACAAAAAAACATACAATGCAAAAACCAACAGCAAAGGTAAAGCTACTTTTAAAATTAAAAAATTAATCAAAAAATTCAAATACAACGTTATAGTAACTTATAAAGGTAACAACTACTACAACAAGGTAACCAAAAAAGTTAAAATAACAGTCAAGTAGATGCAATATGCATCTACAACATTTTTTTATTTTTTCCAATTAAAACAATTATCTAATTTTTAAATACCCTTTCCATATTTGATCATTTGTTAAATGTGAAATTCAGCATAATCCCCATTTCTTTAAGTATTTAATCTAATTTCTAGTGAAGTTAATTTTTTAGTTATGATTGATACAAATGATATTTGTAGAGTTGATCATGTCAAAAAATTTCAAATATCTAATGATTTAATCCATAGCGGACTAAAAAAAATAGTTTTGGATTCTGATGTCATTTTAAGTGATAATGAAAGTTATAACAGACCATATTATTAAATTAAATGTTAATGGCCATATAATAGAGGAAATAAATCTGTTATTGATGAAAAAAATAAAACCTGCATCATATGTACATGAGATAATATCCCAATATTAAATTTAAAAATCAATTAATGAAAAAGCACATGTGTAGTGCTAATAAATAATTGAATAAATCAATTAGATATAGTAGATTCCATTTTCAAATATAAGTATTGTTTTAGTGGCATAATATCTATTATGATTCATTGGGGACTATTAATTTGCAAATTCATACTCTCTGCAAGGCATGTGGGGCAATATATAATAATGATAATTTAATTATTATTTAAATTCAATATTTACTAATAATGAGGTAATCCATGATGATGGAGCAATATATGATTTAAGATGTGTTTTAATATTAGAAACTCAAAATTTTGCGGGATATGATAGTGGCACGATTTATTCCCCGGATAATGTTTTAAATTTAAAAAATTGTACTTTTAAAGATTAATAAATATGAGGATATTTGTAGATAATGATTCATAATTTATTTTCAAATATTCATCTCAATATCCCTTGATTTTCCATAGCATTGTTTTTGGAAGTTCCACTAAATTAGAAAAATGATTAATTGAGAGGTATTGGTTCTAGAAATTAAGAACAATATATGTTTATATTTATTTTAACAAAAGATTCAATAAATCTGGTAGTGAAAAGAAAAATATCTCCAATCAAAACAAATTTTAAAAATATTAATTGTTAGAATGAAAAAATTTTCAAAATATAATCAGAACTTAAAAAATAAAAAAAAAATAAGATAAAAAAGAGTTATGTTTAAAATAACTCCAATCAAGTCAATTGGCAAATAACCAAATAAAATTAATATTCACCACTTATATCAAAGCAGTGAATCGGGTTAAGATAAGAAAATCTATTCTTCGTCTTCTTCATCTTCAGCTTCTTCTTTTTTCTCGAAAGCATCAACGAAATTGACTTTGGTAATATCTTCGATGTTATCCCAAATGTCTTTTGCAATTCTGAATCTTGCAAAGGTGATGTCCATGTAGGATTGTTGATCGAATTTGGACATTTCATCCAATTGGATGTTTGCAACACCGTCAACAATGTCGATTTCGGTTTTATCGATGTCCACGTTAGGATTAGAGTAGTGTAACTCGATCATACTTTTGATTTTTTCTTCATCATCTTCAATGATTTCGGTTACTTCAACATCATATACTAAATCTCTTCCTGCTAATTCGTGGTTGAAGTCAACTCTTACTCTTCCTCCGTTGACTGTTAGGATTTTACCGGTTGCGCCTTCGGATTGGATTTTCATACCTGGGAAAGGAGTCATGTTTTGTTTTTTGAACTCTCTCATAGGAACTAATTGAATTAATGAAGGATCTCTAGGACCGAAAGCATTTTCGGAATCCACTTCAATAGTTTTTTTGTCGCCTTCTTCTAATCCGATGATTGCTTCTTCGATTGCAGGCAATAAGTGGTTTCCTCCTACAACAATAGGGATTGCTTTGTAGGTTTTGTTTTCTTCGAAAATTCCTGCTTCCTGTGCGACTTCATCATAAGTAGTGTCAAATACGTCTTCTGTTTCTTTAATTTTACCAGTAAAGTTTACTCTTACAAAATCTCCGTTATCTATAGCCATAATAATTACGCTCCTTAATAATTTTGATTGAATAATTTGTTAATAAATATAACATTTAATAAGTATGTCAATTATTCCTTAATAAAGTTTTGTTTAAAAAGCAATATTGAAGTGAATGTGCCATATCTTAAAAAAAATACTTTGCAAATGCTCTCGGAAAAAAGATAATACCTATAATGAATATAACATTATTCATGCAAAGAAGAGGAGCAGTCAATTTACCGCTTCACGGAGGCCATCCTCCAAGCTGGTTATTTTCAAGAATGGTGAAGTTATCCGGAGCGCTAGCCAGCGTAATCATTGAGGAATACAGTTTGGAGGAATTTCTAAATCGTATTTCAAATCCCTACTGGTTTCAGGCATTCTCATGTGTTTTGGGTTTTGACTGGCACTCTTCAGGAACCACAACAACAACGCTTGGAGCACTGAAAGCCTCACTGACACCGGAAGAGCATGGAATCTATTTGACAGGAGGCAAGGGCGCCAAATCCAGAAAAACACCACAGGGAATAGAGCATGCAGGGGAAGTCTTCAACCTAAGGACAAAAACAACCGAAAAGCTTGTCGAGACAAGCAAGCTCTCCGCCAAAATCGACAACTCATGCATCCAGGACGGCTACACATTATACCAGCACAACTTCTTCATAACAGAAAAGGGAGACTGGGCTGTTGTCCAGCAGGGCCTCAACACCGCAAACAAATATGCCCGCCGCTACCACTGGCTCGGCAGTGAAGTGGACAAGTTACTGAATGACCCTCACAGCGGAATATCCTGTGATGCAAAAACTCCCAACACCCTGAACATGTCATCAAAGGACAGTGAGGAGGCTCAAAAAATCAGCGTTGATTTGATCAACGACAACCCAAACCATTTGAGGCAATACTTCAAAAGAAAGGACAATCAGATGCTTCTGGAGGACTTCAGCATGCCCGCACATCACCCGGTGCTTGACATGGACATTTCCGATTCTGAATTTGAAGTGCTGACCAAAGCATGGGAAATCCAGCCTGAAAACTATGAGGAGCTGATTCTTCTTAAGGGAATCGGCCCCAAAAAAATAAGGGCACTTGCGCTGATATCCGATCTGGTCTACGGCGAGCCTGCAAGCTGGAAGGATCCTGTAAAATACAGCTTCACCCACGGCGGAAAGGACGGTTTTCCATATCCTGTTGACCGTGAGGTATACGACAATTCCATTGAGACCATGCGAGATGCAATCGACCAGGCACGCATAAAAAAAGATGAAAAGCTTAAAGCCATCAAAAGGCTCGATGATTTCATATCCTAACGGTTTTCATCGTGAATATTAACGTTTTTGCCGTGTGCTGTCGGAATGACTTCAAGGACAGGATTTTCAAATTCCAGGTCGAATTCCTTACCGTCCATCAGAAGGTGCTGAAATACCGCCAGAGAGGACACTTCTGAATGCGGCTGTGTTGTCACTGACACGTTCCAGTCGGCAGCCTTATAGACTTTTCCAGGAACTTTTGCCCCACCTACAACAATTAAGATATCTGATCCGTCTTCCCTCACTTCAGGAGCGGTTTCATGGGCCTGTGTTCCGTACATTGTAAGGTGAACCACTTTTCCACCATCCCTTTTCCATCTGTTGATAACTCCCATTGCGCTTTCGGTGTATTCTATTTCAAAGTTTCCGCCAAATCTTGAAGCGGTATCCCTCACGTTTTCCATCAAGCGATTGTCACGCTCACCGGCAAGGTATATCTTGCTTGCTCCGAATGCACGGGCAGTCAAGCACACATGAGTTGTTATACGGGTATCTCTTTTCAGTCTGTGGTCCAATCTTAAAACATTAACATTCATAGTAATCAGTTTATTATTACTACTTAAAATTATATAAATCTGATGAGAAAAACCACTGGAAATCAATTGTGGAGGTGATACATGTATAATTCAATGAAGTATTAATGTTTAATATGAAATGGGAAATTTAACAAAAACATGCTGAAACAGTGGTAAATCTCATCAATCATACATTATACCTCATAGTATATAAAACAATGTATAATAAGACTGCAATATTGATTTGGACTTGTAAAATTTAGTTAAAGGAAGAATAAGGCAACTGCCATGAACAACAGTGAAAACAGACGTCCAACCTCATTGCTCATTCCCAAAACATCCCCGTTTGCCAAAACGAAATTCCTTTTTGCAACAACTGCTATGATGATTCCGGACACGATTGCACCGACCACCCCAATAACGCCGACGAAACCGCCAAGCAGGTAGGAGATAATTGCCACAATCACTGTTGAAGCGAAATAATTGGCGGGATTGGTTTCCCTAATGAAGTAGCTTCCAATTCCAGGAACCAATGGCTTTGACAATAGGGCAGTGGTTAAAAGGGAAGTCTTTGCAGTCATTTCACAGATTACAATTCCCAATATAAAATGATAATCCAGTATATTGTAGATTCCCGCTATTGTAAGGCTTGCAACAATGAACAGTGTTGCCATTGCACCTGCACCAACTGACGAATCCTTCATCACCATTATCTTCTTTTCAGGTTCGCCGTGAACCATGACTCCATCAGCCATGTCCATCACACCGTCAAGATGATTATATCCTGTTATTATCATCAGAAACGCATAAACGATAGCTGCTGTGAAAAATGAATTCAAATGCAGAATTTCCAAAGACACATAACCGCAGATTGCAGCCAAGATTCCAATGAACAGATGTATGAACGGCCAGAACCATGTCAGCTTGGTCATGCATTCTATTGATGTGAAAACATTGATGGGCAGTATTGTCGAGAATGTCAAAAGCCCCAGAATAGATTTGATCGGTGAAAATTCCTCATTTTCAAAGTAGCTGTCGTCTTCCATAATTATTCCTCAAAAATTTTTGTCACGCAACCTGCAACCAATCCGGCAAAAATGCCGTCAAGGACTGGCTGCAGCCCCCAGATGATTCCGGGTTTTGCTTCATCATATATCTTAAAGTTGAATGCCGCTTTTGTTCCGGCAATCTGATTTGAAATCGCAAGGCCCAATATCTTATCCGCATAAATACCGGATGCACCTTCATTTGAATCAATTTCACGTATTCCCCTGCCGTTGAGGTCCTGTTCGGCCCTCATTGCAGCCACAAGCAATGCAACAACATTGACATCACTCAAAGAGCGGAGAATTTGATTCTTCATCTTATCTCTTAACTTTTCAGTTATTTCAGTACCTTCAACAAGCTCCATTCCCGCATCGACCAGATCCCCAATTTGGATTCCCTGTGAAACGAAATAATCAAGGATGCCGAATGTCAAACCATAATACCTGAAGGCATCCTCCAGGCTGATTTCAATTGCTTCGGATATTCTGACTTTCAAATCATCGAAATCTATATCATCATATTCGGCGTTGTTGATGTCCAGTGATTCACCGTCATTTTGGGGAAGATTTCCCAGAACGGCCAGAAAATCATTGGTATTGAGAATGTTTCGGATATGCAAAGGAAGCGCCATATCAGCCAGCACCCTGTCTTTGACTCCAGTTATCAGCTTGAATATTTTAAGCAAGTCCTTTGGTGAAATCGCCTTATCCAAATAGACCACATGGCTGAAATTGATTCTTGCATCGACGAACCCCTTAGGGGAATTGGCAACCTTCAGATCATCCGTAAAATCTTCAATGACAACATCATTTGCCATGAACGTGAAAATGGTTATGTCATCATAAGCATTGGTGAAGTAATCAAGGGAATCGGTTGCCTGGGCAATGTATGATGAGTGTGAGTGATTGAAAGCCTGTGCCCTTTTTGCAGTGGCTCTGAAATCATCTTTTGCCTTTAGAATATTGACATTTTCAATTATGTCTATTCCGTCGCTTACCGTAAAATCACTGAATGCTAAAACGTGATTTGGGTTATTAATGCAAATCCCATAATCCTTTTCGATGACATTAAAGTTCATGAGATAATATATATTAATTATTTAATTTAAAGTTATATTATACCACTTTAATAGGACTTATCATTATGACAATAATTATTGACCCACAATCCAGTGGAATAGCCGGAAACATGATAATTGGAGCATTTGTTGATTTGGGAGCAGATGCCAATGAACTGAAGGAAATAATGGAAAAATCAGCACTCGAATTTGGAAGGGTTGACGTGACTTTTGATAAAATCCAAAAGCACGGAATCGATTCAACATTCTGTCATGTCGAGATGCTTGAAAACAAGCCTCCGCTCAATTATCCCGAATTCATTTCAAAAATTGAAAATCTGGATTTGGATGAAAATGTAATGGCAACTTCCGTCAATATATTTAAAAGAATAGCCGAAGCCGAAAGCAAAGTCCATGGAAAAACATTGGATGAAGTTCATTTTCATGAAGTGGGTGCCAGCGATGCTGTTGCCGATGTGATAGGTTCCGTTTATGCATATTATCAATTGGGCTTTGATTCGCAAAGGATTATCGGTCTTCCGATAGCTGTTGGAGGGGGAAGGGTCAGAACCACTCATGGAACAATACCTGTTCCTGCCCCTGCCGTTGTTGAAATCCTGAAGGATGCAAATATCATCGGAGGCCCTGTCGACAGCGAGCTTGCAACACCTACCGGATCTGCAATATATATGGAATTGTGCGATGAGATAAAAGAGTTCATCCCAATGGCAAAGCCTGAAAAAACAGGTTACGGCGCAGGCAGAAAGGATTTTGACCATCCCAACGTTTTAAGGATAATTGAAAGTTCAGACATCACCCCAAGCGATGAGATAGATGTCATCGAAACAAACATCGACCATCTCACCGGCGAAGAAATAGGCTACCTGTTTGACGTGCTTCTGGATGCCGGCGCCAGCGACGTGTCAATCACCCCAATAATCATGAAGAAAAACAGGCCGGGAAACCTTCTTAAAGTAATTTCGCGAAAAGGAAACAGGGAAACTATTCTTGATGTAATCTTTAAGGAAACCGGCAGTCTGGGCATCAGAATTGCACCACACATCCACAGGGGAGTTGCAAAAAGGGAATTTGAGGTTGAAACATTCACCATAAACGGCAGGGATTATGAGGTGACATTCAAGACAGGCTATGTTGCAGGCAAAGTCATTTCCAGAAGGCCCGAATATGAGGATTTAAAAAGAATCGCAAAGGATAGCGGACTTGCCTTAAGGGACATCAGGGAGATGATTCGATGAAAAAGGCCATTTCAGTCTTATCAGGAGGCCTTGACTGCACTGTTGCAACATGCGTTTTTGATGATGAATATGAAATCCATGCAATAACATTTGATTATGGTCAAAAGGCCGCTAAACAGGAGATCAATGCTTCAAAAAGAATCTGTGAAAAGATGGGCTGGATGCATGAAGTGATTGATTTGCCTTGGCTTTCAAAAATCAGCACTTCAAGCCTGAATACCGATGCAGACATTCCTGAACTTGGCGAAGATGATTTGGATGATTTGGATAAAAGCAGTGAAACTGCAAGCAGCGTTTGGGTACCTGCAAGAAACACAGTCTTTACATCAATTGCACTGTCCTATGCTGAAAGCATCGGTGCAGAAATTATTATCGTCGGATGGAACGGTGAGGAAGGTGCCACATTTCCCGATAATTCCAAACAGTATATGGAAAAATTCAATGAACTTATTGATGTCGGTTCACCTGATAAAATAAGAATTGAAGCACCAGCCATTGATTTGAATAAGGAGGAAATTGTTGAGCTTGGCATTAAGGTCGGTGCTCCAATGGAGTTGAGTTATTCCTGTTATAAAGGAGATGACAAACCCTGCGGAGTTTGTGAAAGTTGTGTGAGGCGAAAAAGAGCATTTAAAAAATTAAATATAAAATATGATTAGTCATCATATTTTCTTAGTCTCTTGTTCCAGTCTACCTTATTCAGTTTTATATCATTTCTCATATACTCTGCAGCATCACTTACTGAACAGTATACATCATCAAATCCTTCTTTTGATTTTCTATAGTTTGCAGTATGGGTTCTTTTGATTCCAATCTTTCCCGCTTCGGTGTATGAATCGATATCTGCACCGATGTAGATGAATTCCCAATTGTGGCTGGAAATCAAATTCCTGATTTGTTCTTTTGAATATTCACGGGAAGCGTTTTCCAAACCGTCAGTCATTATTACAAAGAGGACTTTGTTGTCTATTTCCTTATCGAGACTATTGATTGTTTTTCCGATTGCATCAAGAAGTGCGGTGCATCCTCTTACCCAGTATTCGTTTCTGGTCAGTTCAGCCACGTCGCCGATTGCTTTTCTTTTGTATAGCACTTCGTATTGGTCATCGAAAAGGATTGTTGTTACACGGGTGTTCAAGTCTTTGTCTTTTTCCCTTTGGATGAATGAGTTGAAACCTCCAATGGTATCGCTTTCAGAACCGCTCATGGATCCGCTGCGGTCCATTACAAATATTAAATCCAAGTTTTCAGTTGATGGTATTTCTTTCATTTTTTCACTTCCACTAATTTGTGTTGTTAAGTTGTGTATAACTTACACACAATATATTAACACCTTATAGTATATAAAGGTTTCCACGAAGTGAAAAAAATAAGTGAAAAAAAGTTATTTGATTTTATCCAGCATGTCCAAACCGTCATCGGACAATCTATAAAGACGGCCCTTACGTGCATCAGGATTCAGGCACTCGACAAGGTCCTTATCCTTAAGCTCCCTCAATACATTTGATATATGATTCTGTAAAATGCCGCTATCCCTGGCAATCTCTTTAGGCATCTTTATGCCGTCCCCAATAGCCCTTAATGTGCGGGTTCTGTATTTTGATCTGTTAACATATTTAATCGTTTTTTCATCCACATTATCACCTTTAAAGTCTATTTCCACAATTCATGCAAAATTTATCTCCTTCACCAACCAAGGCACCGCAATTGCCACATTTCAGCTCGACATCAAATTTGGCTCCGCAAGAGGTGCAGAATATACTGTCCATTTCAGCAGGCGCCCCGCATTCCTGACAATACTTCACATTATTTCTTACCACATGAGAATCTGAAAACTCGTCCTTTGGAGTGGGAACTTCACCTAAAACTGGTCCTGAATGAAAATCCCTTTCATTTTCAATCTCATAAATCAGCTCATTCATTACTGCAATCCTTTTCGAATCTGCAGGATGTGTTGAGAAAAAATCATGCTCATTAGAGTTATGATTTGCCATTGACTGCCAAAACGCCGGAATTGGAGAAATGTCATAACCTGCCCAGTGGATTATCATCATGCCCAGACGGTCGGCTTCAAGTTCCTGGTCCCTTCCCCACGGATTCATCAATAGGAATTCCGAACCTATATCGGCCGCATAAGTGGCAGCCCTAGTCAAAGAGCCAAATTCACCCAGACCTACCAAATCCATGGCGATGCTGCCAATCCAGGCGGCAGAAGTGATTGCACCTTTTGCAGTCTGTGCACTGGCTCTTGTTCTTGAATGATCCAGAAGTGCATGAGCCATTTCATGACCTAAAATGAATGCAACCTTGTCTTCGGTGTTTGCAATTGACAGAATACCGGAAAACATTACGATTTTTCCTCCGGGCATGCAAAAGGCATTTACCGTATTGTCTGCAACCAAATGAAAATCCCAGTCATAATAATCCTCAACATAATCAAGTCTGCCTATTTCAGAGAGATAATTTTCTACCGCCCGGATTAATCTGATGGCCACTCCTCTGACAATCTGTCCGTCGGGAGTATTGTCCAGGAGCTGCGCCCTGTTAATCATATTATAATATTCATTATATGAACTCTGGAGGAAATTGTCATCATTGACAATGTCAAAATGTGATTTTCCGGTAAACGGATTTATGCCGCTTCTATCATCCTTTGCCATATTATATTTTATTAACACTTTGTGTATAAAAAACTTTTTGATTGATTTCACCATATTGAAAATCATTTCCAAATTTAAAAAAAATCAAAAATGAAAATTAAGCTCAAATGAGTATAATTTCAATAATATTTATATAATTAGATATCGAAAAATAATAAATGAGTACAAGTTAATTTGTATCTTAATGGATTTTTATTTATTTGAAAATCATATTAAAAAAAACATAATTTTAAAATTATCGTGTGGGAAATGAAATGAGCAGAACAAAGAAATTAATAATAGCTATTCTTTTAGTTATTCTTGTGGGACTCTTGGCTTCAATTTATGGAGCATTGAATACAGGTCCGGATTTAACACAAGAAGATAAGGATATCCTTATATTGGCTGCAGACAAATACGAGCAATCCAACGGGGGAGTAGATATGGCATTCATGATCCGTCTGGAAAATGGAAGCTTTAAGAACTACACTCCAATTTATCCAGGTGACATGACTCACCCAACACAGCCCGCATCCAGTGCGATTGGAGGCGGAAAGATGTTTATGCACGACAGCCTTTATGATGGCGTACAAGACGGTATGCAGTATGCAAAAGAGATTGTAGAAGCAAATACCAACTTTACTCCAGATGCAGTGGTTTTAGTGTATGATGAAGGTGTGGACAATGTCATTAACACTATTCGGCCGATAAAGATTGATGGCCAGGAAACAAACCTCAGTGCAGCAGACATCATTCGTGAAAACGATGCATATGCAGGATATGCAGGTAATGAAGGTGTAAGTGGTACAATGTCCAGAGGAGACGCAGTTATGGTATTGGTAAAAGCATTAGCAAAAGCCGCTGCAGATCCTGATAAAAAGTCAAAAATGGTAAATGCCGCTTTAGAGGAATATTCAAAAGGAAATATTGTAATGCAACCTGAGGGTTCATTTACAAAATTGCTTGCTACGAAAGGAGTAGAAAGCTTAGGAAAATAAAAAACAAATCTTTAAAGGATTAGATATAATTCTTTAAAGAACCTTTTTTTCTTTTTAAAATTTTAAAATAACACCAAATTTTATATAACAACTTTTTTTAGTGATTAAACTCGAGAATTAATCATAAATATTATTAAGGTGCAATAATGAGTTCAACTAAAGACTATTTAGAATATATTCTCGAGCAATTATCCTTTTCGGATGATATAACATACCGCTCAATGATGGGCGAATACATCATATACTATCGTGGAAAGATAATCGGAGGCATTTATGATGACCGCTTCCTTGTAAAGCCAGTGACATCCGCTAAAGAAATGATGCCAAATGCCCGTATGGAATTGCCCTATGGAGGAGCCAAAGGAATGCTGCTTGTTGAGGATGTGGAAAATAGAGAGTTCCTCAAAGATCTTTTGGAAGCTATGTATGACGAACTTCCCGCCCTAAAGAAAAGGCGCAAATAGGAAATGTAAGAAAATCTTGATGTGCAATATTGCCCTGCTTTTCTTCAGTCATTATGGAAAATAATATATTAAACAATGAACAAAACTATATTTATAATAATTCAAAAGTATGCATAAAATGAGGTAGGTAGTATAAACACCAATAGAAAAAAATCATTAATTCGTTCAGATGAACTTGATAGGATAGCCATTAATGATATGGAACATAAATCAGAAGTCAGAATAGGATTCAGTGAATTTTCTAATAATTTATATGAAAATACTAAAAATAAAATTCTTAAAGAATTGAACGCCACTGAAAAAGACTGGAACGACCCAAAATGGCAATTAAAAAATCGAATCAGCAGTGTTGAGGCGATTTCAAAATACATCAAACTCACTGACGAGGAATATGATAACATAAAAAAGGTTGGGGAAAAGTACCGGTTTGCAATAACCCCATATTATTTTTCATTGATTGATTTTGACAATCCGAATTGTCCAATAAGATTACAGTCAATTCCTGATGTTAAAGAATTGGATGAATCAGGAGAATTAGATCCGATGAAGGAGGAACAATCAAATCCTTCAGGAAGAATCACCAGAAGATATCCTAATAAGCTAATCATCAATGTAACCAATGCCTGCCCTATGTATTGCAGGCACTGTCAACGCAGAAGACTGATTGGCAACTTTGACAAAAACACCTCCAAAGAGGACATTGACACTTCAATCGAATTCATAAGGAATCACGAGACTATAAGGGAAGTGTTGATTACAGGAGGAGACGCATTATTATTAAGCAATGATCGATTAGAGGACATATTCAATAAACTATCCGAGATACCTCATGTTGAAGTGATAAGGATCGGTACAAGAACCTTGTCAACACTTCCATTCAGAATCGATGACGAACTAGCCTGCCTGCTCAGAAAATACAGAGTGCAGGTTTCAACACAGTTCAATCATGCCTGTGAAATTACCCCTGAAGCGGTCAGGGCAATCGACACATTGGTAGACCATGGAATACTTGTAAGAAACCAGATGGTGCTGCTGCATAATGTGAATGATGACAAATACTGCATTCAAAAAACCAATGAGGAGCTTCACAAGTATCGTGTAATTACATATTATCTGTTCCATCCGAAAGATGTCAAAAGCACCAAGCACTTTCAGGTCGACATTTCCAAAGGTTTGGAAATCATGAAGCACTTGGAAGGTAGGACAAGCGGCATGTGCAAACCTACATATGTATATAATGCTCCAGGTGGCCTTGGCAAAGTCCCTTTAGTGCCAATGGAGAATATTGAATGTGGAGAGGACGGATATAAACTCACAACATGGGAAAACAAAAAGATTACAAAAGATTTCGAATAGCCACCCATTATAATCCATCTCCAAAATTACCCATCTTCCCATATTTATAGGATATTTCTTATTTCTTATTTTTTTAAATTAAATTTTGTCAAATCTATTTTTAACAGGATATTAATCATTATTTTAATCAATATTGCATAAAGACAATAGAAATCTATAAACTGCTTCCACAATTTTAGTTTAAATTTTTGAGGATATTCAAAATATTTATATATTAATAATGATAAATCAATTAATCGGAAGGAAGGTTCCTTCCGACAATGTATTTAATTAAATTCATTAAGTCGAAAATGGTTCTCCACTTTCCATATTGTTCAACCAAGTGGATAATATACTCAAAAAAATGACGTGAGAAAATGTCAGCAAAAGATAACAAACTAGACCAAATAATAAAAACAATAGAAGTAAACGACATAAAATTTTTAAAGTTAGAACTTTCAGACATACACGGATTACCAAAAAGTATGGCTGTACCTCTTAAAAAAGCTGATGACGTTGAAGACATAGTGAACGACGGATTACTGTTTGACGGATCATCAATAGCTGGATTAGCTTCAATCAACGACAGTGATTTACTTGCAAAACCAGATATCGACACCTTCTCAACAATCCCCTGGAGACCTGAAGTACAAGGTACCAGCAGATTCATATGTGACATCTTCACTACAGAAGGAAAACCATATGACGGAGATCCAAGAGGAGTGCTTAAAAAATCTCTAGAATTGGCTGAAAAAAGAGGATACCAATTCAATATGGGTCCAGAACCGGAATTCTTCATCATAACAAAAGATGAAAATGGAAATTACATTCCTGCAGATGAAGCCGAATACTTTGATGTGGAACCTTTAGACCAAGGTACAGACATCAGAAGGGAAATCGTGCTAGGCTTAGAAAAACTGGATTTCAACGTGGAAGTAAGCCACCACGAAGTTGCAGCAGGACAACATGAAGTCGATTTCAAATATGCAGACGCTTTAAAAACAGCTGATGCTGTAATAACATTTAAAGAAGCTGTTAAAGCGGTGGTCAATAACTTAGGATTCAAGGCAACATTCATGCCAAAACCATTTTTAGGAATCAACGGTAGTGGAATGCACTGTAACCAAAGTTTGTTTAAGGATGGGGAAAACATCTTCTATGACCCTAATACCGAAACTCAAATTTCACAAAATGCATTATACTTCATTGGAGGATTATTGAAACATGCTCCTGCACTATCAGCAATCCTGTCCCCAACTGTCAACTCCTACAAACGTCTGGTACCCGGTTACGAAGCACCATGTTACATCGCTTACGGCTTTAAAAACAGGTCAACATTATTAAGGATTCCTGCATCCCGTGGATTAGGAACAAGAATCGAATGCAGATCCGCTGACCCATCATGTAACCCATATCTTGCATTTGCAGTATTGCTTGAAGCAGGACTGGACGGTATGGACAACAAGATTGATCCTGGAGAACCGACTGAAGAAAACCTATTCGCACTTTCAGAAGACGAAATCAACCAAAAAGGAATTGGCAATTTGCCAACAAGCTTATGGGAAGCATACCATTCTTTAGAAGAAGACGAAGTAATTAAAAACGCCCTTGGAGAAAAAGTATTCAATCAGTTCTACAATATCAAAAGGGCCGAATGGGATGCCTACAGAATACAGGTATTCGACTATGAAAGGGACGAATATCTAAACGTATAATATTATTCATTTATTTGAGTATATTGATGGTCAATTAAAACCTGTTTTTAGTTGGCCATCATTATTTAAATTAAACAATGGAATGAATAATTTTAAAAGGTTTTCGGAATTATTTTTTAAGGCATATGGAATAATTTTTTAGGCATATTGTAAATTTAAAATCATTTATTATCTTAAGGCATATTGTATTTTTCATTAGGCATATGATGAATTAGACTAAAAATCGGAATAAAGTCAACTTAAGTTTTTATTTGGAGGAATAAAATGTGTGGAATAGCAGGCGTAATATATAAAGATAAAAAAGCTCATCCTGTAGGAGAATCACTGACATCAATGCTGGAATCCCTGCAACACAGGGGACCTGATTCCGCAGGATATGCAATTTACGGCAGTTTGAATTTCCCTGAGAATTATTATCAATTAAACATTGGGGTAAAAAGAAGAAAAGGTACATTAGATCATTTAAAATCATTATTAACTCAATTCAGTCCAATCTATGAAGAACAGCTTATCGAATCTGTAGGAGACTCAGACGTATACAAATGCAAAATAGCATTGGACGAATACTCACTTTTAAAACCCTGCATAAACGAAATTGACGAACTGGAAAACGTCAGGGTAATCAACGGCTCACATTCATTTGAAATGATCAAGGATACAGGAAAAGTAAAAGACATTGCAGAGAGATTTGACGTTTCAAGCAGGATGGGAACACATGGAATAGGCCATACCCGTTTTGCAACTGAAAGCGGAGTGGACCGCTATCATGCACACCCATATCAAAGCTACATCATACCGGACATTACCGTGGTACATAATGGCCAGATCACCAATTACTGGAAAATAAGAGACCCGTTAGAGAGAAAAGGACACACTTTCGAATCATTCAATGATACAGAATGCATTGTCCATTACATGGCTGACAAGCTCAACCAGGGATATAAATTGGAGGAAGCGCTCGACCAGGCAGTGATTGATTTGGACGGCCCATTTTCAATACTGGTGGGAACACCGAACGGAATAGGTATTGCAAAGGACAAACTTGGCCTTAGGCCGGGAGTGATGGTGGAAACCGATGAAATTTTTGCAATAGCTTCAGAAGAAATGGCATTGCATGACGTCACAGATTCAGACCAGATAGAACAAATAGCTCCAGGAGAAACAAGAGCTTATACAATATAGGAGAGTCTTATCTATGAAAGAATATGTTATTGATGCAAAGAATATGGATGAAAAGGAATTGAACCGTACCATCAAGGAGCAGGCAACATCTCATGATAAACTCATTATTAACAATCCCGAATCCAAACACAACATCTGTGCGGGTTTAATTGAAGATGTGGATATCGAAATCAACGGCTCTGCAGGATATTTTGTTGGAACAATGGTTAACGGAGCAAACATACACATCACAGGAAATGCCGGATGGTTTGCCGGAGACAACATGACAAAGGGCGAACTGATTATTGAAGGCACAGCAGGTGACGGTGCAGGACAGGGAATATACGGCGGAACCGTGATAGTGAAAGGAAGCACCGGTTCAAGAACTGGAGAAATCATGAAAGGAGGAACCGTAATAATTGGAGGAAACAGCGGATACATGACCGGACTGTTAATGATGGGCGGCAAACTCATAATACTCGGTGATGTAACCGACGACGTTGGCGAATCCATTATGAGGGGAACCATATATGTTCTTGGAGAGGTTAAAAGCTTAGGGAAAAATGCGGTTATGGAAAAAACCACCCTTGAAGATCAAAAAGAGCTGAAAGATATTCTAACCGAATATGATTTTGAACTGAGCGATATAGATTATACAAATTTTAAAAAAATTGTTAATATACAATAGGAGCTAAAAAAATGAGCGAACATAGAATAGCCATGGTTGGAACACCTTGTGAAATCATGGCAGCATCCAAACTACAGTATTATACAGATAGCCCTATTGATGTAAAGCTGGGCTTATTCTGCATGGAAAATTTCTCATACAGGTACTTTGAAAATCTCCTGAAAGAGTATGACCTGAAAATGGACGACATTGAAAAATTCCAAATTGAAAAGGGGTTCGTATTTTTATTGCTGAAAACAAAAGAGACCGTTAAAATACCCCTGTCAGTAGCTAAAAGAATCATCAGAAAAAACTGCAACATCTGTGTGGAGCTGACATCAGAGACATCAGACATATCAATCGGGTCAATAGGATCACAGGACGGCTGGTCAACATTAATAGTGAGAACCAAAAAAGGCGAAGAAATAATCAATGGAGCAATAAAACAGGAATTCATTGAAGCCAAAGACCTCACAGAATCACAATTCAAACTACTCAACAAGATTGCAGAAAGTAAAATAAACAAAAATCTGGAAACAATAGAAAGAAGGGAATTTTTGGCTCGGCCTGTGCTGTATCAGCGAACAAAATCAGAAGAGTCAATCAACAAGGACATTTCAGAGTCCAATTTCCAGGATTTGAAATCCAATGTCATAGATGTTGGGGCATGTGTTCTTTGCGGAGCATGCGAATATGCATGTCCGGATGATTTGATAAAAATTGACGATACAAAACCGATAATGAGAAGCGAATGTCCGGATGACTGTCATGCATGCTTTACAGTGTGTCCAAGAACATTCATACCTGAAGACTTGCGAAACGACAATTCAAAGCCTGTGGGCGACTTCATAAAAATATTGACAGTCAGGTCCTTAAAGCATACCCAGGGTCAGGACGGTTCCATCGTCACAACATTGCTTGACTATCTATTGACAAACAAAATCGTAACCGAGGCAATTATTGTTGACAAGGAAGACCATCTGGCCTGGAAACCTTATGCAAAACTAACAAATGCGATTGATGATGTTGTCAAATCCGGAGGAACAAAATATTCAGTATGTCCTGTATTCAAACCATTGAGAGATATAAAAGAGGAGGTGAATTAGATGTCATTTACAGTTGAAAGGAAAATAGAGATATGCAAACAGAACAATAACCGACCTGGGTGCTGCTGGTATTTATGTGACAATCCAAAACACTCAGCCTGTAAAAACTGTTACAGCTGCTATTCAAACTGTCCTCACGACGTATATGAAGTGATCAATGATGAGCCTCTGCCAATCCATCAGGAAAACTGTGTAGGATGCAAAATATGTGAGGAAATGTGTCCAACACATGCAATATACGTAAGGCCTCTTGCCGATGAGGGAAGGGGAATCTGGTCAAACTCAACAATGGTTGAAATCAAACGTAAAAGTCAAACAGGTTCATATAAAGTGAGGGGCTGCGGACTGACCCGGAAAATCCCAACATTCGATGACTTAAGCATACTGCCTGCACAGGTTTCAAGGCCTCCAATAGACTCCTACAGGGAAACATGCAAAACTTCAGTAGTTCTTGGAGACAGGTTTGCTGAAAATCCAATTGAGATAGACACACCTATCATGATCGGGGCAATGTCATTCGGTGCGTTAAGCAAGGAAGCCAAAATTGCATTGGCTATAGGAAGCAGCAAAGTGGGATCAATCGCCAACACAGGTGAAGGAGGAATGCTTCCTGAAGAAAGACATTATGCGGACAAGCTGATTGCCCAATATGCGTCAGGCCGTTTCGGAGTTTCAGCCAGTTATTTGAACAATGCAGAAGCTGTCGAAATAAAAATAGGCCAGGGCGCAAAATCCGGTATGGGAGGACACCTGCTTGCCCATAAGGTAACAGCAGAAGTGGCAAGAGTCAGAAACATTCCGGAGGGAACCTCCGCATTAAGTCCCGCCAGACACATGGACATTGTCGGACCTGAGGATTTGGGCATGAAAATCAATCAGCTAAGAGAGATTACAGATTGGAAAATACCAATCATTGTCAAATTCGCATCCGGAAGAGTGGAACAGGACGTGAAAATTGCAGCAAAAGCAGGTGCAGACATAATTGTAGTTGACGGTATGCAGGGAGGAACCGGTGCCGGACCTGAGGCAGTTACAGAACACGCAGGCATTCCTACAATAGAAGCAATAGTGAAAGCCGATGACGCTTTAAAAGACGTGAATTTAAGAAGCGAAGTGAGTCTTGTTGCAGCCGGAGGAATAAGGTCTGGAGCAGATGTTGCAAAGGCAATAGCATTGGGCGCAGATGCGGTATATATTGCAACCTCCGCACTGATATCAATAGGATGTAAGGTCTGCCAGACATGTTCTGAAGGAATCTGTCCGAAAGGAATTGCAACACAGGAAAGAGTCCTCAGAAGAAGACTGGATCCTATAAGAAAAGGGCAGCAAGTTGCAAATTATATTGAGGCAATGACTCAGGAAGTGACCGCATTAACCCAGCAGGCAGGAAATACCGATGTGGAGAAACTTGAACGTCAAGATCTAGTTGCATTAACAATGGAAGCTTCACAACTGACTGGAGTACCAATGGTTAGAGATTAAAAACAGATATTAGGAGACATTATTATGGCACCATTTGAGAGAGCTAAATCCGGAATTCCGGGACTTGACAAAGCCTTGGACAATATCCGTTTAGGAGATAATGTAGTATGGAACGTCACCAACCTACATGAATTTTCCTACTTTGTCGACCCTTACGTAAAGCAAGCAAAAGAAGACAACAGGAATCTGATATACATCCGCTTTGCCAATCACCCTCCATTGATAGATATGAGCGATGAAGATTTCAGATTACTTGAAATCGAAGAGGAGAATCCCGAAAGCGAATTTTGCATGATAGAACGTGACGGGATTAAAATATATAAGGTAAATCCATATAACCAATTTGAAACATTCACTCTGGAAGTCCACAGAATAATCGAAAAAGAGGGATTTGATGCATTCTACGTATTTGACTGCCTAAGCGACCTTCAGGCGGTCTGGTCAACAGACCTGATGATGGGCAATTTCTTCAAGGTCACCTGCCCATTTCTGTTCCAACTGGATACAATAGCATATTTCCCAATCATTCGGGGAAGGCATTCCTATGATGCCATAGCAAAAATCCGTGAAACAACACAGCTGTTTTTAAATGTGTACTCAAATTCTCCAGAGGAAGTTTACGTATCTCCTTTAAAGGTATGGAACAGGTATTCGCAGACCATGTTTTTGGGACATAAGTTCAACCCAATAACAGGTTCTGTCAAAGTTCTAAAAGACGGACAGGAAGTCAGCAAATACTACAAAACCATTAATGATTCTGACAAATACCAAAACGGACAGATCTTGGACAGCTGGGAAAGGTACATGCTTCAGGTCAGAATGAAATATGGCGAAGGTGAGAACATCGATGACGAGTGCGATAAAATCTGCGAGCTGATGATGACAAAGGACGAGAGGATGCTTTCCAAAATCAAGGAATACTTCACTTTTGAGGATTACACCACAATCTATGACCGCCGTGTAGGCAGCGGACTGGTAGGGGGAAAATCATGCGGAATGCTGCTTGCAAGAAAGATAATTGAAAAGAACTGTCCTGACATCTACAACAACAGCTTTGAACCGGATGACTCATTCTATATCGGTTCCGACTTGTTTTATACATATATCGTTTCAAATGACTTATGGGACCTTCGGGTAAAACAGAGAACACCCGATGGATATTACAAATACGGCAGGGAACTGGAGGAAGCGCTTAAGAACGGTACCTTTTCCGATGAAATCAAAAAGGAATTCATACACATACTGGATTATTTCGGACAAAACCCAATTATTGTCAGGTCAAGCAGTTTTCTTGAAGACGGCTACGGAAATGCATTTGCAGGAAAGTACGAATCAGTGTTTTGCGCAAATAGGGGAAGCCTTGAGGAACGTCTGGAGGCTTTTGAAGAGGCTGTAAAAATTGTATACTCCAGTACCATGAACATTTCCGCTTTGGAATACAGGAAACTGAATGATCTTGACGATACCGATGAACAGATGGCACTTCTGGTTCAAAGGGTTTCAGGTTCCTACTATGGAGACTACCTCTTCCCAACTGCAGCAGGAGTAGGATTTTCATACAGCCCATATTCGCCTCTTCCGGATATGGACAACAGCAAGGGGATGCTGAGGCTTGTAATGGGTCTTGGTACAAAAGCCGTCGACAGGACAAAAAAGGACTATCCGAGAATTGTCAATCTTGACAAGCCTGAAGTGACACTAACCAAAGACATAAAAGAAAAGCACAGGTATTCCCAACATTATCTGGATGTCATTGACCTGAAAAATGTAAGTCTGCATGACATTCCGGTTGACGAAGGCCTGGACGTGATTCCGAGATATTCTAAAAGAGTCCTGATAGAGCATGACCGTGAAGCGGAAAGAATGTTTCGCGACCGTGGACAGCGCAGGGAAATAGTGTTCGTCAATTGTGAGGGCATTGTGAAAAACAAGGAGTTTATAGATGTTATGAAAGAGATTTTAAATACCTTGGAAACCGCATACGATTACCCTGTTGACATCGAGTATACAGTCAATGTCGGAGAGGATGGAACATTCAACATAAACCTCCTGCAATGCCGTCCGCTTCAGGTTTCAGTCAATGACGAATCCATTGAAATGCCTGAGGACAAAAACGTCTTCTTCCACATTAAAGAGTCCTCCATGGGAATGTCACGGAAAAACAAGATTGACACAATCTGTTATGTTGACCCCCACAAGTATTACGAGTATCCATATGCCCAAAAAAGCTCAATTTCACGGGTGATAAGTGACGTGAATGCATATTGCAAAAGCAATGACAAAACAGCAATCCTGATAGTTCCGGGAAGAATAGGTACATCCTCTCCCGAATTGGGAATTCCGGTAGTGTTTGCAGACATCAGCCATTTCACTGCAATCCTTGAGGAATCCTACAGTGAAGTGGGTTACATGCCTGAACTGTCATTCGGAAGCCATATGTTTCAGGATCTTGTGGAGGCTGAAATATACTATGGGGCACTGTTTGAAAATGAGAAGAAAATAGAATACAACAAGGACATGGTCTTTGATTATCCGAACATCCTGAAGGATATAAATCCAAATTTGAATGAGGAAGTATATTCAATGATACAGGTCATAGACTTTGAGGATGAAAAGGCGGAGCTATATCACGACATGACCAAGGATGAAACAATGTGCATTTTCAAATGATTATAATGAAAGAGATTTCATTATTTTAGGGCAGGCGGGTGGGACATATGCCTTTTTATTTGTAATAATCCTTTTGCACAAAAAAGATTTTTTCAAATAAAAACAAAAGTATGACAAAATTCCGTGTGTTAATGGCCCTTTGATTTTTCAGGGCCATTTCACATTTTAAAAACACCATCTATTTTTGGCATTCCATGAAAAAAATAATTTAATCTACACTAAGCCGCAGAAGTAGCCTCATTAGCTATGTGAGATTAAAATACTGAAAGAAGCGGATGAGATATTAACTTTCAAATCGCAAAAGCTTTGAAATGTTGAAGCTGCATTTGATAATTATATAGGTGGCTTTTGTATCAGCATATTAATGAATATTCGGCAAACGATACAGAGAGCCATACACCAGATACATAAACTTATTAGACAATTCCCATATAAATTTAATTATCGAATTAGGAGGAAAATATCATGAATAAGAAAATAGTGTTTGCATTAATCATAATGGGACTGCTTGCTGTTTCAGCGGTCAGCGCTCAGAATTCATTATTCTTTGGAAACAATAATGACGATTCAATGTATCAGGTCTCCCTAATGCAGGCTTTCATGCATGGGGAATATAATGGGGTAGTCACTGTGGGCGATTTAAAGTCACATGGTGACATAGGCCTTGGAACATTTGAAGGAGTGAACGGTGAGATGATAATCTTGGACGGCGTCATATATCAGGCGGCCGCTGACGGAAGCATCAATGTCATGTCCGATAATGAAAAAATACCATTCGCCACAATCACCAAATTTGACGAAGACGCAAAAATAGACGATTTAACTGCCAAGGACTTTAACGACTTGACCTCCCAGTTGGACAATGAAATTGAAAAATATGGCACAAACAACATGTATGTAATCAAAATCAAAGGTGATTTTAAAAACATTACCGTCAGAAGCGTTGAAAAGCAAGAAGAACCATATAAGGAATTCACCGAAGTTGCAGCGGTAGACCAAAAGGTATTCAACCACACTGACCAGACCGGAACACTTGTGGCAGTATACTTCCCTGAGTACATGAATGAGCTGAACATGCACGGATGGCATCTTCATTTCCTCTCTGACGACAAGGCAGTGGGAGGCCACGTTCTAGGATTAAATGACTTTAAAGGATCAGGACAAATTGATGAAATCCACGAATTCAACATGATTCTTCCAACCGATGATTCATTTAAAAATATGAATTTCACCGAAGACATGTCCAACAAAATCAGCAGCGTAGAATAACTCCATTTGAGTTATTCTTCTTTTTTATTTTTAACACCATTAAACCAATTTCACAAACTGATATTAAAAAAACCCACTGTTTTTTTAAAAATTCTCTAAAAAATATATAATTTTAAATAGTTTAATCTAAAAATTATATAATACGAACAAAAATAACATTAAATCATATAGGATAATTAGATAACTTCAATACTAGGGGAAAAACAACATGTCTCATCCAAAGGGTTTATATCTACTGTCAGTAACAGAAATGTGGGAAAGCTTCAGCTTTTATATTTACAGTTCAATATTGGTTCTCTTTATGATGGACGTACTGCATTTTTCACAAGAGGCAGACTGGAAAAGATAATCAATACGGCCGATTAGGAATCGATTTATTGTTTTGAGATAGTTTTTCAATCCACAACTTATTTTAAAAAATAATTAACACTTAAAACAGGTACTGGTCTTTTTAGAGTAGCAGTTATTGCAGCTTTGACAGATTGATTCTCCCTCACCGTTCGCTTTCCACTCGGCCAGAAAGTCGGCCTGTGCCACAAACGGCTTGGACATTGACATGAACTCCACCTTTGAATGGTTCAAGACATCGTTCATTGATTTCATGTCCCTTAATGATCCTCCCAAAATAACCGGAATCTCTAAAGAGCCAATCAGCTCATCGGCATATACCAGGAATGGATTCTTATCCTTTCCGTCATAAAGATATGATATTGTACGTGCAGTCAATTGAATGCTGTCTGCACCTGCTTTTTCCAATTCCTTTGCAACCTCGATACTCTCTTCTGCAGTCATTCCATCCTTTCTAACATCCCACGGATTGATTCTGATGCTTACATGAAAACCGGGCATTGTCTTTTTGATTACCTTGATAATCTCTGAGGCGATTCTCACACGATTTTCAGTGTTTCCACCATAATTGTCCTGTCTTTGATTGAAGTAAGGGTTTATGAAACGTGCCAAATAGAAATTGTTGCCCATATCAATCTGAATTCCGTCAAAACCTGCAAATGAGAACTTCTTGGCAGCCATTATCACTTCAGCCTGCAGTTTCCTTATTCCTTCAGAGGTTAAATCATTCGGTTCCGCCTTCTGATTGTCACCGTCATCATAGTAAAAGAACGCCAATTGACCTAAAATTGGAACATCAAAATTATGGCAGATGTCGGTTAGCATCTTATATTCCTTAACGAACCCCAAATAATTCAGGTTTGCTGAATATGGTGCAAAACGGTCCTTGCGGTCAAGCACAAACATCTCTGATATTATCAGACCGGTTCCACTACCTGCAATCCTTTCATACTTGTCATAGATTGCAGGAGATAAAAATCCTCCATCTTCAGTTTCGGTTTCCCATGTGCCGGTCCTCACAATCCTGCTTTTAAGCTTCAAATCTCCAAATTGACATTCATCAAAAATATCTTTCATAATCATCACCAAAATAACTACTCTCTACAATAGTTAACTTTTAAAAACATATAAATTAACAGGTAAGTTTGAAATTACTAAAAAAAAGAAAAAATAAAGGCAATCTATTTGATTACCATTATACAGTCATCTTTCTTGAGTTCGTCACCATCACTCACGAAGATTTCCTCAACGACACCATCGACTTCGGATTGGACATCGTTTTCCATTTTCATAGCTTCAACAACACAGATGGTGTCTCCCGCTTTGACCTCGTCGCCCACTTCAACAGTGAGTCTGATTACCATACCCTGCATTGAGGACAATACTGCACCTTCCTTATCCTTACAGTCGTTTTTCTCCTCTTTAGGTCCGATGTCAATACCGGTAGGCAATATTTTTACATTGAAGATGTCACCATCAACTTCAACATCATATTCGTTTGGAATTTCCTTGGCGACAACAACTTCCACAGGTCCTCCACGAGTTCCAGGAATAGGTTCAGGTTCCAAATCACCTTTAAGGAATTTCGGAGCTATTTGAGGATATAATGCATAAGTCAATGCATCTTCATCGGATTTGACAAATCCTGCCTCTTCACCTTCTGATTTGAATTTTTCAAATTCATCTTCAATCAGGTCAGCCGGCCTGCAGGTAATGACCTCCTCATCACCGATTACCTTCTCAAATATTTCAGGGTCAACCGGTGCCGGAGATTTACCGTACATTCCTTTCATGTATTCCTTAACCTCATTGGATACGTTTTTATATCTTTCCCCACCCAACACGTTCATTACAGATTGAATACCAACAATCTGACTGGTTGGAGTTACAAGCGGAGGATATCCCATGTCTTTTCTGACTCTTGGCATCTCCTCAAGCACGTCAGTGTATCTGTCCATAGCATTCTGTTCCTTTAACTGGGATATGAGGTTTGAAAGCATTCCGCCAGGAATCTGATATAACAGTACGTCAGTGTCAACACTTTCTGAAATAGGATCGATAAGTCCACCATATTTTGTTTTGAGTTGATCGAAGTATTCCTTGATGGATGTCAATAATTTTAAATCCAGTTCAGTGTCAAATTCAGTTCCCTGGAGCGCAGCAACCATACTTTCTGTTGGAGGCTGTGAAGTACCCCAAGCAAGAGGTGAAATAGCTGTATCTAAAACATCAACACCGGCCTGACATGCAGCATAATAGCTGATTGGAGTCATTCCACTTGTACAATGACAATGCAAGTCGACCAACAAATCAGTTTCATCTTTCAGTTTTGTAACCAATTCGGAAGCAGCTGAAGGAGTGATCAAACCAGCCATGTCCTTGATGGATACTGAATCACAGTCAAGAGCTTCCAATTCTTTTGCAAGCTCCACAAAATTATCCAATGAGTGTACCGGACTTATGGTATAACTTATTGTCCCTTGAACATGTGCACCCTGATCCTTTGCCACTTTAATTGCTTTTTCCATATTTCTTATATCGTTTAAAGCATCGAAAATTCTAAAAACATCCACTCCGTTTTCATAGGATTTTTCCACGAATTTTGTTACAATATCATCAGGATAATGCTTATAACCTACTAAATTCTGTCCCCTCAAAAGCATCTGTATTGGAGTGCGATTAAATGCAGCTTTCAAATCCCTTAACCTTTGCCAAGGATCATCATTTATATACCTGATACAGGTATCAAAAGTAGCTCCACCCCAAGCTTCAACAGAGAAATATCCGACTTTATCCATCGCTTCTGCAATAGGAACCATGTCTTCGGTTCTCATCCTGGTTGCAAGTAAAGACTGGTGAGCATCACGAAGTGCTGTTTCTGTAAACCTTACTTTTGCCATTAATTACACCTCTTTTAATTTGAATTTATAAAATAATCTTAAATTATCCAACTATAATATATGTTTTTTGTAATATATAAATTGAATTATAAATCGGTTAAAACAAGAGAAAAAAGAAGAGAAATAAAAATAATTAAAAAAAAGTAGTGAAAAATTATCTTTCCAATTCGCCGGAAATGAATTTTTCAACGTTTTCATATGCTTCGTCATCAGTGTATTGAATCGGAGGATGTTTCATTGTGTATGAAGAAATTGAAGTCAGCTGACCGCCAATGCCTCTTTCCAAACCAATTTTACAACATCTTACGGCATCAATTACACATCCTGCGGAATTCGGAGAGTCCTCCACACTCAATCTCAATTCGATGTTCATAGGAACGTCACCGAATGTGCGGCCTTCCATCCTGAGGAAGCATAACTTATTGTCGTTTTGCCATGGGACATAATCACTAGGACCTATGTGAATGTCACGGTCATCCATTCTTTGAGTCAAGACTGATTGAACAGCTTCAGTTTTGGATTCCTTTTTGGAGTCCAGCCTTTCACGGTTAAGCATGTTTAAGAAATCAGTGTTACCACCGGTATTGATTTGATAGGTTCTGTCTAATTTCACTCCCCTATCCATGAATAAACTAGCTAGTGTTCTGTGTGTGATAGTAGCACCAATTTGAGCCTTAATGTCGTCTCCTACAATTGGAATTCCTTTTGCCTTGAATTTAGCATCCCATTCATCATCACTTACAATAAATACAGGCATACAGTTGACGTATGCGATTTCAGCATCAAGAGCGCATTGAGCATAGTATCTTGCGGCCTCTTCGGAACCGACAGGCAGGTAGTTTACCAATATTTCAGCACCGCTTTCCTTAAGGACGCTGACTACATCCACAGGTTCCTCGTCACTTACAACAAATGTGTATTCATCGTCATAATTTGACATGTGATCGGCAACGCCGTCCAGAACATGGCCCATGCTTACCTTAACGTCATATTTTGGAATATCTTTTTGAAATACAGTAGTACAGTTAGGTTTGGCGAATATTGCCTCGTCGATTGTTTTTCCAACTTTTCTTGCATCCACATCAAAAGCCGCAACAACTTCAATGTCACTAGGAGCATATCCTCCAATGTCCCAATGCATCAATCCTATTGCGTCTTCCGGATTTTTACCATCATAATAATGTATACCTTGAATTAAGGAACTTGCACAGTTCCCCATTCCTACAATTGCTATTTTAATCTTGTTCAATATAAACACCAGCTATAATTATAATAAAAATAATACTTTAGTTAAATAAAATACTAATATTATCTTGGTCATAATCTATTTATATAATTTATCCTTATTCATGAATTTCATTGACTTTTTCAAGTTCCCTCATAAAATGTCAAAACCCAATTTCAGAATTTTTCGAATTGAAATGATTTAGGAAACAGTTATTTGATTGCATAATATTTTAAAACTGAATAATGAAAGTCAGAGAAAAATTAATTTAAAGATTAAATTAAAAATAATAGTATTGGAAATGAATTTGCAAAGGATCATTCATCATTGAATACTGCAAAGAATTTTTCAAAAATCCTCGGAGAAGTCGTATGAATCCATATATAGAAATTTTAAGACCTGGAAATGCATTAATGGGAGCAATTTCCATTATTCTAATAGCAATAATTGATAAGACAATCAGCATACCAATCATTCTTGCAATGTTGGCCGTGTTTTTTGAAACCGCCGCAGGAAACGTGATCAATGATTATTTTGACTATAACATAGACCTCATAAACAAGCCCAAAAGACCGATTCCATCTGGACGGATTTCACTTGAAAACGGGAAAAGATATGCATATCTTCTGTTTGCCGCCGGAACAGTCTGCGGATTCCTGATCAGCTATCTGACTTCCAACTGGATTCCTTTCATCATAGTTCTGATTGCCGATGTGGTTCTTTATCTGTATGCATATAAATTAAAGGCAACCCCGCTGATTGGAAATCTTGCAGTCGGATTCATGACCGGTTTCGGATTTGTATTTGGAGGATTTACAATAAACAATCCAAGCATTGTGATGACTTCAATATTTTTAGGATTCTTTGCATTTGTCATGACAACCGCACGTGAAATAATCAAGGACATCGAGGATGTTGAGGGAGACAAAAAGGACGGGGCAAGAACCCTTCCCATCATGATTGGCAAAAGGAAACCAGCAATACTCGCCACTGCCCTAATCATTATCGACTGCGCATTATGTCCTTTGCTATACCTCTACCACATTTTTGGAGTGTTATACCTGGCAGTAATTGCAGTTGCAGTAATAATATTCATCTACTCCGCAATACTGATCATGAAATCACAGGAAGAACCTGTTGCCCACAAATCATCAAAACTGTTGAAGATCGGAATGCTTATTGCATTTCTATCCTTTGCACTTGGATCATTTTTTTAACATAAATTTAAATAAAATCATTAGAAAAAATAATAACAATGTTTGAGGAATTCAATATAAGACAAAAAGATAAATATTGCCTGCTGTTTATTCTGATTTTCAGCGTCATTTTGGTCGGATACTACATTAACTTCAACAATAGCATTGGAGTCTACTGTTCCGATGTTTACGTTTATCTTTTAAATGCTCTTTATTATACGGGAATCAATCTTCGTTCAACATCCACGATTTACTTATCACCCATAATATGTCGATTGACCTCAATATTCTTTTATTTTGGCTTTGTAAACAAGCAGGCCATTTATATAGTGACAGGAGCCTTTGCGATATTTGGAAATCTTGGATTGTATCTGCTGTTTAAAAGATATTTCAATGAGATTCTAAGCCTTGCTGGCACAATAATCTACTGCTCACTGACCCTTTATCTGACATGGCTGGCAAATGGGACCTTGGACATTCCCGCAGTGTCAATGATCATCTGGATAGTGTTATTTAGCCTCATGGCCATAGATGACAATCCCAAATACTATCAACATGCAATATTATTCCTTGTATTGGGCATCTTTACAAGATACACAATCCTACTGGTGGTGCCTGCACTTATACTATACTATGTCTATAAAAAAGGGTTCAGGATTGATAGGAAAGAGCTAAAATATATCCTGAGAGGAATTGCAATAGGGCTGATTCTGGCGGCCATAATCATGATTCCAGTAATAATAATGGGAAATGGACAATTTGATGCAGGAAGCCAAATTTCATCGGGAATGATTGGTGCCCAGGGAACACAATCCGATCCTGCATATACTGAAGACACAGGCTACTACATAGCCAATCTCCCCAATTTCATTTCAAATTCACATACAGTAATTGACGGAAATCCTACTTTAGACAATCCTACGCCTCTGGCCTGGGGAATTATCGGCATATTAATACTTGGAATGTGCCTTTGGATATATGACAATAAGCAAAAACCACAGAAAAAAGATATAATGGCACTTGTATTTTTTATACTGGCAATAGTGAGCTTTACGCGAGTCAGTTCGGTAATTACAACCATATTTGTTTTAATAGGCATTTATTTCATGGGCAGGGACAGCAAAAATAAAAACGAATATTTCATGCTTGCATGGATATTTTCAAACATAATATTTTATAGCTACTTTACAATCAAAGTAAACAGATACTTTTTACCGGCATTTCCGGCCATAGTCTATTTCATTCTGCTTTCAATCGAAACCATAAATAATCATGTTAAAATCAACAAAAACATAATACCAATCATACTAATCGCATTGTTTATCATTCAGGCTTTCGCATTCACATACACTTTTGAAGAGACAAATAAATTTAAAGCCATAGAAGAGATTGCAGATTACATTATCGTCAACCATCCGGATTATGAAAACATTAAAATTGGAGTGTACAATGTAAGAGCCTACAACTGGTGGTTAGGTGAAAACCTTCTGCCAATAAAAAGCAGCGACACCGGAATAATTGACTCGAGCAATGCCACATATTACATATCGAACAAAGACATAAATCTGACAAACTATACCATGATAAAAAACATAGACACCATTTATCTATATGAAAAAAGTGTCTAAAGATGAAAAGCCTGTCCTGTTTTAAGGAAATGCTGAAATTGAGTCGCCTGTTGACTGCAGCATATTCATCATGCAGCAGGATATGAATCATTCACCACAGACCAACTTGAGGCCAGGAATTGCTTCAAGCCACTGATTTTTGACAAAAAAACAACACCCTGCAAACATTAGTAAAGGATAATGCATGTGTTGTTTGCGAATTTAATGGAAATAATATGTCCAATCGTATTGAAACATCGTTAAATGATGAATTATTAAGTGAAATGTTTGGAAACGATGAAATAAAATTAATTGAAGAAAAATAGAATAGTAAAAAGGTTTCAAAGCAAAAAGAAAGCATTTATCATGACTGCATCAATAGTTATTAGAAACATATATAATAAAAAAAATTTATAACTAATATCATAAAGCAATTTTTAAGAGGATATTATGAAAGTTGTATGCTGTAAGAACTGTGGTGCAAAATACCAACTCGATGATGATGACGATATCACAACATTTGAGTGTTCTTCATGTGCAGGTGACTTAGAATACTTAGAAGACTATTCTAATGAGGAAACCAAGGATGATTCTTCATTCACTGACTCATTCAAATATGATAATTCATATATTGTCCAATGCCGAGACTGTGGATTAAAATATAAAATAAAAAGCAGCGATAGCATACTTGATTATGAATGTGACAGTTGTGGAGGGCCTTTAAGATATTTGGATAGTGATATGAACAAGGAATTAGACAAATATCTTGAAGAAAGACAAAAAGAAATAAACATCATTAGACAAAACTCTAAAACTGAAACTCCGACATCTGAAGAATCCGCAAATGACGAACCAGATTTCTCTATAAAATCATTCACCGGCAAACTTGGAAGTTTCTTTTCAGAAGAACATATGCAAAAAATTGCAGATGATGAGCAACTAGAAGAGGAATTGGAATTAGAGGAAAATTATCCAAGAACTGCAAGGACTACAATTCCAGACGAGGTCATGACCAAATTCGGAAGAGAGTTTGCGGTTCCAAAAACAAATGATTACAACATTTTGAAGAGTTTCCTCAAAGATGAATTTTTCAAAAGCGTAAGCGAATATTACCCGAAAGATAGTGAAACTAATAAAAAATCATCTGGAAGTTTGTTGGAAAGAATAAGTATTGCTGAACCTGACAACGGCGAAGTGATACCTGAAAAGAACTCCATTCACAATCCCGACATAGGATTTGATATGAATAACCTGGACGCCAATAGCATTATTTTGATTGTGGGTATCGGTATTTTCATAATAAGCATTATTGAAATTCTGCTTCTCAATACAGGTATCGGTATCATTGCGATATTCATTGGAGTGATAATGGTCTGTATTGGACTTTACAGATCAAGAGATGAAAAACAAGTGGAAGAAAGAACAAGAATTATTAGAGAACATTTATTAACCCTTTCTGATGATTTCTATGTATTCTACAATTTAAGAACCCCTACATCTTCATCAAGCATTAACCACGTAGTTGTCGGCCCAACTGGAATTTATGCTCTTCTTTCACAGAAATACAATCCTAAACTCAGATTGGAATCAGAAAATGAAAACTTGAATCTTATCGGTTCCACTGAATTAGATGAAGATAAGATTGAGGAAATCCCTATCGACGGAAACAAAAGAAGATTTAGATACACTACAAAACAGGCTAAATTTTCTCAAGATGATAAAATCAAGCAAAAAGCATTGTCTTTAGGTGAAAATCTGATTAACTTCTTAAACGATAATAATATCAAAAATTGCTTTGTCGAACCGCTAGTTGGTTTTATTAATAATGAAGTTGTCGTGATAAACATGCCTTTGACTGATGAAGACCTGTTTATTGAGGAACTGTTGAATAAAATTACAACCAGCACAATAAAATTAGATCAAGTAACAATTGACAAATGCGCTGTTTTACTCAGCAAATATTCTGCAGACTGTTCTGCAGAAATTTAATTTCTTTTTTTGATACTCTATTTTTAACAATTTCACAAAAATTTTATCCAGATGTGCGTGAAAGTGTTGCAAAAAGCTATAGCAAAGAGTTCAATTCAAATTATGAAAGAGACTTCACGCCAAATACAACTTAATAAGAAACAATATAATTTTAATGGAACGGTTATTCAAGAAAAACAGGACTGCAATTATGAGGATATTTCCATCCGACATATGCCACAGGCATCCACAATTCCGACAATGATTCTATGTAACACAGAGGTTTTAAAAGAGACTAATCCAACATGTCAAAATTAATTAATGTATCTTCTGAAATATCTGTCTTGGCGGTTTTTCCGATGATCTCATCAATCCTTGACGGATAAATCCCTGTGCCCGGACGTTTGAATGTCAAATCATCAGCAGTTATTACATCGCCCTGTTTAATGTCCCTAATAGCAACAATTGACCTTCTTGCAAGACGCCTTGAAGATGATTCGCAAATCAAGGGCTGCTTATTTTTCATACCGTTGATTTTAGAGAGGAAATGAACATTCCACTTGAATCTGATAACATCATCAGGATCCATTGCATGATAATGGTCATTGCCCGGTAAGGTCTTGTCCACAGTAAAATGCTTTTCAAGAATTGTTGCCCCATAATTATAGGCAGTTGTTAAAACGGCCATATTTTCATCAGGTTTTGTATGGTCAGAATATCCTATCTCATAATTAGGGAAATTTTCAACCAAATCCTTAATCATCAGGAGATTTGCATCCTCATATGCGGTAGGGTATGACATAACAGAATGCATTATCGCAATGTCAACAGTTGAAACCTCCTCAATTGCATTGACCGCATCTTTTATTTCATTTAATGTTGCAGCACCTGTTGAAAGTAAAATTGGCTTATCCTTGCCCGCAATATATTTGATGAATGGAATGTTGGTCAAATCAGAAGAGGAAATCTTGTAAATATCCATAAATTCATCCAAGTAATCCACAGCTTCAAAGTCAAAGGGAGTGGATAAAAACTTTATTCCGAGCTGTTGGCAATACTCTGCAAGCTCCCTGTACTCGCCCACACCGAACTTGTCGAATTTTTTAAACATTTCGTATTGGGAAGTTGCAGGTTTTTCAGACAAATCCCGATATGCAGGGGAATTTCTTGATGCAATTGTTTGCGCTTTGTAAGATTGAAACATAACAGCATCAATACCACATTCCTTTGCCTCATTAATCATGAATTTGGCAGCTTCCATATCTGAAATTCCTTCCTTTTCGGCAAGGTCAAAAAAATTAACTCCGATTTCTGCAATCAGATATGGGTATTTATTGAATATTTTCATGTTTTTGCCTCTTTAACTCAAATTTCCTATATCTTTCACGAACAATTGCCCAAATGTTTTCAAAGCCGTCCTTTAAATCAATATCTAACATTTTCCGATTCATTTCAAGCCTTAACTCATAATCGTTTACCAGACTAATGAACTGGTCTATAATCTGCTGTTTATCAACATCGACCCCGAGACCCATGTTAACAAATCCGTTTGTCTCATTTGCAAAGACATGTGTCATCTCACGGTCATTCTGACACAGGCAAATTGTCGGAACTCCCAATGAACAGGCTTCATACATAGTCCTGTCGGGAGAAGTGAATATTAAATCAGCCTTAAACATGAATTCACTGACATCTGAAACATTTCTATAAATTTGAATTGATTGGTTTGATTCATATTTATCAATCAAGGCCTCCAGGCCATCATATCCCAATCCCAGAATCACGTTTATTCTTCCACCATAGCTGGTTGACAAAATCGAATCTAGGACCTTTTCTGTGAAATTGTTCTGATCGGTTCCCCCGAAAGTAATCAGGACATTTTCAACCTGCTGAGTAATGACCTTTTGAGGCTGGAAATAGAATTCATCCTTAAGCATATAGTATTTGTAACCTGTGAAAACGTTCTTTTCACCAGCTTCATGTTCATAGAATGCATCAATCACAATATCCGCCACTTCACTACCTACTCCCAAATCCTCAAAGTTAACGACAAAATACCCATCTTCCTTCAGTTGGGTGACATATTCCTTGGAAGTGTCAAGAATATCATTGGCAACAATATGCGGAGAGTATTGCCTTAAAATTTTTATCAAGTCATCTTCCCCATCATAAATCTTAAACGGATAATTGTAATTGCTTATAATATCTATTCCAAGCTGATGCTGTTCATCCATAAGGAACAGAACATCATGAAAATCCAGTTTGGAAGCAAGGGACAGACATCTGTAGACATGGCCGGTTCCGATTTCATCATATGCATTTACAACGAAAGCAACCTTCCTCTTAATAAGGTAATTTTCCGCAATCCACCAGCCCTCATAATTGTCAATGTCAACGCTTTCCTGACGGGACAGTTCAATCAGTTCCAGATTGGTTCCCAGCCTAGAATCCTCATGGACAAAGTGTCTGCGAGTTATGAAAATGGCTCCGGTTTCCCGGAAATCCTTCGGAAGGAACTGCCTGTTTTTCCGCTCAATATAGTTTGGGAAATACCTCTGATTTTTCTCATCATATCCCCAACTCAAATGCCTGTCATCCACAACGGACAGTACGGTGTCAATAGAAAAATCATCAAACTTTTCAATTGCAGAATCAAGAGTGGATGGCTTCAATAAAGGCGAAGTGGGCTGAAGCGTTACAACAATATCATACTCGTCAAAAGTTTGCTTTTCCTTTTTAATCATTGCATCATATACAACCGGATCAAGCGGAACATCATCGCCAGACAACTCCTCGGAACGCATTATTACGCTTGCTCCAAATTTTTCTGACAGCGATGCAATTTCAGAATCATCAGTAGTTACCACAATATCATCAACATACTCTGATGATTTGGCTATATTGATAGGGTAGGAAATAAGGGGCCTGCGGTTAAGCAAACGAACATTTTTGCGCGGAATGCCCTTTGAACCTCCCCTTGCAGGAATAACTACTAAAATTTTATTATTGTTAAACATAAATCTCCCTTAAAATACAATAAATTTAATAATACAATAATAGATATAGTAATGATATAATATTAAATCTTCGGTGTTATTATGAGTATGAAAGAAATGTCAAAAAAATTAATAGATAAAATTAATGACTTAGCAACACCCGTTAAAATAATGCACGTGTGCGGTTCACACGAACATACAATAATGGAAAACGGAATTAGAAGCCTGCTTCCGGAGGAAGTGGAAATCATTGCAGGACCGGGATGTCCCGTATGTGTAGTTCCATCACGTGAAATCGATGAAGCGCTGGAGCTGATTGACAAGGGAGTTACAATAACCACCTTCGGAGACATGCTAAGGGTTCCGGGTTCAGAAAGATCACTTGCAGACGCCAAAGCGGAAGGCGGAGACGTAAGGGTCGTATATGGTATCAACAAGGCAATTGAAATAGCTGAAAAAACAGACAATGATGTGGCATTCATTTCAGCAGGATTTGAAACAACCGCTCCTACAACCGCCGCAGAACTTCTCTCAACTCCGCCGGAAAACTTCTCAGTACTGTCCTGCCACAGGCTGATTCCACCGGCAATCGACTTTCTGATCAATTCGGGCGAAACTACCTTGAACGCATTAATCCAGCCCGGACATGTCTGCACAATAATCGGAACAAAACCCTTCGAATACTTCTCAACAGAATACGGAATTCCACAGGCAGTAGCCGGATTCAACCCATTGGACATATTGATGTCCGTTTACATGATTTTAAGACAAATCCATAACGAAACACCGAAAATAGAAAATGAATACAAAAGGGCCGTTAAAGAAGAGGGAAACGTAATAGCAACAGACATGATTGACCAGGTGTTCGATGTGACATCCAGGGAATGGAGAGGATTTCCGAAAATACCTAATTCCATTCTTGAAGTCAAAAAGGAATTTGCAGACTTCAACGCCCGTGAAAAATATGACATTGAAGTCAAGGACGTGAATGAAGCGCCTAAAGGATGCATCTGCGGACCTATCTTAAGAGGCCTTGCAAGACCGGAAGACTGTAAACTCTTTAGAAAAGCATGCAATCCTCTGCACCCGATTGGAGCATGCATGGTAAGTAAAGAGGGAACATGCAACATTGCACACAGATATTCAAGGGGATAAAATGGCAATCGAAGCGATAGCGGTGGACATCGACGGAACAATAACCGATGACAAAAGGCAGATATGCATATCAGCGATTGAAGCCCTAAGAAAAGCTGAAGCCACAGGAATTCCAACAATAATCGTTACCGGAAACGTCGTGAACTATGCCTACGCAACAGAAGTTCTGATAGGATGTAGCGGAGGACTTGTAGCGGAAAACGGAGGAGTCGTGTTTAAGGAAGGAGAAAACAACAATGCCGTTGAAACAATGGTTGAAAGGGATTTCGTAACCTCAGCAGAAAACCACCTGAAAGAGAAGCTGGGCGAAAAATTCGGCAGGAACGCATCACACGACAACATGTACAGGCTAACCGAAACCGTATTCTACAAGACAATTTCCAGAGAAGAGCTTGAGGATGCCCTCACAGATTTCGAATTCCTAGACCAGCTTGAAATCTATGACAGTGGCTTTGCGCTGCACATTACCGACAAGCGCGTAAATAAGGGAACATCACTTAGATATTTATGTGAAAGAAACGGAATAAACATGGAAAACGTTATGGCAATCGGAGACAGCCAGAACGATGAGGATTTCCTGAAAGAAGTTGGATATAAGATAGCTGTCGGCAATGCAGACGACAAACTGAAGGAAATAAGCACATATACCTGTGAAAACATATTCGGCGACGGAGTGGCCGAAGCGATCGAAAAATTTGCATTATAGTGATAAAATGATATACGAAATTGCAGAAGACGTTAAAAGGACACTTGAAAACAAATGTGACGATTACGAAATTTATATCGATGAGGGAAGGACAATCGAACTGGATTCCCTCAAGGACGAGCTGAACTTTGCAAAAGAGGAAATAGAATTGGGTCTTGGAATAAGAATCATCAAGGACAACAAGCAGGGCTTTGCATTTACATCAAACATCAATCAGATTTCACAAACTGCACTTAAAGCCATTGAAAATGCCAAACTGACCAAAACAGATGAAAACTATGCGTTTGCGGAAGTCGAAAAGGTAAGTGATGTCAAAAATGTTTATGACAGCAAATTCGGTGATTTGAGCGTTGACGATTCTGTCGAATTTCTAAAGGATACCATAGCCATCGCAAACGACAGCGGATGTGAAGTGACAGGCTCAGGGTTCAGTGCAAGCGAAGGAAGGTCACTGATTGTCAATTCAAACGGAGTCTCAATCGAAAACAAAGGAACCGGATTCGGTTTAGGATTATCCGTAATAATGCAGAATGACGGCAAGATTGCAACCGCATACAACTCCCAGTCTTCAAGATTTTTCGATATCGATGGTGAAAAACTGGCCAATGAGGTTTGCGATTTGGCAAAAAGTTCACTCAATACAAAACCGGTAGAAACCGGAGACTATAGTGTTGTGCTTGACTATTATGCTGCAATCGGATTGCTTCAAACATTTCTGGGCGCATTTGACGGTGAAAATGTGCGTAGAGGAAGGTCAATTCTTAAAGGAAAAACAGGCCAGGAAATCGCTAACGAGTCACTGACCATTACCGACAATCCATTGCTTGAAAGGGGAATGTATTCATCAAAATGCGATGGCGAAGGAAGCGCATCCCAGAAAACAGACCTGATTAAAGATGGAAAATTAAATTCATTCATTTATGACATATATACCGCAAATTGCGAAGGCGTCAAAACAACCTCAAACGGACTTAGAGGATCATATTTCTCAACTCCAATGATCAGTCCGACAAACCTTGAGTTTAAGTTCAGCGAAAAGAGGGCTTTGAGCGAAATCAAAAGCGGCGTTTTGACAACAAGCGTCTTAGGCGCACACACTGCAAATCCGATTTCAGGTGATTTTTCAGTTGAGGCAAGCAACGCATTCAAAATAGAAAATGGTGAGCTCACAGAACCGATTTCAAAAGCAATGATTTCAGGAAACATATTTGAAATCATGAAAGGTGTTGAAGGCCTTGAAGGCGACATCAAACAATACGGATCATTCATCATTCCAAAACTGCTGGTGCATAATTTAAGGGTGGTTGGTCAGTAGTCAAAAAAAAGAGATTGAGAAAAATTAGATTTTTTTCAATTTTTCTCTATATCTGTCAATTGTATCGTGTTTATTATATTCAACGGCCATGTGCTTTTCGGCCAATTGCTTGTCTTCATCAAATAACTTTATTTTATCATTTAAGGCCTTATCCATTTCCTTATCCAATCTTTCGAGCTGTTTTGAATAGGAATATTCTGCCTTTTTGATGTTTATATTGGTTTTGCGGGAAAGCCTTTGGATTTCCTCTTCAATATCAACTTCTTTTTTAGCCATATTAACACCTACATTTCAATGATAGGCAATTGAATCTCGGTTACATAATCCTTTTCATCATCACAGTTGTATACGCCCTTAATGAGGACTTCCTTAGGTGATCCGATAATGTCATAGTGGTTTGCCTGGGCAACTTCAACAAGTTCCGCATAAGTGTCCATGATGCTGTCGGTCGGGCCGAAATGCCTGGCTGCCAAAACCTTATTTTCAATCATGTCAACAACACGGATTCTTTCGGTTTCATCAGGATTGCCTTTGAGAGGTATGCTTACATCATAAACAACATCACCCTGATTCACTTCATGCCTTGGTGAGAAATAAACGATAAACGGTTCTCCGTCAGTTTCGATATCTTCAGTATCAACCCAATCCATCAACATGGACAAAAACACTTCCAAATCTCCAATTGGGGTTTTGCAGTTAATAACTCCGAGCTTTTGTTCTGGAATTACCTTCACTTCATAATCCATAATTACACCTACATTAAATTTTAATCTTAATTGAATAAATATACTTCGACTTCCTCGCCTTCGTCAACAAGTTCGACCAACTTAGGAATTTTCACATAGCCGTCAGCGGTGGACAGTGAGAATATCGCTCCTGAATCCTTAAATATCGGATGGATGTTTTCCCCATCAACCTTGACCAACTGGTATTGCATTCTTCCAACCTGTGAGTGGATTCTTTTTGTGATTTTGCCCTTATGGGTTTCCAGCTCGAAGTTCCTATCGATTCCCGCCAGCCTTGTTAATGGCTCAGCTACAAAAGCATTGAATATCATCAGTGCGGATACCGGATTTCCAGGAAGCCCGATTACGATTTTGCCGTCAATTACGCCAACGATTGTCGGCTTTCCAGGCTGGACTGAAATTCCGTGGATATGCACTTCGCCCAATTCATCCAGAACATGCTTCAGCACATCCCCCAGACCGGCGGAGGTTCCACCGGAGCAGAACAATACATCAACTTCCTTCAGGGATTCGGTTATCTTCTCTTTGACCTCATCATAGTCATCTCTCATGACCCCCAAAAATCGGGCATCGGCACCGCAGGAAACGGCATCGTTTTTAATCATTCCTCCGTTTACATCATAGATTTTACCATATTCAAGCTCTTCGCCCTGAAGGGTTATTTCATTTCCTGATGAAAGTATACCGACACTCGGTTTTTTAAACACTTCAATGGTTTCAAAGCCCTGTGACAACAAAACGCCGATTTTACCAGGATTTAAGAAATCGCCTTTTTCAAGAATCAATTTTCCCTCTTCAATGTCTGAGCCTTTCTTGGCGACATCCTGAAATGGGGTTGCGGTAGTCAACAAATCGACAGTTCCTTCACCTTTCTCGGCATATTCGACCATGACAACTGCATCAGCGCCTTCAGGCATTGCGGCACCTGTGCTGATTTCAATGCACTTGCCTTTTTCCACATTCCTTTCGGTGGTGGCGCCGGCTTCCAAAAAGTCAATGACCTCCAAAGTATTCGGAGACTCTTCTGAAGCTCCGAAACTGTCGCTTGAAAGGACTGCAAAGCCATCCTTTAATGCCTTATTAAAAGGAGGAAAATCCATTCTGGAATAAACGTCATCAAATAATATTCTGCCGTAAGCGTCAGCCACATCAATCTCTTCGCTTTCAGGCTTTAAATTTTCATCGAACAACTCTTGAATAATGTCAATTGCTTCGTCGCATTCCTTAATTTTTAAAAATTCTGTTCCCATAATATCACAATATAGTAAAATCCAATAAATTAATATATAATATATTACTATAAATATAAATAATTTAATCTATTGGATAAGATTATATTATTATTTTGGAGGAGAGTATTTGTCTAAGCCTAATAACAACCAACAACAAGAGTATAGAAGGGTAAGAACTCCTAAAAAAGGAGAAATACCTGGAGTAGTTGAACAAATTATGGGACACGGTAAATTAAAAGTTCGTTGTGCTGACGGCCATATCAGAATGACCAGAATCCCTGGAAAAATGAAAAAACGTATTTGGATACGTGAAGGAGACGTAATTTTAGTAAAACCATGGGATTTCCAGTCCGACGAAAAAGCCGATGTGATCTGGAGATACACCAAAACAGAATCCAACTGGCTTGAAAGAAAAGGCTACCTGAAAATGTAGTCTCACTTACTTATTTTTTTGATTATAATGGATCCTAAAATAGCTAAAGCAGACGCCAAACATGCAAAAATTCATTCCGAAAAAAGAAAGAAGGACAACTCCGAGAGAAAAACCGGAAATGAAGTTTTTGACAAAATTACACTGGAAACATTATATAAATTAGCTAATCAGGGATACATTGATGTTTTAAACGGTGCCATAAGTACCGGAAAAGAGGCAAATGTCCTGACAGGAATAACAGACGACGAAAAGTTCGTTGCGGTCAAGATTTACAGGATTGCCACTTCTGATTTTAAAAAGATGGATTATTACCTCAAGGGCGATCCGAGATTCAATGTCAAGACAAAAAACAAAAGAAAAATCATCTATTCATGGGTGACAAAGGAGTTTAAAAACCTGACAAGACTTGAAAATGCGGGAGTCAGAGTTCCAAAACCCATAACAAGTGCAAACAATGTACTGCTAATTGAATTCATTGGTGATGAGGATGGAAACCCTGCACAGCCTGTGAGAAATCAGCCTCCGCAAGACCCGGATGAATTCTGGAACCTGCTTCTTGTAGATTTGAAGCGATTCGTAAACGATGCAAAGCTTGTTCACGGAGACCTCTCCAATTACAATCTCCTGAATTTGGATGAAAAACCCGTGATTATTGACGTTTCACAATCAGTGGTTCTGGACAATCCGATTTCAAAGGAATTGCTTGAGAGAGACATCAACACACTTGTTCGTGAATACACCAAGCTTGGCGTTAAAACCAGTTTTGAAGAAGTTTGGGAATATATTGGCCCAAAATTTTAGATAAAAAACATTATACATTTTAATCCAATGATAAACATTAAAGAATATCACTTATATGTTTAGTTTTTAATTCTTCATCAACTTTTTCAGGATTGGATTCCAATAGCTTCATTAATTTTTCTAATCGTGCAGTGAATAAGAAATCATCATAATTAAAATTAAACTCTTTAAAAACAAATTTATTTGGGTATTTTTCTTCAAATTTGATTTTATCATCTTCACTGCAGAAACCATATCTTTTACCATTAAAATAAACTTCAAAATATGTGTATCTCCCTAAATATAACAAGGCCTGTTGAGGAGTTAAACCCATAACCATTACCTCCATTAATTGATTTCAATTTAAAACCTTTCGTTTTCAATTAAACAATTTCTTTCATTACAACTTTCACATTCAGGTACTTTAACATCTTTTAAGATTTCTTTAAAATTTTTTCCATCCCTATGGCGAAAATCATCACTTAACAATGATTCTCCACCATATTCCACACTACTTTCAAAATCAATTTTTTTAAAACCAAACATATTAACTAAAGTATCCTGAAGACTTTCATCAAAAAATAAATCACCAATATCCATATGACATGGAAAATTTAGATAAGTATCATAATCTTTTTCAACATAAGTTTTAATTGATTTTATGACCATTTCATCCAATTCTTCTGAAGTGAATTTTTTCCATTGTGTTAGTTCAAAAGAATATTGCTCTTCAAAATCTACTGACTCGAATTTGTAGTAATACATGAGAATACATTATTATATTTAATTTATTTAAAGTTTTAGGTTCAAAATTGACTCAATTTCGTAAAATTGTAGTGAAAAAACCATACTATATAAAATTAACTACTCAACATCTGTAAAATATCAAATTAATCATATCTATAAATAGCTTACTATCTCACTTGTAGCACTTTCAAGTGATTTTCTCTCATCGGAAGTTAAATAGATTGAATCTTCCAAAATATAAACGTACTCCATGAAGTCTTCCGCTAAGTCATACCATGAATCATGATTTACTGCCAAATCATCGCCTAATACTTCTGCTATCTTTTCAACTAAACTACTTGCAAATGAATGTTCTCTCATCTCAAGTATTTTTGGCAGTTCATTGTCCATGAACTCCGATAATGCATATTCCATCATATCTATATTGTAAATTCCAAAATCCACAAATGATCTGTCTTCACCTGAGCGAAATACCTGGTCTAATTTTTCAATATAATATTCTTTATCGATTACATCTTCCTGACCAAATTTATCTAAAAAAGCCTTTTTAAGTTTTGGATTTTGTTTCATCTCATCTTTCAGAAAATCATGAAGCTGATTTTCATCAATTGAACTTATTAAATCCTCTTCGCTTTGACAGTTTAACAATTCTGAGTGTTTTTCGATGTAATATATTAACGCAGCTTCATGTTTACAAGAATATTTTGACTTGCAACTACAGAAAACATGATGGGGAGAGTGAAAGACAATTGGTGCCACTACTTCAAAACCATCAACTTTGGCAATAATCTCACCATCTTCAACATGCGAAATTTCAACTTCGCACTTTTGCGCATCATCTAAAGATTTCCCCTCAAAACTTAACTGCCAACCTTTCATATAATTATATAATTACTTATCAGATAAATAATATTATGAAAAAAAGTGATTTGACCAAATTAAAGAAAATATATTCCGACGACAACAGCATCGTTTATGATGCAAGAAATAGTCCTTTTTCAATTTTTAGCCGTGAAAATACAAGTCGTGTTCTTGATGAGGACATTGTTTTTGGAAAAGACTATCCTACAGGATCATTTGACTATGATACCTATCATATATTATGTTATTTAAAAAATGAACCTAATTTAGATAAAATTTTTGAAAACCTTGAATTTAGAACTATTCATGGCGACTATCTTCTTAGACAAAACATTATAGAAAATAATTATATAACCCCAATTGCATCAGATACGGTTGATTTTGAAAATGAAATCTTAAAAATGAATGCAAATGAACTGACAAATATTTTAAAAAAACATGGGATAACTGCGTCAGGTAAAAAGAAAAAATTAGTTAAATTAGCACTTGAAAATGTTACATCACTTGATTTTGATAATTGTGAGTTTGAACTTGCAGAAAATGGTAAAAAATTCCTAAATGATTTCAAATGGATTGATTTATATGATGTTTGCCTAAATGATTTTGAATTTGATGATTTTTATAAATTCGTTGATGAAAATGGATCTGATGATTTAATCCAAATGGGTTTTGAATATATCGATAAACATCTGGAACATGCACATGAATGTGAAGACTTTGGATATGTCAGCGAGTGCATAAATGCTCGTGTATTTATCTATGTCTATGCAGAAGATACCTGCGAATCATTGAAAGAAGAGATTAAGAATTATATTTTTAGAATCAATCCCATTTACGATTACGAAGATTATTATAGTATGTATGCGCTTTTAGATTACTATGACATTGAGGGTATTAGAAGTTACGCATCCCAATTAGAGATTGATAACCTTGAGGAAATATTTAACAATGTTTGGGATTCCATGAATCTTGAAAAAGAATTTGTTTCCAAAAAAGAAGCATATGAATTTTTAAATGAACTATTTGATGAAGAAAAATTCGATGAGTTATGTAAAAATTATTTGAATGAAGTGATTTTTTGATTAATGGATATGATTGGCAACTAAATTTTCACTATCGTGAAAACGGAACTGGTAAAAACTATTATAAATCAGGGCGTGTCAAATTTATTGAAAAAAGTGGAAATACAGTTAATGCAATTGTTTTGGATGAATATGAGTTTAAAGTAAAAATTAAATTATGTGATGATAAATATGTTGATTCAATTTCATGCGAATGTGGTGGACAATCATGCGAGCATATGGCAGCATGTCTTCAATTATTGTCAAATGAAGAAGTTCCAGACAACAAAAATAAATTTATAGAAATTAATGAAATCCTTGATAATCTAAAAGATGACGAATTAATCAAATTTGTTAAAAAACAATTAAAAAATGATTACAATTTCTATAGGGAATTCAAAGAGGAATTTGGATTATGAAAAAACCAACTCCAAATCATTTGAAATAATCATTTAAATCTCTCTGAAGAGTATCATCAATGCGATTTTTCCCAAAGTACATATCTTTAGTCATGTAATTTAAAATATAAAAACCTAAACGAGGTCTAGAGATTTAATTATTCAAAAATACAATTGGTTTTGAAAAATGAACTTTAGAATTTAATAATCTAAATGCATCGCCCGAACAGTCTAAAATATCTGTATCATAAGTTATGAAAACAAATTTCTCATTTATATCCATTGATTTATTATAACAGTCGTCTACTAGAATTGCGTCACTTTCATGAATTCCAATCTTAATTAACTGATCTATTCGTTTCTGATTATTTGCATAAGAGAACTTATCAAAATTAGCCATGCAATTAGTAATGGTCTTATTGTACATTTTAAAGAGATTTCTTAATTTTAATGATAATAAATTCAGATTAACATCATTATCTACGATTGTATCTTTTATTTCATCATAATATATGATAAACACGTCATTTACAATATCAACAAATCTGTCCTTTCCAATGCCAAAAGCATAATCGTCATCTTTGAATCTATTCAAATAGGTGGTTTTGATTTTGTTGATATGAGAATCTATATTAATTAACGGAATGTTTTTTGATATGATGTAGTCTTTAATGTGTTTAAAGATATCCAATGATATTAGTCTTAATCTTCCGATGACAGTGAAGACTTCCTTTTCAACGTGATTGCTGATGTGTCTTTCATAATCTAATTTAAAGTATTCTGTACAGTCACGATAATTGTCATTCCTTAGAGGAATAGCCAATATCATATTGCTATCTAAGAAGTGGTGTTTTATTTTAAACACAAAAATCAGTCCTTTAAATAGTTTCCAATTGTTGCATTCATCATTTTATCTTCAAATGAATCATAATCCGGAGCATATGAAGAATTATTGAATATGTTTTCAGTTTTATCTTCAAATTTATCGACCGATTTGTTTAAAATTTTGATGTGGTTTTCCAACTCATATTTCCAGGAGCCGATATCATCATTGTAAAAAGTATCATGATTAGGAATTCTGACCCATCTTGCAAAAGTAAGCCAAGACAATTGAACCGGTTGAATAATATATCCCCAATTATTTAAAAACTGATTTTCATCATTAAGTAACTCCAAACGAGAAAATATGCGTGAGAATAATACTGAAAAATCAACTAACAGATTATCATAAGGCAAATCTGATAAGCAATCATAGAATACATTTAGATAATTGTCCGGCACTAATGAAGAGAATAAATCATCATCTCTTGTAGTTTCATATAGCACGTATTTAAACGGATGCATGAAATGAAATGGAGCATAATCCAGATAAATATCTTCATCAAATTTATTGAAAAATGAATTTGAATCAGCAAAAATCTTATCGGATATTGTGTTAATTATCGGAAATTGGTCAATTAAATTATTTCCTTGTGAGAACTCATTAAATGATTTATCATCAAGAAAAACTGTATGTGATGAGTATTGGGCACAGTTATTGTTTTTTAATTGTCTAAATTGTTTTGAAACGACATTTGAAAATGGTCCATGCTCATACCAATAAAAAGGTAAACAATCAAACAATGGATGATCAGAACCCAGTTCCATTTTAATCTTGAATATGGTTTTTTGAATTCTAAAATGTGAAATGGACATATTTTTTTCTTTGAGTTCGCATAATACAAACTTTAATAAATCATTTACAACATCATAAGATTTATCTTTATTCAAAAATATCAGACCTCCAAAGAAGGATTAAACATTATAACTTTCATCATAATCCTCATATAAATTTTTAGAGAACTTTAAATTCTTAATTAATTATTTTATAATTATTTATAAATTAGTTTTTTGTAAAAGCATTAGATAAGTATCTTGAGTACACCAAACTATATTATATGATTAATATATAAGTTATTGCTGATAGTATATATTTGTATCTATTTTTCAAAATCAATATTGTATTTTCCTTGTAATTTCTTTTTTAGACCCATTAAACATCCGATGACAAAATAATTTTTAATTTATTCATTTACAATGATTTTAACTCCTTGAGAAAAGCATCTTATGCTAACCAATACCCACCACCATTTTCAACACGATTAATGGTCAAATTAATTATTTCAATGAAAATTGTTTAGAACAATTCAAATAGCACATATTTATCATCTTCATTAAATTCTTGTAATTAAATTTCTCCAACAACATACCCAATTCTTTTTAAACATGCTAACCACACCCCATTACTTATCATTTAAACATCACCCTACATTTGAAATGATAATATTTCTTTTAAATAATTAAGCAGTGAAATTTTAAATTACAGATCATATGGACTTTTTATTAATAAGAAAATGCAGAAAATAGATAAAATTTTTAAAAATAATATTGAAAGAGTTTATTTACTATGTAACAAATAAACAAAGTTTTTGAATTTTTTAAAAAAAAATAGTTGAAATTGATAAAATGTAAAAAAGTTATAAGACTTTTTATAAATCATTAAGGCCAATTTTAACTACAGAAATGTTACCAGAAGAGCGGTAAGTAAAACATCTTTTCTACGGGAATATATTGACCCGAAGTTTTAGAGATATCATGAATGCCTTTCCTCATCGATGTTGGTAAAGATATAACTCAATATTAAAATGATTACTGCAATTACCACATAAACAACTAATTCAAATTGATTTGCATTTAAAAGCAAGTGATATACTCCACTAGCCCACATGAACAATAAAAATATCGGCAATATATATTTAAGTACAAATAACCAGGTTTTTCCAACTTTAACTCTGTCATTTTTATTCAATATGGGAATTACCCCTTCAATATCATAGAACCATGTGAATAGTATGCATTGAACCGCAATCAAAAAGAGAATGCAGAATTCCGTAATGAA